>Ga0209944_1000050_pt1 | contig 44845 bp, 36 predicted proteins | sample SalPonR1_C_D2_MG_FD_185701 | JGI IMG/M metagenome (GOLD analysis project Ga0209944, IMG submission 185701) | Salt pond soil microbial communities from South San Francisco under conditions of wetland restoration - Salt Pond MetaG R1_C_D2_MG... ...
ATTCGTCCAAGCACTTTCACCACATCCAGCACGATTACACCGCCCACGGGATCAATACCGAGGGCGTATCCATCGACGTCGACAAAATGCTCGAGCGCAAACGCAAGGTCGTCAAGCAGCTCACCGGCGGGCTGGTCCAGCTATTCAAGGCCAACAAGATCGAGTTCGTCAACGGTCTCGGCAAGCTGTTTTCCGAGCGCCAGGTCGAAGTCACGCCGAACGATGGCGACAAGTACACGGCTACGGCCAAGCACGTGGTGCTGGCTGCCGGCTCGGTCCCGTTCTCGATTCCCAACGTGGAAGTCGACAACGAATACATCCTCGACAACGTCGGGGCGCTGGAAATTTCGGAGGTACCGGAACGCTTCGGCGTCATCGGCGCCGGCGTCATCGGTCTCGAAATGGGCAGCGTCTGGAGTCGGCTCGGCGCGGAAGCTGTCCTGTTCGAGGCGCTGGACGATTTTCTCCCGGCCATCGACCGTGACATGGCCAAGGTCGCCCAGCGCGAATTCAAGAAGCAGAAACTCGACATTCGCATGGGATGCAAGGTCAGCGGCGCCGAAGTTGCCGACGGCAAGGTCAAGCTCAGCTACAACGACGGCAAGGAAGATCACGAGGAAGTGTTCGATCGCCTGCTGGTGGCGGTCGGCCGCAAGGCGGCGACCGACAATCTGGTGGCCGACGACAGCGGCGTCGAATTGACCGAACGCGGCAAGATCGAAGTCGACGGCCACTGCCGGACCAGCGCCGAGAACATCTGGGCCATAGGCGACCTTGTGCGCGGCCCGATGCTCGCGCACAAGGCCTCCGAGGAAGGCATTGCCGTGGCCGAGTCCATCGCCGGGCAGGCCGGCCACATCAACCTCGAGACGGTGCCGTGGGTAATCTACACCGACCCGGAAATCGCCTGGGTGGGCAAGACCGAAGCGCAGCTCGAGGAAGAAGGCACGGAATATCGCGTGGGCGCATTCCCGTTTGCCGCGACCGGCCGCGGGCTGGCCATGGGCAATGCCGTCGCCAGGTCAAGATTTTGGCGGACGCGGAAACCGACGAATTGCTTGGCTGCCAGATCGTCGGGTCATACGCTTCTGAATTCATCGGCGAAGTCGTGGTGGCGATGGAATTCAACGGCTCGGCAGAGGACCTGGCGCGCATCGTCCACGCCCACCCGACGCTGTCGGAAGCCGTGCACGAAGCGGCGCTGGCGGTCGACAAACGAGCGATTCACAAGGCGAACTAGGGCCGGTTTCCGGTTTCCGGTTCACGGTTTACGCATTCGGATTGTCGATTTTGTAGGAGGCGGCTCTGGCGCCGATGAATTCATCACCGATCGCGGCCAGAGCCCGTTCCTACGAAAATCGACAAACTCAGCGGTAGCCAAGGCGTTTCCCGCCTGCCGACCTCCGCTTTTCCGGAAACCCGAACCCGGAAACCGGAAACCGTTATCCTTTTCGTTTCCCGTAGCTAAAAGCGCCGCCATGTCCGATAACATTCCCTCGACGTTCAAAGCCCTCCGCATCTTCGATGACGAGCACGGTTACCGGGCCGAGATCGTCGATCAGACCATCGACGACCAGTCCGAGGGCGACGTGGTCATCAAGGTGGCCTGGTCGGGCATCAACTACAAGGACGCGCTCGCCGGTACCGGCAAGGGAAAGATCCTGCGCGAATTCCCGCTCAACGGCGGCATCGATGCCGCGGGTACCGTGGTGCGCTCGGAGAGCAAGAAGTTCAGCGAAGGCGACGCGGTCCTGATCACGGGTTGCGGACTGTCCGAGACGCGTGATGGCGGCTACAGCGAATACCTGCGGGCACCTTCGAAATGGCTGGTGCCACTGCCGAAAGGCCTGAACCTGCGGGAAGCAATGCTTCTGGGCACTGCCGGCTTCACCGCCGCACTCGGTCTCTGGCGCATGGAAGCGAATGGCCAGACCCCTGAGATGGGGCCGATAGTCGTGACCGGCGCATCCGGCGGCGTCGGTTCAGTCGCAATCGACATGCTTACCCGTGCCGGCTACGAAGCACACGCAATTTCGGGCAAAGTCGAGCATTTCGACTGGCTGCGCAAACTGGGCGCTCGGCAATGCATCAGCAGCAAGGACCTCTATTGGGGCGAAAAGCCGCTGGAATCCGCCCACTGGGCGGGCGCCATAGACAATGTCGGCGGTGACATGCTTTCCGGGCTTACGCGCGTGATCCGACCGTGGGGCTCGATTGCCTCCTGCGGCATGGCCGGCGGCGCCGGCGTCAGGACAACGGTGATGCCGTTCATAATCCGGGGCATTGGGTTGCTGGGCATCAACTCGGCCGGTTGCCCCTATCCAATACGCGAGGAACTCTGGGATCGCCTGGCCAATGCCTGGAAGCCCACCCACCTCGATGAAATAGAAAACACTGAAACAACCATGGACAACCTTCAGAAATATTTTGAAAATGCATTGCAGGGAGGATCCGTGGGCCGAGTTCTGGTGCGCATTAGCGGCTGAAGCGCGTTGTCGAGCCGTTCCGGACCAGAGCCCGGATTTCGTCCGGGAATTGACCATTCGATCATCTGTGAAGCGCGTTATTGATCAGTGAATCCGTGATTTTGTAGTATAGTCTTTTGCCAAACAGACCAACTAAAAAGGGAATTATCATGGCCAAGATTCTGATTGTCGATGACTCCGAGACGCAACTGTATTCGCTATCCAAGATCGTCCAGGACGAGGGTCACGAAGCAATCACGGCCAGCGGGGGCGAAGATGGGGTGCAGGCCGCAATCGATCATCTTCCCGATCTGATTTTGATGGATGTCGTCATGCCTGATCTCAACGGGTTCCAGGCCACGCGCAAGATTTCGAAAAACAGCGCCACGGCGAACATCCCGGTGATTTTCGTGACGACCAAGGATCAGGAAACAGACCGTATCTGGGGCATGCGCCAGGGTGCCAGCGCCTACCTGACCAAGCCTATAGACAAGAAAGCGCTTATCGGTGCGATCAACGACGCTCTGGGGGGCTGATCCATGACTATTTCCAAGGGAGACCGTGTTCCTCACGCACAGTTGACGATCATGACGGAACAGGGTCCCAGCCCGGTCGACGCGGCCGAACTCATGGCCGAAGGCACGACCGTGCTGTTTGCGGTGCCCGGTGCCTTTACTCCCACCTGCTCTGCCCAGCATCTGCCCGGGTATGTGGACCATGCTGACGAAATACTGGGCAAGGGTGTCGACCGTATCGTCTGCATTTCCGTAAACGACGTATTTGTCATGGACGCCTGGGGCAAGAGCGCAGGGGTCGGCGAGAAAATCATCATGGCCGCCGATGGCAACGCGGATTTTACCCAGGCGCTGGGGCTGGAGATGGACGGCAGAGCCTTCGGCATGGGCCAACGGTCGCAGCGGTTTGCCATGATAGTGCAAGACGGGGAAATCGTTGACGTGCTTGTCGAACCGCCGGGCGAGTTTCACGTTTCCAGCGCACAACACGTGCTCGAGAGCCTGCCGCAAGCCTGACTGGGCGGTCGGTTCGTCCTCACCAGGGAGGGGAACGGCCAGTCATCGCCACATTCATTGGGATTGCTGCTCGACCGGGTAGATGACCGGATTGACGCCGCGCGGCTCGATGATCCCCAGTTTGAAGCCGGCAAACAGCAGCAACACCAGCAGCAGGGACAATCCAACCCGCCAGCTCAGTCGGCGGACCGTGCGATCGCCTTCACCTTTGTCGTGAATCAGAAAATAAAAGCTGGAACCCAGACTGTAGAGTATTGCAAGCAGAAACGCGATGATGACCAGTTTGGTAAGCACGGCACAGGAGTGTTGAAAATGAGCGCATATCGTACCGGATTCATGTCAAGGCGCCCATGCCCTTGAGCCTGCGCTTCATCATTCCGCATATTGCTGCTTTTGTCGTCGTCGCAGGCTGCGCATGGCTGGCACAGTGGCAATTGGAGCGCGCCGACGAAAAACGCGAGATCGTCACGCGATGGAATGAGCGTAAAGCAGAGCCTCTCGCGACACTCGAGCCGCCCTACAACCTGCCGCAGCCGATCGTCGGGGTTGGAAACTGGGATCCCAGCCGCCAGATACTCGTTGACAACCGGGTCCGGGAGCAACGCACCGGCGTCCATGTCCTGACGCCGTTTCAAACCCCGGACGGAAGAATTTTTCTGGTCAATCGCGGCTGGGCAGCATGGCCTGCGCGCACCGCTGCACTGCCCGATCCCGGAGTAGGCATTGTTGCGGCTGAACATCGCCCACCCCGGGTTCGCGAGATTGAGATCCGGGGTGTTCTGAATACGCCTCCCGGCACCGGCATTCGTCTAGGCGACGCCGAAATCAGGGGGAATGGAGACTGGCCCGTCCTGGTGACTTACTTCGACCACGGGGTACTTTCGGACCTTTACGGCGAGGAACTCCAGCCCGCGGTCATCCAGTTGAGCCCGAATCATGCCGCGCACCTGACCGGAGACACCTGGAAGGTGGTGACATTCGGCCCCGAGCGGCACACCGGATACGCATTGACCTGGACATCGATCGCCATCGTCGTTGCCGGAATCTGGCTGGTGCTGACCATTCGCCAGGTCCGCGAACGAAAACGCTGACTGAGAGCTGCAGTACCGGAATCAATCGCCATCGGCGCTGATCCAGTGCGACCAAAAACCCGGAAACAATGATTCATGAAGAGTAAATTGACGCTGATCGCGCTGTTCGCGCTTTTCTTTACGCCCATGCTGATTGCGGTGCTGCTGCACTCGCAGTGGGTGGATTGGCGCGCGCCACCGGACAAGGCGCACGGCGAGCTCGTCTCGCCGGTCGTGCCATTGGGCGAATTCGACCTGCTCGATGCCAGCGGGAATTCCCGAAGCCTGGCCGATCTGCTCGGTCGCTGGCATCTGGTATTCATCGCGCCCCGTCAATGCGGCGCCGACTGCATTGAAACCGCGGCGCTCATGCACAACATCCGGCTTGCACAGGACCGCCACCAGTCCGAGGTCGGGCTGATCCTGGTCAGCGCCACCGGGCTGGCAGAGACGACGCGCGACCGGATACTCGAACTCGACGATGCCTGGTTGCTGTTCGATGGCGAAGCCGGCGACGCGCTCATCCAGCGACTGCCGTCCGCGACGCCTGGGACTTTCTACATCGTTGATCCCGAAGCAAATATAATGGAGCGTTTCGCTCCTGGCGCCGACCTGACCGGCGTACGCAAGGATCTCGACCGACTTCTCACCTGGACATTGCGCGAGCCACAGTGAATAAATCCAAGTTCTTTCAACGCCTTGCGTGGGCGGCTACGGGCTTGACGCTGGTCGTCATCGTCGCCGGCGCCTGGGTTCGCCTGACCGACGCCGGACTGGGCTGTCCGGACTGGCCGGGTTGCTACGGCATGGTGACCTGGCCCAGTTCGACCGAGCACGTCGACCGCGCCAACGCCGAGTGGGGCCACGTGCGCATGGTCGAATCGGGCAAGGCCTTCCGCGAGATGTTCCACCGCTACCTGGCCGGCTTTCTCGGCCTGGTGATCCTGGCGCTGGCCTTGCTGGCCTGGAACAACCGTTCTCGCCCCGGCCAGCCCGTCGCGCTGCCGATGGTAATCCTGGGACTGGTGATATTCCAGGCGGCGCTGGGCATGTGGACGGTCACGCTGCTGCTGAAACCCGCCATCGTCACGGCTCACCTGCTCGGCGGCATGGCCACCTTCGGACTGCTGCTCTGGCTTTCGCTTTCCAGCAGCCCTCGAAAGCACTCGCCCACGTTGCCCGCTCGCGCCCAGCATACGGCGGTGATCATTGCGCTGGTGGTGGTCGCGGTTCAGATCGCGCTGGGGGGCTGGGTCAGCACCAATTACGCCGCGCTGGCCTGCACCGGCTTCCCGACCTGCCACGGTGAGTGGTGGCCGAACATGAATTTCGCCGAAGGGTTCCGCCTCTGGCGCGGCGTCGGCGTGGACTACGAAGGCGGCGTGCTCGACGAGCCCGCGCGCACCGCGATCCAGATGGCCCATCGCCTGTGGGCGGTCGTGGTGATCGGTGTCATGGCCTGGCTGCTGGTGCGGCTGTGGCGTGCCGAGGACCTGCGCAAGCTTGCCGTGGTCGCCGGCGTCGTCTTGCTGGCGCAGATCTCGATCGGAATCTACAACGTGGTCGGTGGGCTGCCGCTGGCAAATGCAGTCGCCCACAACGGCATGGCAGCCGTGCTGCTCGGCGTGCTTCTGGTGCTGCTCGACAAGACCCGCCTGCGTCGTACGGAATGACGAAATCGCCGCTCAAGCAGCGCGCATTCGCGTTCCTGGACCTGTGCAAGCCGCGCGTGGTGGCGCTGATCGTGTTCACCGCCATGGTCGGCATGGCGCTGTCGACGCCCGGGCTGCTGCCGCTGTGGCCATTCGTCTGGGGCAGCGTCGGCATTGCCCTTGCGGCAGCCAGTGCCGCGGCGCTCAATCACGTGATCGACCGGCGGGTCGATGCCCGCATGACCCGCACCCGTCATCGGCCCCTGCCGACCGGCGTTCTGAACGAACGCCAGGCGGTCGGATTTGCACTGGCGCTGGCCGTGATCTCCATGCTGGTGCTGACACTGCTGGTCAACCCGCTGACCGCGGTGCTGACCTTCTTCAGCCTGATCGGCTATGCCGTGGTCTATACGGTGTGGCTCAAGCGCGCGACCTCTCAGAACATCGTGATAGGCGGTGCCGCCGGAGCGGCGCCCCCGGTGCTGGGCTGGGCCGCGATCACCGGCGAGGTTCACGCCTACGCGCTGATCCTGTTCCTGATCATCTTCGCCTGGACGCCGCCGCATTTCTGGGCCCTGGCAATCTACCGGCGCGAAGAGTACGCCGGCGTCGGCCTGCCGATGCTGCCGGTCACGCACGGCGTGAAATTCACGCGCTGGCAAATCCTTTTCTATACCATCGTATTGATTCTGATCACGCTTCTGCCATATCTGACCGGTATGAGCGGCATGATCTACCTGGCCGGCACCTGCGTGCTCAACGCAGGCTTTCTCGGCTACGCCATCGCCCTGCTGCGCAACCGCAACGAACGTCTGGCGATGGACATGTTCAACTACTCGGTTCTCTACCTGATGGCGCTGTTCGCGATCCTGCTGGTAGACCACTACTTAAATATCTAGACGAAACTCCAGGAATCATCCATGACTGCTACCGAATCGAATCGCTCGCTGCGCGCGCTCGAAGACCGGGCGGAATTCATCGGCCGCCACATCGGGCCGCGCGACGACGAGATCAACCATATGCTCGGGCATCTCGGCCTGGACTCGCTGGACGCGCTGATCTCGGAATCGACGCCGGCGAGCATCCGCGCCGAACGGCCGCTGGACCTGGCCGCCGCGCGCAACGAAGCCCAGGTGCTGCAGCGGCTGCGCGACATGGCCGACGCCAATACCGTCAACCACAGCCTTATCGGCCTCGGCTACCACCCGACCCTGGTCCCGCCGGTGATCCTGCGCAACGTGCTGGAGAACCCGGGCTGGTACACCGCCTACACGCCGTACCAGGCCGAAATCGCGCAGGGCCGGCTCGAAGGCCTGCTGAACTTCCAGCAAATGGTCATGGACTTCACCGGCATGGAGCTCGCCAACGCGTCGCTGCTGGACGAAGCCACGGCGGCGGCCGAAGCCATGGCGATGATCCGCCGGGTGACGCGCAAGAACAAGTCGAACCGATTCCTGGTCGATGCCGACTGCCTGCCGCAAACCATTGACGTGGTCTCCAACCGGGCGCGACACCTGGATATCGAAATCGAGGTAGTCGAGAATCTCGAAGACGCGGCCGCCGGAGGCGACTGTTTCGGGATCCTGGCGCAGTACCCCGGCGCCAGCGGCAGAATCCGCGATCTGCAGCCGCTGGCCGATCGCGCCCACGAGCACGATGCCATGCTGGCCGTGGCCTGCGACCTGCTGGGACTGGCGCTGCTCAAACCGCCCGGCGAAATGGGCGCAGACGTGGTCGTCGGCTCGGCCCAGCGTTTCGGCGTGCCGATGGGCTACGGCGGTCCGCACGCAGCCTTCCTGGCCACCGCCGAAGCGCACCGGCGCAGCGTGCCCGGTCGCATCATCGGCGTGTCGCGCGACCGCCACGGCAATCCGGCGCTGCGCATGGCGCTGCAGACCCGCGAGCAGCATATCCGTCGCGAGAAGGCCATGAGCAACATCTGCACCTCGCAGGCACTGCTGGCCGTGATGGCCGGTTTCTACGCGGTCTGGCACGGCGCCGACGGGATTCGCACCATCGCCAATCGCGTTCACCGTCTCACCCGGGCCGCGGCCAGCGCGCTGAAGGACGCCGGCCTGGCGCCGGTGCACGGACAGTTCTTCGATACCGTGCTGATCGAGGTCGGCGAGGACCGCAAGAGACAATTGCTGGCCAGCACCCAGCGCGCCGGATTCAACCTGCGCGCCGATGTCGAAGGTCATCTCGGCATCAGCTTCAACGAAGTCACCACGGTCGACCAGGCCGGCGAGTTGATCGCGCTGATTACCGGGCAGCGCTGCGACCTTCGCGATATCGACGCCGAACTGGGCGAGGTCGATCCGAGCATTCCCTCGGGACTGCAGCGCACCAGCGACTACCTTACCCATGAAGTGTTCTCGCGCTACCACTCCGAGACCGAGATGCTGCGGTATCTCAAGAGACTCGAAAACCGCGACCTGAGCCTCGCCCACGCGATGATTCCGCTGGGCTCGTGCACCATGAAGCTCAACGCCACGGCCGAAATGATGCCGGTCACCTGGCCGGAATTTTCCGACCTGCACCCGCTTTGCCCGCACGACCAGGCGCGCGGCTATCACGAGTTGATCGACGACCTGGAGCGCATGCTGCGCGAGATCACCGGCTTCCACGCCATCTCGCTACAGCCCAACGCCGGATCGCAGGGCGAGTACGCGGGGTTGCTGACCATCCGGCACTGGCAGGACGCACGCGGCGAAGGTCACCGCAAAGTGTGCCTGATCCCTTCGTCGGCGCACGGCACCAACCCGGCCAGCGCGCAGATGGTGGGTTACACGATCGTGGTGGTGGGCTGCGACAGCAAGGGCAACATCGACCGCGCCGACCTGTCGACCAAGATCGAAAAGCACCGCGACGAACTCGCCGCACTGATGATCACCTACCCGTCGACCCACGGCGTGTTCGAGCAGGACGTGGTCGAGATCTGCAACGAGGTGCGCGACGCCGGCGGACAGGTTTATCTCGACGGCGCCAACATGAACGCGCTGGTGGGCGTCTCGCGCATCGCCGACTACGCCGACGTTTGCCATCTGAATCTGCACAAGACCTTCTGCATTCCGCACGGCGGTGGTGGACCGGGCATCGGCCCCATCGGGGTTCGCGAACACCTGAAGCCGCACCTGCCGGGACATGTCAGCGGCATCCTGGGCGCCGGCCACGGCACCAACCCGGCGGTTTCAGCTGCCCCCTGGGGCTCGGCGGCCATTCTGCCGATCTCGTGGGCCTATATCGCGCTGATGGGCCGGGACGGTCTGCGCAAGGCCACCGACGTGGCGATCCTCAACGCCAACTACGTCGCCAGGGGCCTCGAGGGCCACTACGACATCCTATACACCGGGAAGAACGGCCGCATCGCGCACGAATGCATCGTCGACCTGCGCCCGTTCAAGGAGTCCGCCGGCATCAGCGAGGAAGACGTGGCCAAGCGGCTGATCGACTTCGGCTTCCACGCCCCGACCATGTCGTGGCCGGTGCCCGGCACGCTGATGATCGAGCCGACCGAAAGCGAATCGAAGCAGGAACTGGACCGTTTCATCGAGGCCATGGTCGAAATCCGGCGCGAGATCGACAGGGTCGCCTCGGGCGAGTTCGACGCCGAGGACAACCCGCTGAAGATGGCGCCGCACACCGTTGCCGAATTGAGCGCAGACGAGTGGAATCACGCCTACAGCCGCCAGCAGGCCGGCTGGCCGGTGGCGTCGCTGAAGCTGGGCAAGTTCTTCGCCTCTGTCGCCCGGGTCGACAACGTCTACGGCGATCGCAATCTTGTATGTTCCTGCCCGCCGATGGAAGACTGGCTGGAAGCGAGCTGAGACAAGGCAAAAAAAACGGCCGACCCGGCATGGCGCCGGGCCGGCCGCTCGCGGCCCTGCGATTGACTTGTTTACTAGTCGCCGCTGTGACTCAACTCGGCGTCGCGGCGAAGCATGAGGTGGAAGTATTCCCAATCGTCGTGCAGCGCGTCGCCGAACTGTTCCCAAAGTTCGTCGGCCCGCGCCTCGCCTGCATGCTCGCTCACGACGCTGTAGGGACCGGCACGGTCCTCGTCCATCGCAGCAAAGTTGTCGTAGTGCGACACCACGAAATAGTCCGGCTCGTTGCTGCTGTTGCCGATCATGTCGTACCAGGAACCCAGGTGCGCGTGCTCGGCTTCCTTCAGGATCGATGTGATCCCCCCGACCGCTTCCCGGAACATTTCGCCGTCATCGACCCGGAACTGGTGCAGGCGGACCACGTCGTAGCCCTCTGCATCTCCGCTCCAGTCGGCCATCGGCCGGGCGAAGCTGGTCGACACCGAGTCGACGTGCGCCATGATGTTTTCCATATGCTCGGACCAGCAACTCTGGAGCGCCTCGTCCGAAGCATCCATCTCGGCCCAGTTGGCCATCGTTGAAACGAAATGATAGGTGGTGCCTTCACCGCCGACGTTGCGCCACGCGCTCCACTCGGCGTCCGAATCGTTCTCTGCAATGCAGGCGTTGTAGGGCTTCACGGCTTCTCGGAACTTCGCCGTGTGGCCCAGCTTGATTCCGACCTCGGTCATCTCGAGGATGTAGCTTTCTTCTTCATCCTGCGCAATGGCGCTGATGCTGGAGGCCAGCAATGCGGAAGCGCCAAGCGCCAGGATCGTTTTGGTAATTTTCACGAATTGACTCCCTGTCAAGGTTTGCGAGATATGGCAATTTTTTTGCCACCCATCGTGATATATATCACATATATTCGCCCGCTTCAAACAGGGAAGCCGCCAGTCGTCAGTGCGACCGTTCGTATAGTGCGTCGTCAGGTTTCGGGAGATTGGGCCGGTTCTGCGGGTCCGACGCGCATCGCGTGCAGACGCCGGTCGTCGGCGGCCGTGACCTCGAATCGCCAGCCGCCGAGTTCGACGATCTCGTCGACCTCGGGCACGTAGCCGAACTCGGACACGACCAGGCCGCCGATGGTGTCGAATTCCTCGTCGCTGAACTCCGAACCGAAGGATTCGTTGAAGTCGTCGATGGGGGTCAGCGCCTGAACCAGGTAATGCCCTTCGTCCAGCGACTGGATATCTTCGACCGTCTCCGCGTCGTGCTCGTCGTCGATGTCGCCGACGATTTCCTCCAGAACGTCTTCGATCGTGATGAGCCCGGCGACCCCGCCGTACTCATCCACGACAATGGCCATGTGATTCTTGTTGACGCGGAACTCGTTGAGCAGCACGTTAAGACGCTTGGACTCGGGAATGATGACCGGCTCGCGGACCAGGTCGGCCAGCTTGAGATCGGTATTTTCGCGCACGACCAGCTGCAGCAGGTCCTTGGCCAGCAAAATACCCTGGATCTCGTCCTTGTCCTCCCCGACCACCGGGAATCGGGAATGTCCCGACTCGATGATCATGGCCAGAACCTCGTCGAGGGTGTCGCCCTTGTGGATGACCACCATTTGCGAGCGCGGGATCATCGCGTCGCGCACCTGGAGTTCATCGACCTCCAGCGCGCCTTCGATCATCTTCAGCGTCTCGGCCTCGATCAGTCCGCTTGCCGAGGCTTCGCGCAACAGGTCCAGCAGATCTTCCCGGCTCCGGGGGTCTGCCCCGAAAATGCGTCCAAGCCTTTCCAGCCAGGTCTTGCCGCCGGAGCCGTTGGTACTGTTAGGGTCTTCGTTCATTGCTCATCATGGTTACGGGAAAATCAGGCGCTGCCGTGGGAATTGTCTCTGTACGGGTCGGAAATCTCCAGGCCGGCCAGGATTTCGCGCTCGCGCTGCTCCATCAGCGACGCCGATGGCTGTTCAATATGGTCGAAGCCCTGCAAGTGCAAGACCCCGTGAACGATCAGGTGCGCCCAGTGATGCGCCACAGGCTTGTCCTGGGCCTGCGCCTCGCGAGCGACCACCGGCGCGCAAAGCACGATGTCGCCCATGAGTTCGGGCATTTCATCGGGCGGCACGCCGGGCGGCACGCTGCCAGGGAAGCTCAATACATTCGTCGCGTAATCCTTGCCGCGCCACTGCAGGTTCAGCGCCCGCCCTTCGGCCTCGTCGACGATACGGATGCACACCTCCGAGCGCCCCGGGTCGTCGATTGCGGCTTCGGCGTAGCGCGAAAGGGATTGATCGTCGGGAATACCGTCCAGCTCGAGCTGGCGTTGGATTTCAACCGGCATGATTCACCATCCACGTGGCGCGGTAAGCGGACGGGAATGCACAGGGGCGGGCATTGGGCAACGGGGGTTAGCGGGCATGATGATCCGGCGATTCGTTTTCGGAAGCCCGATCATACGCCTCGACGATGCGCCGGACAATCGGATGGCGAACCACGTCGCGCGCATCGAAGAACGTCAGCGCCACCCCTTCGACATCCTTGAGCAACCCGATGGCCTGCTTGAGCCCGGACAACGATTTGGGCGGCAGGTCGATCTGGGTCAGGTCGCCGGTGATGACGGCCTTGGAGCCGAAGCCGATCCGGGTCAGGAACATCTTCATCTGCTCGGGCGTGGTGTTCTGCGCCTCGTCGAGGATCACGTAGGCGTCGTTGAGCGTGCGACCGCGCATGTAGGCCAGCGGCGCGACCTCGATGACGTTGCGCTCGATCAGCCGGCCGACCTTCTCGAAGCCCATCATCTCGTACAGCGCGTCGTAGAGCGGGCGCAGGTAGGGATCCACCTTCTGCGCCAGGTCGCCGGGCAGGAATCCGAGCCGTTCACCGGCTTCCACCGCCGGTCGCACCAGCACGATGCGCTGGACACGATCGGTCTCCAGCGCGTCGACCGCGCAGGCCACGGCCAGGAAGGTCTTGCCGGTGCCGGCCGGGCCGACGCCGAAGTTGACGTCGTCGCGCCCGATTCGCTCGAGATACCGGCGCTGGTTGGGCCCGCGTGCGCGGATCAGGCCACGGCGCGTCCGGATGCCGACGTCGGCCTGGTCATCGTCGGGCTCGTCCAGGCCAGAGGCCTGCAGGCTGAGGTTGACCAGCGCCGAGGTCAGCACCTCGCGCTCGGTCTGACGAAACAGCTTGCGGATCACGCGTCGGGCCGCGCGGGTGGCTTCGGGGTCGCCCTCGATGGCGAAGATGTTGCCGCGCGAATTGATGTCCACGCCCAGGCGCTTCTCGATCAGCCGCAGGTGCTCGTCGAACGGGCCGCACAGGTTGGCCAGCCGCTGGTTGTCGGCCGGCTCGAGCTCGATGGTGACGGGGGAAGTTGCCTGGTTCATGCGGCCTGATTCATTCAATTAGGCCACCTCGCGCGCGGGGATTCGACCGCGCAGCGAATTGGCCATGGCCGCGGTGATCTGGATATCGGCGAAGTTTCCGATCAACGATTCCGGGCCCGGGAAGTTGACCACCCGATTGTTCTCGGTACGCCCGGCCAGTTCGCTTTTGTCCTTGCGGCTGGGGCCTTCCACCAGCACGCGCTCGGTGGTCCCGACCATGGCCTCGGAGATGGCCGCCGCCTGCTCGTTGAGCTGAGCCTGGAGTTCCTTGAGCCGGGCCTTCTTCTCCTCCATCGGCACGTTGTCAGGCAGCCCGGCGGCCGGCGTGCCCGGGCGCGCGGAGTAGATGAAGCTGAAGCTCTGGTCAAAATTCAGATCGCGGATCAGTTTCATGGTCTGATCGAAATCGGCCTGCGTTTCGCCCGGAAATCCGACGATGAAATCCGACGACAGCGAGATGTCGGGCCGGGCCTGGCGCAATTTGCGAATCCGGTCCTTGTATTCCAGCACGGTGTGACCGCGTTTCATCAGGGCGAGCACCCGGTCGGAGCCGGATTGCACCGGCAGGTGCAGGTAATTGGCAAGCTTGGGCGTGTCGGCGTAGGCTTCGATCAGGCGATCGGAAAATTCCACCGGGTGCGAGGTGGTGAAGCGGATGCGCTCGATGCCGTCGAACGCGGCCACGTAACGGATGAGCATCGCCAGGTCGGCCGTGCCGCCGTCGTGCATCGGCCCGCGGTAGGCGTTGACGTTCTGGCCCAGCAGATTGACCTCGCGCACGCCCTGGGCTTCCAGCCCGGCGATTTCGGCGATCACGTCGTCCAGCGGCCGGCTGACTTCCTCGCCGCGCGTATACGGCACGACGCAGAAGCTGCAGTATTTGGAACAGCCCTCCATGATCGAGACGAACGCGCTGGGGCCGTGCGCGCCCGGCGGCGGCAGGTGGTCGAACTTTTCGATCTCCGGGAAGCTGGTATCCACTGAGGCCTTGCCCGACTCGCGCACGCTGTCGAGCATTTTCGGCAACCGATGGATGGTCTGGGGCCCGAATACCAGGTCGACGTACGGCGCGCGCTTCAGGATGCCCTCGCCTTCCTGGCTGGCCACGCACCCGGCCACGCCGATGACGACATCCGGGCGCGCCTGCTTCAGCGGCCGCCACTGGCCGAGTTGCGAGAACACCTTTTCCTGGGCCTTTTCGCGGATCGAGCAGGTATTGACCAGGATCACGTCGGCGTCGGATGCGTCGTCGGTCAGCGCCAGGCCGTGCGAGGCGGCGAGCACTTCCGCCATCCGGCCGGAGTCGTACTCGTTCATCTGGCAACCGTGGGTCTTGATGTAAAGCTTGCCGGGCATCGAATGCGTTTCAAATTCCAAATAAGCCGTTGATTTTATCAGAATACCGGGCCTCCTAACGCCCAGGGCGGTGCATTCGAACGACACCCGGAATTCCCCCGCCTCCCTTGCCCGGGCGCAACAGCGGGGCTTCATCCGTCCGCAACGCAAACGCATGTACCATGACAGCGAAGCGCGAAACGGAGTGTTCCGAATGACTGCAAGCCGATGTTGTGCAGGCATGCTGTTGCTTCTCATCGCAAGCACGGGCGCGTCGGACGACCGCGATGGGTGCGCCCACGTCCTCGTCGATACCGATACCATGCGAGCGGTCATGTCGGGCATACAAGGCTACGACACCGCGGCGGCGACCAACCAGTCGCGCCTTGTGGCCGACTTCCTGCTGGGGCTGGCCCGCCGGCCTGAAATCTCGAGCGGCCCGGGCACCTTCCAGGTCCAGCCCGAGCGCTTCTTCGAGGCCTGGCTGGACGTCACGGGAAGGCGTTCGGACCAGGCGCCGGTCAGCATGCGCAAGGTGCTCGAGCACGGCCAGCGGTTCGTCGTCGACACTCGCCCAACCACCCGGATATCGCCGTCCACGGTCTCGGCCCGCCAGGTGCTGGGCGTGCGGGCAAGCTGGCCCGCCGCCCCGGGTGCCGCGGATCATTACAGCTACCACGACACCACGGCCGAACCTTCGGTACGGATCCGCCAGTCACGAGTGATCACCTACCAGCTGATCGACTTCGGCGATTTCATCGCCTACGAGAACATGCAGGGCATTCGCGGCCGGCCGACCTCGGGCGCGCTGGGTGCGCTTTTCGGCCTGCTCGGCGCGGCCGAGATCCACCAGTCGCGGTTCGCGGTCGCCGAAGATCAGACCCAGGTCAACTGGTCGCGGGTCGAAAAGCTCTTCTCGTTCACCGCACTCAGCACGATCACGCCCGATGGCGTCGCCGAGCGCGACATTCCCGATCACCGCGAAGACCTGAAGGCACTGGCCGAGAAGCTGGCAACCGGACTCGAGATCGAAGCCCTGGAATCTCCGCCGCAGCCCTGCGATATCGAGCGCTGAGTCGCGCCGGAACCCGGCCGGGTTCCGCGGTCGATGCAGGAACCCTCTTGATCACTTTGCTGGCGCGATGCCGCAGGGTCGAGCAGATTCCATTGTTTTTCACTCCGATCGACGCAGGTTGGCACACATGCCCGGCCGAATGCGTTTTATCCAGTAGTCAACCAATCCAGGGCCAGACCGTGCAAAAACAATCCTGGTGCATCGCCGCACTGCTACTGACGTTGCCCGCCGGCGCGCAGGACGTCGACTGGTGGACCGTCGACGGCGGCGGCGAGATCGCGTCGTCTGCCGGCGACTGGGAACTGTCCGGCACCTTGGGTCAATGGGACGCGACGTCCAACAGCGCGGCGCAAGGCGGCCCGTGGGAAATCACCGGCGGCTTCTGGGGCGTCAGCCTCGAAACCGACACGTTGTTCAAGGACAGCTACGAAAGCTGAATCACGAGGACTACAAAGACATGCAATCATTCGAACAGCTGCGCAGTGCCAGAGAGTTGATTGTTCTCGCCGGGCTTTTCATCGCCGGGCTTGTTGTCGCATCCCCCGCCGCGGCCCAGCAGTCGATCACCTATCAGGCCCAGCTCAAGCAGTCAGGCGCGCCGTTCACCGGCATGGCCGATCTGGAGTTCCGGCTCTACGACAGCCTCGTCGGCGGCACCCAGGTCGGCGGCGCGATCGCACGCATTGACTGGCCTGTAGAGGAAGGCCTTTTCCAGGTCGAGCTCGATTTCGGCGCCGGCAGCTTCGGCGCCGACCCGCGCTGGCTCCAGATCACCGTCGACGGCTCGACGTTGACGCCACGGCAACGGGTTCACGCAGCGCCGATGGCAATGTTCGCGCTGGCTGGCAATGAAGGGCCGCCGGGGGCCGACGGCGCCCAGGGTCCGCCGGGCGATTCGCACTGGATCATCAACGGCACCGCGACCGCTTACCTGGACGGGAACGTCGGTGTCGGGGTTCCGGACCCGGCCGGCGCGCTCGATGTCCACGGCAACAGCAGCATCGGCTTCCCGCAGATGCAACTGTTCGAAACCGAGGACGACTTTGCGCGACTGACGTTCGCCAATGCGGTCTCGGACCGATTCTGGACGCTTGCCGCGCTGACCCGCGGCGACAACCTTCTTCTCGACCGCTTCAACCTGTTTCACAGCGTCTCCGGCGATCTCGTGCGCGTCGACGGCGAGGGCAACGTCGGCCTCGGCGGAAATCCACCGAATTCGGTTTACCGGCTAAGCGTCGGCGGCGGCATGCTTTTGACCCGCGACTCTGCACCGGGCACGCTGGCCCATCTGGCGATCACCGAGAGCGCAGGATCCGAGGCCGTCAGGCAACTGTTCTGGAACTCGGCGGCGTCCAGGGGCTGGCGGATCGACAGCGTTGTCGATACGGTCGACCCGGACAGCGAGCGCTGGAGTCTGTCGACCACCGGGACCGGCATCAACGCCGAAGTGTTATCGGTGCTGGGCTCGCGCGCGGTCGGCATCGGCTATCCCGCGCCGCCCGCGGCACTTTCGGTTCGCTCCCGCGATGCGTGGAGCTGGACAAACGGCAACGGCCGCGGCGACTTCTACGTCGGTGACGGCCTGGTCGGGCTGTCGATGGGCGTGGCACTCGGCGGCGGCGGGCGCGGCGTCAGCCGCATCTGGACCAACGGCGGCGTCGAGCACCTGTTCATCGGTTCTGCAACGCACGGCCTGACGATGGGCATCCTGCCCGGCCAGGTCGGCGTCAACACCGGCGGACCCACCGCAGCCCTGGACGTCAACGGGGACGCGCGTGTCCGCGACCTTGGGCACGCAGAGGCCACGCCGAGGAACGTTCATGCAGATGCACAGGGCAACTTATCGACTGCGCCACGGGAGAGCTTTCTGGCGGTTCCAAGCACAGCATTTGCACCATTCTTCTCCTTGATCCCGCATGCCGCAACGCCCACCGCATTCGGGCTGCAAAACGGCACTTCGGGTTCGGATGGATACGCAGCGGCGCCGATCGAAGCCATACCGCACGGCGCCGCGGTGACTGGCCTCGATATCTGGTTTTTCGACGCTTCGCCTGAAAATCTGGTCGCAATTCTCGTGGAGTGTCCCCACACGGCGTCGGAATGGTTGCCCGGTGTGAGCGGCGAATGCAGCGAAATCGCCCGCGTCGAAACGACCGGGCAGAGCTTGACAACGACCCGGACCGCACAGGCACCTTCATTGCCGGCGAATCGAATCGATCACGAAACGAACGCCTATCACCTCTTCGTCACAGCCGGAGTCTGGGGGAACGATCTGTTCCTGCGATCAGCGCGGTTGAGGTTCACGCACTAGCCTGCCCGCCGACCTGGCCAGGGGCCCGATCTCAACCCGGCGGCCAGCCCATCTGTCGGCCGCCGAGCAGGTGCAGGTGGATATGCCACACCGACTGGCCGCCGGCCTCATTGCAGTTGAAGTTAAGGCGGTAGCCATCATCGGCAATACCCTCGCTGGCAGCAATCTTCTTCGCCGCCAGCACCATCCGGCCGACAACTTCGGCGTCGTCGTCTTCGAGCTCGTTGAGCGTTCGGATCTTGCGCTTGGGAATGATCAGAATATGCACCGGCGCTTGCGGGTTGACGTCGCGGAACGCCAGCAGATCGTCATTTTCCCAAACAATGTCGGCCGGAATCTCGCGGTCGATGATTTTTTCGAACAGGTCTTCGGACATAGTTGGTCTCCAAGGGGCGGAACTGCAATCGATCCTCTCGACAATAACAAATCCGACCCCATCGAGGATAATGCCGAGCTGCCCCGCCGTCTACGAAATCCGGACGGAACCGCGGGTGCGCGGGCTCAGGAAGTCGTACTCGCTTTCCATGACGTCGGTGCCCATGAGCTTGTCCCAGAAGCGGAAGTAAAGCCCGTAGTTGGTGCGCGGGTTCTTGTGGTGCAGATCGTGATGCGCGGCTGTGATCAGGTGCCGGCCGGGAAGCCCCCGCAGCCACCATTTGGGGAATATCTCCCAGCCGCAGTGGTTGAATACTGCCGCCATGGTCATCAGCATCAGTATGAACAGCACCGCGCCTATATGTATCGGGATGAACAGCGCCAGCAGCGGCGGAAAGACGGCGCCGACGATCGATTCGTACGGGTGAAACGAGAACGCCGCCCAGGGGGTGGGCGGCCGCGACTCGTGGTGCACGCGGTGCATGGTGCGAAACAACGCCGGATGATGCATCGCCCGGTGGGTCCAGTAGAAATACGTATCGTGCAGAAAAAGGTATAGGAAAACGCTGACCGGAATCCACCACAGCGGATAGGCATGGATATCCGTATACACCGCCGTACCGCCCAGCTTCCAGAGCTCGATGACCACGGCCGCGGGTGCAGCGTAGATAAAGGACGACAGCAGCGACCAGCCGATTTCGCGGCGCACCGCGCCTGGCCCGGGCCGCCCCCGCATCAGCTTGATCGCCCGGACCTTGTCCGGGGGTCTGCCCCACAGCAGCCAGTAGAACAACCCTGAAATCATCGCGTAACGAAGCGCAATGATCGCCGTCAGCGCCAGGAAGGTAACGGTCAGGCTAGAAAGCGGGATCTGAGCGAGCAGGTTCATTTCGCGATTGTACGGGAGCGCTTTGCGCGACGGTGTCGATGCTGACCGGAAACCGTCGCGCCGCCCCACGCCAGGAGACCTTCGGTCAAAGGCACGCCGCCGAATACCTCGAGCGCCCTGACCGAGACTTGTATGCCGAATTAATGGCGAGGACCTGATTGCCGGCATAGCCGGCACGCACAGCCGTAAGCGCGTTGCGGGCAACTCAACTGTTCGTGCTCAAGGATTCCACAAACCGGCCAACAAACTAATCCAATGTCTTCCGGGCAACGAAATGGCGCATCACGCCGTGCGCCCTGTAGTGCGGGCGTTCGATGCAGAAACCCGCATTTTCGACGATTATTTCGGTGTCCCGATTCGGATGACAGCCGCCGCTGATCAGCGTCCAGGGCGGTTGCAGGGTATCCAGCACCCAGCGGCCCAGGCGACTGCGCGCATGCACGTGCTCGAGCATCAGCAGCCGCCCGTCCGGCTTGAGCACACGGCGAATCTCGGCCAGGCCGCGTGCCGGATCCGGCACGCTGCAGAACACCAGCCCCGAGACGACGGTATCGAACAAGGCATCGGCGAAAGGCAGGTGTTCGGCGCTGCTGACCATCAGGCCGGCCTCCGGCGAGCGGCGCCGTGCCCGGTCCAGCGCTGCACGGTTGGGATCCAGCGCGAAGAGTTCGACCGGATCGGGATACAGCGGCAGCATCTGCCCGGTACCGCAACCCACCTCCAGCACCCGGCCGCGTGCAAGCTCGGCCAGCGAACGTCGCCAGCGCTGCATGCCGGGCATCAGCGCCATGGACAGGTCGTACAGCCACGGGATTTGCTCTACCCCACGCATTCGAAAGCTCCTGTCTCAGAACCGATAGACACGACGGAACCGGAGCTGTTCGACCTTCGGAGACGCCTCCCGCAATATGCCGGGCAAGGTTTTTGCCGGCCGGGGCTATATCCTCCCGAAGCCTTGCCTCAGATCAGCTTTTCGAGTTCCGGGACGATCTCGAACAGGTCGCCGACAAGACCATAATCGGCCACTTCGAAGATCGGCGCTTCGGCATCCTTGTTGATCGCGACAATGGTGCCGGCGTCCTTGATCCCGGTCAGGTGCTGGATGGCGCCCGAAATCCCGATCGCGAAATACAGTTCCGGCGCGATGATCTTGCCGGTCTGGCCTACCTGCAGTTCGTTGGGCACGTAGCCTGCGTCGACCGCAGCGCGCGATGCGCCGACCGCCGCGCCCAGCTTTTTCGCAAAGCTGTAGATCACGTCGAAGCCATCGGACGAACCCATGGCGCGTCCGCCGGAAACAACCCGGTCGGCGGTCTGCAGGTCCGGCCCATCGCCGCCGCCGGTTTCAAGGTTGACCAAGCGGGTATGTCCGGGATCCGATGCCGCAGCCTCGCGCGTCTCGATATCGCAAGCGGAATCGCCTTCCGCGACGGCCGAGTAGGACGCCGAGCGGATGGTCGCCACCACCGTCCGGTCTTCGGGCGCCTTTACGGTAACAATCGCGTTGCCGGCATAGATCGGACGCTTGAAGGTATGACTGTCGAGTACTTCCTGCACGTCCGACACCTGGCCGACGCCGATCAGCGCCGCGGCGCGCGGCATCAGGTCGCGGCCGAACGTGGTCGACGGGCCCAGAATATGGCTGTAGCCGTCGGCCAGGGCCTTGATTTCCGGCGCAAGGCGCGCTGCGGTCGGATGGGCGAAATCGGCGTGCTCGATCATGAGCACCCGGGTCACGCCTGCCAGTCTCGAGGCCTGCTGGGCCACGCCGGCGCCGCTTTCGGCGAACACCGCGATGTCGATGTCGTCGATGCCGAGGCTCTTGGCGCCCGACAGCGTCTTCGCCGTCGCCGGGTTGAGCGCGCCGTCTTCGTGCTGCGCGATGATGAGTACGCGTGCCATTACAGAAGTCCCTTGTTTTTCAGTTCGTCGACCAGTTCCTGGGCCGATTCCAGAATTCGTCCGCCGGAACGGGTCGGCGGCGGCTCGTAGGCGGTCACCTCGAGCTGGGCGGAAGCCTCGACGCCGAGATCGTCCAGCGCGATTTCATCCAGCGGCTTGCGCTTGGCCTTCATGATGTCCGGCAATTTGACGAAACGCGGCTCGTTGAGCCGCAGGTCCACGGTCAGCACCGCCGGCAGGTCCACTTCCAGTGTTTCCAGCCCGGCGTCGACCTCGCGGGTCACCTTCGCCTTGCCGTCGGACAGCTCGACCTTGGAGGCGAACGTCGCCTGCGGCCTGTCCCAAAGCGCTGCCAGCATCTGACCGGTCTGGCTGTTGTCGTCGTCGATCGCCTGCTTGCCCAGGAAAACCATTCCGGGGCTTTCCTGTTCGATCAGCTTGAGAAATATCCGGGCGGCGGCCAGCGGCTGCACGGCCGAATCGGTGGTGACGTGGATGGCGCGGTCGGCGCCCATCGCCAGGCCGGTGCGAAGCTGCTGCTGGCAGTCCTTGCCGCCGATCGAGCAGACCACGACCTCCTCGGCGGTGCCGGCTTCCTTGATCCTCAGCGCTTCTTCCAGGGCGATTTCGTCGAACGGGTTGATCGACATCTTCACGCCTTCGGTCTCGACGCCCGAACCGTCGGACTTCACGCGCACGCGGACGTTGTAATCGACCACGCGCTTGATCGGAACCAGAATTTTCATGGTGTGTGGGCTCTTGGTTGGCGAAAACATCCCATTGTAACGAGTCTTGTGTCAAAAACGGCCCCGGCCACCCGCATCGTCATCCCGAACGCGTCGCGCACAGCGCCACCCTTCCCATCGTCATCCCGACGTCGCGCGCAGCGCCGCCCTTCCCATCGTCATCCCGACGTCGCGCGCAGCGCCGCCCTTCCCATCGTCATCCCGGAAACGTCGCGCGCAGCGCGGCGTTATCCGGGATCTCGCGATTCTGCCCGAATTCCGGATCGCGGCCGGAATGACAGGCGCAAGGACGCGGAATCCATGCCCTCCGATCGCCACGGAACAACGACTGGAACGAGGCAGGAATATCGGTATCATCTCCATGGCTCCTGGAAGGAATGCAACCCAATGCGCGAAATGTCCCGCGACCTCGCCGAATCGATCCGCGCCGCAGCCGCGGCCGAACGCATCCTCGTCATGGGCATCGTCAACGTCACGCCCGATTCGTTCTCCGACGGCGGGCGCTTCGATTCGCTGGAAAAAGCGCTGGCGCACGCGCGACGACTTGCCTCCGAGGGCGCGAATATTCTCGACATCGGCGGCGAATCCACCCGCCCCGGCGCCGCGCCGGTGGATGCCCGAGCCGAGATCGAGCGCGTGGTGCCGGTCATCGAGGCGGTTCGCGCCGAGCTCGACCTCCCCGTTTCCATCGACACCATGAAGGGCGAAGTGATGCGCGCTGCGGTCGCCGCAGGTGCTGAAATGATCAACGACGTCAACGGCCTGCGCGATCCGGATGCGCTGGTCGCGGCGGTGGAGGCCGGTGTGCCGACCTGCATCATGCACATGCAGGGCGAGCCGCGCACCATGCAGCAGAACCCGGACTACGACGACGTCGTCGAAGACCTGCGGCTTTTCTTTCGCGAGCGCATCGACACTTGCCTGGCCGCCGGCATGCAGGAACAAAACCTCGTGCTGGATCCGGGTTTCGGCTTCGGCAAATCGCTGCAGCATAATCTGGACCTGCTCGACCGTTTCGGACGCTTTCGTGAATTCGGCCTGCCGCTGATGGCCGGCATCTCGCGCAAGTCCATGCTCGGCAAGATTACCGGCCGCGAAGCCGCCGATGCCCGGGTCGCCGCCTCGGTGGCTGCCGGCGTGCTGGCCGCCGAACGCGGCGCGAATATCCTGCGCGTCCACGACGTGGCCGAGACCGTGGACGCCGTCAGCGTCATTCACGCAATGCGGGAGAACCGTCAAGGCCGTCAGGCGAATTGACAGGTTGCACGAATTTTTCAACACGCAATAAAGGAACTCGATGATGAACACAACAGCAAAATGGCTTTCCGGGTGTGTTGCCGCACTTCTTGTCGCAACCGCGATGCCCGCGGCAGCGCAACAGGGTGAGCAGGCGGCCGGGCCAGCAACCGAGCATGCGGGCCATCAGGGTCGAGGTCAAGGCGGCATGCGAGCACGCGAATTCCGCAACCTGCAGCAGGGGCGCGGTATGGGGATGGGGCGAGTAGCCGACGTCAACGGCTATCCCGGCCCCATGCACGTGCTCGAGCACGCCGAAGCGCTGGAACTCACCGACGGGCAAATCGAGCGCACGCGCGAGCTCATGACCCGGGTCAAGACCCGCGCGCCGGAACTCGGCAAGCAGGTGGTGGATGCCGAAAAACGACTGGAAGCGATGTTCGCCGGAGGCAGCGTCAACGCGGCAAAAATGGATTCACTGCTGATGGAGATCGCCGAACTTCGCGCTCATTTGCGGTCGCTTCACCTGACCGCGCATCTCGACCAGGCGGCGGTCCTGACCGAAGCCCAGCTCGAGAAATACAAGGAGTTGCGCAGCACCGGCAACGAAACGCGCCGCCCGATGCGGCGAATGGGCGAGATGAAGCGGGAAGGTTCGAGCGGCGGCTGATCGAAGCGCAGGTGTTTTTGCAGGAGGTGCGTCTCGCGCCGACGGGATAGCCCGACACCAGACCGCCGCATCGGCGCGAGACGCGCCTCCTGCAGCTTCGCGGGCAAGGCCGGCTCCCAGACCCGTAGAGAAGCGTCGGGGCATCGACAACCGACTTCCGACTTCCGACTTCCGGAAACCGGAAACCGGAAACCGGAAACCGTCAGATTCTAAAGATTCGAGTAATTCGGCCCCGAGCCGCCCTCGGGCGTGACCCATTCAATCACCTGGTAGGGATCGGCGATGTCGCAGGTCTTGCAATGCACGCAGTTGGCGGCGTTGATCTGGATGCGCTTGCCGTCTTCGTCCTCTACCCTTTCGTAGACGTTGGCCGGGCAGAAGCGCGTACACGGGTTGCCGTATTCCTGTTCGCACCTCGTGAAGCACACGTCCGGCTCGACGATCTTGAGGTGAACCGGCTGGTCTTCGTCGTGCTCGGTCGAGGCGAAATACACCGATGCCAGCCGATCGCGCGGCGGCAGATCGCGGTCGACGAAGTCGTAGTCGAACCGGTGGCCGTTGCGCTTGCGGTATTGCTTCCAGTCGGCGTGGTTGGAGAGCGTGCGCGGCAGCTTGCCGGCGGTCACGGTCTCGATGCCGGCGGTGATGACGCCGCGCCACAGCCCCTTGTGGAAGCCGGGCCGGATGTTTCTGACCTTCTTCAGCTCGGCCATGATGTCGGACGCGCGCAGGCGGGCATCGAAGCCTTCGCTGGATTTCGTCATATCGGCCTTTTTGTCGGCAATATGCTCGGCCGCCAGCATGCCGGACTTCATGGCCTGGTGCGTGCCCTTGATCTTGGGCACGTTGAGCAGGCCGGCCGAATCGCCGATCAGCATCGCGCCGGGCATTTCCACCCTCGGCAGCGACTGGTAGCCCCCCTCGACGATCGCACGCGCGCCGGCCGACAGGATTTCGCCGCCTTCCAGCAGCTCGCGCATCGTCGGGTGGTGCTTGAACTGCTGGAACGCCTCGAACGGCGTGAAGTCCGGATCCTTGTAATCCAGCGCGCAGACGAAGCCGACCGCGACCCGATCCTTGTCCAGGTGGTAGACGAAGCTACCGCCGTAAATCTGGTTGGGCAGCGGCCAGCCGATGGTGTGCTGGATGTGACCGGGCTTCACTCGACCCTCGGGCAGCTTCCAGAGCTCTTTCATGCCGATGCCGTAGGCCTGCGGGTCGGAATCGGCGGCCAGATCGTACTTCTTGATCGCGCGCTTGGTCAGGTGGCCGCGTGCGCCCTCGCCCAGCACCGTGATCGGCGCCCGGATCTCGATGCCCTGGACATAGGTGTCCTTCTCTTTGCCTTCGCGATCGACGCCCATGTCGCCGATGATCACGCCCTGTACCGCGCCGTTGTCGTCGTAGGACAGATCGGCCGCGGCGAAGCCGGGAAACAGGTCCACGCCCAGCGCCTCGGCCTTGGGCGCCAGCCAGGCGCACATCGCACCCAGCGAGACGATGAAGTTGCCATGGTTCTTCTGCTGCGGCGGCGTCGGCAGCTTGCGCGAGCCGGTCTTGCTCAGGAACACGAAATCATCCGTGGTCGCCGGTACGCAGATGGGCGGCGGATCGTCGCGCCAACCCTCGACCAGCCGGTCCAGCGGCTCGGGCTCGATGACGGCGCCGGAAAGAATATGTCCGCCGATTTCAGCGGCCTTCTCGATGACGCAGACGTTGAGGTTGTCATCGAGCTGCTTCAGGCGCATCGCGCACGAAAGCCCGGCCGGACCGGCGCCAATGACAATAACGTCGTATTCCATGATTTCGCGTTCGGACATGCTTGATTTCGTTCGCGCTTGAATTGGATTCGAGTATAACCCGGCTCGTTCGGGACCCGTTCCGCTGCGGCGCCGTCGGCGCCGGGCGGGCCTTGTTTCCTGAATGCCCTGTCGAATGGAATCGCGCTGGAAATTCCCGGCCCGGGCTTGAATCCAGCTTGTTCCTGCTTTTTTCTGCTTTACGCACCCCGGCAATCGTTGTATCGGTCGGTCCTCACTTTGCGCCGCGCACCAGTTCGACATAGGCGCGTGCGATCTCGCGCCAGTCGAAGGCGCTCACCCATTGGGCGGCGGCCTCGGCAAGGTCCATGCGCGCTTGCGGGTCATCAAGCAGACCACACACGGCGCTGGCCATTTCGTCCGGCTCGTCGAATATCAGCAGTTGTCTGCCATGTTCGACATCTATGCCTTCCATCCCCTTGTGGGTCGTGACCACGGGAACGCGTGCCGCGAAATCGTCGAGAATCTTCATTCGCGTGCCGCCACCCTGGCGCAGCGGAATCACCGCCAGGTCGCCGCCTTTGAGATGTCCGGCAAGATCTCTCACCGGCCCTGCGAATACCACGCCGGGGAGCCTCTTGTCCGGGGGTTGTGGCCCGAATGCAACTACCGTGGCCGGGTATCCTTTCGCGCGCAGCTTCGGCAGCAACACATGGGAAAGTTCCTCGATCGCCTCGAGATTCGGCGGATAGGAATAAATGCCGTGATAGACCAGGACCGCGTGATCCCCAGCGATCGAATAACGATCCCGCAGATCGACCGGCTCCGCATTTTCGAACCGTTCCAGATCTACCCCGTGCGGGACGGTATGGACCAGCGCCTCGCGCACGCCGGCGGCGACCAGATCGCGCCGGTCGCGATTGGATACGGTGATCACCCGGTCGCAGGCGTTGGCTGTCTCGACCTCGAACTTCTTCAGCTTTTTTCTTGCGCCCTCGCCGAGCTCGGGAGCCTGTTCAACAATGCGCTGGAATTCGACATTGTGCTCGACCATCAGACTAGCCGAGCCGAACAGCCGTGCCGCCCAGACTGCCGGCCGCGCGTAGGCGGGAAACTCGCCCTGGACCACTTCCACCGGATGCCGCTGCATCAGCCACATCAGTCGGTACTGCATTCCTCGATCGACCCACGGCAGATACAGAAGTCCGTTCGAATAGGGAACCCCGCGTGCTATGACGCGCAGCATGCTGACAGCACGCGGCCAGCCGGCCAGGCGTGGCCAGATCGGGAACCGGAGGAACTCGCGCTCACCGCGCCGATATATCCAGTAGCCGTCGCGGCGGTCGGTCAGCAGGATCACCTCGTCGAGGTGGAACGAAAGCCCCCACGCCGTGCGCTCGATCTTCACTGCGGCACCGTGGTCGGTAGGAAATACGTCCTGCCGGCTGAGCACCACCCAGCAGGCACGGTCCTTGCCGGGCATCGGTCGGTCGGACATTCGGCGGGAAAGCCACTGGTGCCACGGTTTTCGCAGGCGCCTGTCGGCCCATAGCCCAAGGAAGGTGTGCAGTGCTGACAGCATGCCCGGCGATGCGTCCGACGAAGCTTCGAGCGCAGGCGGCACGAGCGCTTTGCGCAAGTCTCCATGCGTCTTTTCTGCAAGCGAAGCCAACGGCTCTGCAAGGCCGGCGTAGATACGCTTGGCGTCGAATTCGGCCAGGGCCAGCGCTCTTGCGTTCTCCGCCCGGCGGCCAAGCTCCGGACGATCGGACATGATTGATTCTAGGAGCGCCGGAAGATCGTCCGGCCGCTCCAGAAGCCAGCCGGCCCGGTGTCGTTCGACAAGCCCGGCCAGAGGCAGGAAGCTGTTGCAGATGACCGGCACGCCCGCACATAGCGCATCGGTCATTCGAAAAGACTGGCTGTAGCGACGTTCGGTGTTCTCATCGCAAAGTTCCAGCGCGAGGTCGGCTTCGCGTAATCGCTCCAGGTATTCCCCATGCCCGGCGAACCCGCCGCCCACGCTTGCATCATCGACTTTCCATGGGCCGGGATGCCGATGCAGGATTTCAAGCCAGGCGGTCGAATTGCGCCACGGCCAGTCGCGGCCGCCGTGGAAAAGATGCAGCGGTCGGCCCTCGTGTCCTGCATGAATCTTCTGCTCGGCCACGTATCCGGCAATCGGGACGACGCGAATCGGCCGTTCAAACCGGCAGTCGTGTCCGGCCATCAGCATCCAGGACAACATCATGTCGCGCTGTGGCCCGTTGCCGACCCAGACTTCGTCGCACCGCCCCAGCACCTCGATGAGCGCCCACGCGTCTCCGGCCAGTCGGTCCTGGTCCTCGAACTGGCGCTCCAGCAGCCGCGGAGCGATGTGATCGAGAATCAGCGGCGCTCCGGGTTCATTCGGAATCCAGTCGGCAAGTTCCCAATAACCGAGGATGACGGCGACCGGCCGGTTCCGCGCCGACCAGCTTGCAAGCTGGTCGGGCGCATCAAACGCCATGGCCTTGACCGGATACAACTGCTCACCGTTGCCACCATCGCTCTGGTATTCGGCAGGCCAGGCGTAGGTCACGTCGAAACCGCTTGCGGCCAGCACTTCCGCCATCAGGGCGTGGCGAACACTCAGCCCGGTGGTCGGCGCTTCCGGTGTCGGCGGGGGACGTTCGCTGAAGATCAGGATGTGCTTGGCTGACAAGTCGGAAATTCTGCGCGAATATATCGGCTATATGCTACTGGATTCGCTTTGCGGTCACGCATCCGCGACGCCTGCAGGCGCCTGCGCGCCCGCACGGACATGCGCGGAACCCCGGACCGCTGATTAGGTATCTTCAGTTGCCGGTGGCGGCCCCAGTGTCTATAGTTGCAGATGTTGCGCAAATCCAGGTTGACCGACCAAGATGATCGAAAAACTCGAACAACGCACGTTCCTGATCGCGCTGGCACTGGTCACGGTTGCGTTCCTGTTTCTGCTGAAACCGTTTTTCGCGCCGCTGCTCTGGGCCTGCATCATTGCGGTGCTATTCCATCCGGTCCAGCTCTGGCTCGAAAACAAGTGGGGCGACCGGCCCAACCTGACTGCGCTGACAACATTGACCGCCTGCGTGGTGCTGGTGGTGATTCCAGTGCTGCTGCTGCTGACCTCGTTCGTGCAACAGGGCGTGGCGATCTACCAGCAGATCGAGGCCCAGCAGATCCAGCCGGGGAAGTACATCGACCAGGTAAGAAACGCGTTTCCGGCGGTCCAGGCGCTGTTCGATCGTCTGGACATCGACATGAGCGCGGTACGCGAGCGCGCCGCCAGCGCCGCGGTGACCGCGAGCCAGTTCGTCGCGCAGAATGCGCTGGCGGTCGGCCAGGGCACGTTTTCGTTCGTGCTCAAGCTGGCGCTGATGCTATACGTGGCCTATTTCCTGCTGCGCGACGGGCGCGCGCTGGTGGAGAAACTGGTTGCTGCGCTGCCGCTTGGCGACGAACGCGAGCGCCTGCTGTTCCAGAAATTCGCCGAGGTGGCGCGCGCCACGGTCAAGGGCAACCTGGTCGTCGCCATGGTGCAAGGCGCTCTGGGCGGTATCATTTTCTGGATCCTGGGACTGCCCGCGCCGCTGCTGTGGGGCGTGGTCATGACCGTGCTTTCGCTGATTCCAGCCGTCGGCGCCGGGCTGGTCTGGCTACCGGCGGCCATCTACCTTTATGCGGTGGGCGAGTGGGTATCGGCGACGGTGCTGGTCCTCTACGGCCTGATCATCATCGGCCTGGCCGACAACATCCTGCGCCCGATCCTGGTCGGCCGCGATACCAAGCTTCCGGACTGGATGGTGCTGCTGTCGACGCTGGGCGGGCTGGCGCTGTTCGGCATCAACGGCTTCGTGGTCGGCCCGCTGATCGCGGTGTTGTTCATCGCCTTCTGGCAGATCTTCGGCCGCGAATTCCATGCCGATCCCGTCGCCGGAAACGGATCCGATGAGCAGCCCCCGACGCAACAAACCCCTGCGGTGGATGAGCCCGAGAAGGCATGATGTTTCGCGTCCCGGCAACGCTGAGCGCGATTCTGCTGGCGGCAGGCTGCGCCGGGTCGATTCCGAACCCGTCGCCGCTCACCGTCAAAGGCGAATTGACCTACCGCGAGCGTATCGCGCTGCCGGCCGGAGCCACGGCGCGGATAGAGATTCGCGAGTACACGGTCAATGGATTCAGCCTCGTGGCCGAGCAGCGGATCGATCTGACGGGACGCCAGGTGCCCATCCCCTTTGAACTCGAAGTCGACCGGCGCGCGATAGACAACGAAGCCCTGCACGAATTGCGGGGCATCACCAGCCACGGCGGTTATGCCAGGCGGGCAACGGAACCGAAAGTGCTGAATCTCGTGTCCGACGCTATCCGAACCGGCACGCTGCATTTGCGCCCACTGGACAGGATCGCCTTCGGCACCGCTTATCGCTGCGGCGAGGTGCCGGTCCAGCTCGGCCGGCTGGACGAAGCGCCGCGGCTCGTGATCGACGGCCGGACCTTCCGAATGCGGCCCGCGGCAGAGGGTTCGGGAGAACGACTTGTCGCGGCCGATGATCCGACCACCACCGTCCGGGTCGACGCCGGAGAGATGACCGTTCACCTCAACGGGCAGGAACTGCCCGAGTGCAGCATCAGCGATCCGCTGCCCTTGCCGTTTTCAGCTGGCGGAAACGAACCGGGCTGGCACGTCGAGGTGGGCGCCGCGGACGTGAAGCTGGTGACGGATTACGGCGAATCGACCCGCGAGATGAAGCTGCTGGGCCGCGAAACCGAAGGCGACACGACCCGGTTCCGCGCGTCATCGGGCGCGAATGCCGCCCTGATCTCGGCCACCGCAACAATCTGCCGCGACTCCGCCACCGGTATGCCGCACCCTTACGCCGTCGTTGTGCAGACCCGCGACGACAGGCATACCGGTTGCGGCGGGGAACCTTCCAGTCTTCTTGCCGGGCGCCGATGGGTCGTCGAAGACCTGAATGGTCGCGGAATCATCGACCGCCCGCGGATGACACTGGAATTCGATTCGGATGGAGGTGTTGCGGGTCTCGCTTCGTGTAATCGCTTTACCGCGCAATACAAGTTGACAGGAGAGCGATTGACCATCGATCCCGCGGCAACCACCAGGATGACCTGCCCCGAAGCCCTGATGAACCAGGAGCGACGATTCCTCGAGATCCTCGAGGGCGTCAACCACTTCGATCTCGAAACCTCCGGTGCGCTGATATTGCAGGGAAAAGCGGGATCGCTGGTCGCACGTTGAAGGGAATGCTACGCGCAGCGCTTAATCGGCGGGAATCACGCAGTTACGGCCGGCATCCTTGGCCCGGTAGAGTGCCCGATCGACCCTTCGCATCAATTCGCTGGATGATTCCCCTTGCCGCCGGAGCCCCGTGCCGATGCTGATCGTGACACGCGTCTCGTCGTCTCCGTTCAGCGAAGCCACCCGCTTGCGAAACGACTCGGCGAATCTCTCGATTTCGGGCCGGGAAGCATCCGACATGAGTACCGCGAACTCCTCGCCGCCGAGTCTGAAGATCTCGCCACGATCTCCGCAATGCCGTTGCAGCAGATCGGCAATCCCCCGCAGGACCTTGTCGCCTGTATCGTGACCGAACTTGTCGTTGATGGTCTTGAAGTGATCCAGGTCCATCAACATCAGCGCGAAGATGTCCTGACCTTTCGCCGTGATCGACTTCTGGAACATCCGCCGGTTGCACAAGCCGGTCAGGGAGTCGTGGAAGCTGAGGAATTCGAGATCCTGCAGAATTGCCGCGCTGTGGCGGATGAGCGAGATCACCCCGAGGGTGACCAGGAACATTCCAACCACCCTGCCACTGTCCTCGCCGTAGACCGAAATCCACAGCGGCTGGCGAAGAAACTCGTCCATCAGATCGGCAGTCTGGGAAATCAGCCAGATTCCGAGCCCGACCGAAAGCAGCCAGTAGATCCGCTCCGGCAGGCGCTGGGTCTGGACCGCGACCAGAACGCTTGCAAGCAACAGCCAGATCGCAACCTCGGCCATGCCGCCAAGGCTGAACAAGCGCATGTTCTCGATATAGGGCAAGCGATTCCAGTGAAGCAGAACTTCAACTGAAAGGATGACCGCGATCAGGGTTACGACAACCAGACGGCGCTTCGAAAACCTTTCTCCATCGCCTGTCGCGTTGGGGTCGGACAACACTGGAATCATTTCCGGCTGGGTTGAGTGCGCTTTATAGCAGGTTTTTGCGGTCGACCGGACGCAAAGCTCCCGCCGCGAGCCTATGGTATTGAAGCACGGGTTTGTCTTATAGTCGGCGCCGTGGGGCGCGTCGCCGGAGGGAGGCGCAACCGCCCGACCGGGTCGAGTCGGAATGCGCCGGCGCGGCTCGCCAGGCCTTTCGCTCTGTACACTGTCCGTCGAGGTTCCTGAATGCACGAAGCAATGCTTGATCGAGGACCAGGCACCGGCCTGACCGCCGCGATGGCTTTGATTGCATGGCTTTTCTGGCTGCCGATCCAGGCTCAACAGGACGCCGGGGTACGGATCGGCATCTACCAGAATGCGCCCAAGCTCCATGTCGATGATTCCGGCGAGCCAGCCGGCTTCTTCATCGACCTGATTGAATTGATCGCCCGGGACCAGGGCTGGCGCCCCGAGTACGTGGAATGCAACTGGGCCGAATGTCTCGAGCTGCTCCGCTACGGCGATATCGATCTCATGCCGGACGTTGCGCTGACCGAGTCGCGCAGGCAGCAATTCGCATTCCACCAGATTCCAGTCGTTCAGTCCTGGAGCCAGGTCTACTGCCTTGCGCAGAAAGACTTCACGAGCCTGGCGGACCTCGCCGGCGCGACCGTTGCAGTTCTCGAAGGATCGGTGCAGCATGATTTCCTGCTCGAGGTGCAGCTGCAGCAGAACGTGCCGCTGGTCCTTCGGACGGTCGATACGCTGCCAGCGGCATTCGAACTCGCGCGAACGGGCGCGGCAGACGTCGCGGTGGCCAACCACTTTTTCGGCCAGCGCAATGCGTTCGACTACGACCTTGTCGAAACACCGATCACCTTCAACCAGGCAAGTCTTTTCTTCGCCGCGTCGCCGGATGCGCGCCGGCTGCTGCCGCCCATCGATCAAGCCTTGCGTGGATGGAAGAAGAACGCCAATTCACCCTACTACGACGCGCTGAACCGGTCTTACGCCACACCGATAAGGAGCAGATGGCCCGACTGGCTGATGCCTGCCCTTGTCACCGGCATCGCGCTTGTCATCATGCTCGGCGCAGGGCTTCTGTTGCTGCGCTGGCGGGTTCATTCGGCCACTGCCCGGCTGGAACAGACGAACCAGCGCCTGAACCATCTCCTGGAGAGCGCGCCGGTGGTGCTTTATGCCTTGAAATTTCCCGAGATGACGGTGGAATGGGTCAGCCCGACCGTCGAGCGCGTGACCGGCTTTCCCCTGCGCGAGGCCAGCCGGAGCGAATGGTGGCCGGAGCATGTGCACCCCGACGACAAGGCTCGAATCGAGGCTGAAAACCTGACGATCAAGCCGAACCGGACGCTGGTACAGGAATACCGGGTGCTGGGACGCGACGGCGAAACCCTTTACGTGCGAGACGAGAAGAGATTCATTCCGGATGACGATGACGGCACCAGCGGCACCATCATCGGCAGCTGGAACAACGTCACGGCGGCCCGACGCCAGGCCCGGCAGGTCGATTTCCTGAGTCATCACGATCGCCTGACCTCGCTGCCCAACCGGGGGCGGCTGGAATGGCTGCTTGAAAAGACGCTGGCAACGGCCGAACGCAACCGCACTGGCTGCCAGGTCATCCTGCTCGATCTCGATCGGTTCAAGTCGATCAACGAGACCCTTGGGGTTGCCGCCGGCGACCGGATCCTGAGACTGGTCACTTCGCGATTGCTGACATGGGGACACGACGATGACGTGGTCGCCCGGTTCGGCAACGACGAGTTCTGCATGGTAACCCTCGGGCTGAGCCAGGCCGAAATGCATGATCGGCTCGATCGACTGGTCGCCGAGATCGCAACGCCGACCCCGGTTGCCGGACGCGACCTGCTGCTGACCGCCAGCGTAGGTGTCGCCATTTATCCACGCGACGGCACCCGGCCGGAAACGCTGTTGCAGCGTGCCAGCCAGGCGCTGCAATCTTCGCGTGTCCAGGGCGGCAACCGATGGCAGGCTTTCGATCCCGAGCTCGAAGGTCGGACCGAGACCAGTCCGTTCCTGGAAAGCGATCTTCGTCATGCAATCCAGAACCAGGACCTGACGCTATATTTTCAGCCTCAATTCAAGCTGTCGGACAACTCCACCGTCGGCGTTGAAGTGCTGGTCCGCTGGCACCACCCGGAACACGGAATGCTTCTGCCAGCGTCCTTCATCCCGATGGCCGAACAGACCGGACTGATCGAAGCCATGGACCTGTGGGTCATACGTGAGACCTGCCGCCAGCTTGCCGCGTGGCGCAACTCCGACCAGCCCGTGGCGCGCGCTTCGGTCAATCTGTCGGCGCGTGAGCTCTACAACGAGAACCTGCCGGTTTATGTCGGCGAATGCCTTGCCGAATTCGATCTGCCGCCCATGTCGCTGACGCTCGAACTGACCGAAACCATGCTTATGGAGTCACCGGAGCGAGCGCGCGAGGTGCTCGAGCAGATCAAGTCGCTGGGCGTCCGAATCGCCATGGACGACTTCGGCACCGGCTATTCGAATCTTGCCTACCTGGCTCAGCTGCCGATCGACGAAGTCAAACTCGATCAATCACTGGTTCGCGAACTCGACAACTCGAGCGAAATGAAAACCCTCCTGCAAGGCATGATCAGCCTGTTCGACCGTCTGGGGCTGGCGCTGGTCGCCGAAGGCATCGAAACCGACGACCAGCTCAGGTTCCTGATCGAAGCCGGCTGCCCGACCGGCCAGGGCTATCTGCTGGCCAGGCCGGCGCCGGCCGCGACGCTTTTCGAGTGCATCCCGCCGATCGGGTGTTGACCCGGTCGAGGCAGTCAACGCGTATGGGGTAAAGTGCCGTTTCTTCCAACAACCCCGGCACGCGCCGCTGACATCGCATGATGAAATTGATCGCAAACCGGCGCTTTGGCCCGTTTTTCGCCGTGCAGGCACTGGGCGCACTCAACGACAACATCTTTCGCAACGCGCTGGCCACGCTGATCGTTTTCGGGATCGGCGTCAACGCCGGTTGGGATGCCAGCGGGCTTGTCAACCTGGCCGCCCTCCTTTTCATCCTGCCCTATTTCCTGTTTTCGGCCGTATTCGGCCAGCTGGCCGACCGGTTCGAGAAATCGCGAATGATCCGGCTGATCAAGCTGTTCGAGGTGGCCATCTGCCTGTTCGCGGGCATCGCGCTTTACCTGGGCAACATCGTTGCCCTGATGTCGGTGGTGTTTCTGCTCGGCTTTCAGTCCACGCTGTTCGGTCCGATCAAGTATTCGATCATCCCGCAGCTTTTGGAAAAGCATGAACTGACGGGCGGAAACGGTCTGGTCGCGGCCGGCACCTACATCGCCATTCTGGGCGGCACGATTCTCGGTCCGGTCGTAGCCGGCATCCCGCTACAGTGGCCATGGATGGTGCTTGCGGCCACCCTGGCGGTCGCGATCGCCGGCTACATCGCTTCGCTGGGTGTGCCGCGCGTCGCCGTGGGCGATCAGAAACTGGTCCTGAACCTCAATCCGATCACCGCCTCCTGGGCCAACATCAAGCTGATCGGCCGTGATCGCAATCTGCTGCACGGAATCCTGGGCATCTCCTGGTTCTGGTTTTACGGCACGATTTTCCTGGTCCAGATTCCAGCCTGGACGCAAGCCATCCTGGGCGGCAATGCATCCACGCTGGCCGGCCTGCTCGCGCTTTTCATCGTCGGGATTTCCACCGGTGCACTGATGTGCGAAAAGCTCTCGCGCGGCAACGTCGAAATAGGCCTGGTGCCGCTCGGCGCGCTGGGCATGACCCTTTTCGGTCTCGATCTGATGTTCGCCAGCCCCGCCCGACCCCTGGTGGATGCCGGCATCGGCGAACTTCTTGCAATGGACGGCAGCTGGCGGATCATAGCCGACCTGCTGCTGATCGGCATCAGCGGCGGACTTTTCATCGTGCCGCTGTACGCCCTGATCCAGAGTCTTTCGCAAAATGCCGAACGGGCGCGCGTGATCGCCGGCATGAACATTCTCAACGCCTTGTTCATGGTACTGGCCAGCGTTCTGGCCATCATTTTGCTGAGCGTGCTGGACTTTTCGATCCCCCAGCTTTTCGGCATCGTGGCGGTCATCAATCTGATCGTGGCCGCCTATGTATTCACACTTGTGCCTGCATTCGCGATCCGGTTCCTGATGTGGCTGCTCGGCCGGCTGATCTACCGCGTACGGGTGACCGGCCACAGTGCAGACCGGCTGCCCGAGACCGGCCCTGCGCTCGTCGTGTGCAACCATCTCAGCTACATGGATCCGCTGATCATCGGTGGAAGCCTGCAGCGCCCCATCCGCTTCGTGATGACGCACAAGATCTACAACATAAAGGGATTGAAGTGGCTGTTCCGTCTGGCCGGCGCCATTCCCGTCGCCCCTTCGAAAGTGGATGCCGAATGCCTGCAGCGCGCGTTCGACAGCGTCGACGAGGCGCTGGCCGCGGGCGAACTCGTCGGGATTTTCCCTGAAGGCGGACTGAGCCCCGATGGCGACGTCCAGCCGTTCCGTTCGGGCATTTCCGAGATACTTCACAGACGCCCGGTGCCGGTGATTCCGATGGCCATCGAAGGCCTGTGGGGCGGCTTGTTCAGCCGCGCGCCGGGGCGCTGGCGGCGCCGCGAACGCGGCTTCTTCAGTCGCGTGCAGCTCAAGATCCTCGAACCCGTCCCGGCCGGCCGGGCCGACCGCGAACAGCTCGAGCACGCAGTGCGCGAAGCCTACGAGCAGCTGCGGCAGGACGGCTGATCGGCCAAATACTCTAAAACAGCTCTCGCGAAGCCGCCAAGACGCGAAGAAGGGCGAACAACGAAAGCTGATTCTCTCGCAGCGACGCGGACACGCAGAGAAAGGCAAAATCTACTACAACGATTTTGTACCCCGTATAAGCGCGCTACGCGCACACTTGTTCAGAGGTTACCCGCAACGCTTTTGAATTGGGATCGCTTTTGACTTGCTTTTCCTTAGCGTCTTCGCGCCTTCGCGAGAGCTGTCCTGAGCTTTTGACTTTCTCTGCGGCTCTGCGCGAGGATGCTTTTGACCTTTGATCCTTCACCTTTCACCTCATGACTTTCGCGCGAAAACGTACATCCGTTCGGATTCGAAATCGTAGGGCGTGCCATCCAGGTCGCCGTCGATGGCTTCGAGTTCCAGCCCCGCCGCTTCGACCAGTCGGGCGATTTCGCCGGCCGACCAGACCCGGTGCGAGAACATCGCGCGGTCGGCGCGATCGCCCCGGACCAGGATCCACTCGTTTTCCAGGCGGGTGTTGTGATCGACCAGCGCTGGCCGCTCGATCAGCAGGCTGCCGTCGGCGTTCTCGGTCAGGTGGACCGGCTCGAGCGTGCGGCACAGCGTTTCCAGCCCGAGCAGATCGAGCACCAGCACGCCGCCCGGCTCGAGAACATCGACGATATTATCGAGCACGCGGTCATGGTCCGACTCGTCCTCGAAATAACCGAACGAGGTCCACATCACGAATACCGCGTCGAAGGGTCCCGCATCCGAAAAATCGCGCATGTCCTCGCACCGGATGTCGATTTCAAGCCGTTCGTCTCCGGCGCGGCGCCGCAAATCGTCCAGCAGGTATCCACTGGTATCCATCGCGGTCACTTTCAACCCAGCGCGCGCCAGCGGCAGCGCATGGCGCCCAGGCCCGCAACCGAGGTCCAGGACCGCACCCGCCTTCAGTTCGATCCGCGCCAGCAGAGCGGACACTTGTTCGGCCGCCTCGCTAAACTGCTCTTCTCCGAACATCAGCGGCCCGAACTTGCGCCAGAAGTCTTCATCGGTATACCAGTCGGTCATGATCATTGCCCTGTGCGGCCTGCTGCTCGCGGCCGGCGGTTGCGCCACGCTGGGCTGGTACAGCCAGGCCGCACGCGGTCAGATGGAATTGCTGCTCAAGCGCAAGGATATTGAAAAACTGATCGCTTCGCCGGAAACAGCCGAAGAAAAACGACAGAAACTCGAACTGGTGCTCGAATTGCGAGACTTCGCCGACGATCGACTGGGGCTGGCCAACAACGGCAGCTACGCCGGTTTCGTCAAGCTCGAACGCGATGCAGTGGTCTACAACGTGATCGCGGCTCCGGAATTCAGCGTGGCGCCCAAAACCTGGTGTTATCCATTGGTCGGGTGCCTGGCCTATCGCGGTTACTTCAAGCGCGACGCCGCCGAACGCCGGGCTCGCTCGTTGCGCAAACAGGGGTTCGATACCCTGGTTTCGCCCGTCGCGGCTTATTCCACCCTCGGCCGTTTCAACGATCCGGTGACCAGCCCGATGCTCGAGTTCAGCAACCTGCGCCTGGCCGGGTTGCTATTTCATGAACTGGCCCATCAGCGGGTTTTCGTCAAGGGCGAGACTGATTTCAACGAAGCCTACGCCACCGCGGTCGAGCGCGCCGGCGTCCGCCGCTGGCTGGAACTCAACGCGGGCGGCGGCGCCCTGCAGGCGTGGGCGCGATCGCAACGATTGGAGGCCGAATTCACCGCATTGCTGCTGGAAACGCGTAGCCGCCTCCAGGCGCTGTATGCCACCGACCTGCCACCGGCTCGGATGCGAGACGCCAGGCAGGCGGTATTCGACGAACTCCGGCTTCGCTACGCTGAATTCAGCCGGGTGATCGGCGACGACCGCTTCGATGCATGGATGGAACAAGACTTGAATAATGCCCATCTTGCGTTGCTGGCCACTTACGAGGCCGGAGCCGACGCGTTCGGCGATCTTCTGGCAGAATATGACGGCGATTTCGAGCGCTTCCACCAGGCCGTTGAACGGCTGGCCGCGGCCGGTCGGAACGTGCGCGCCGACTTTTTGAACCGATGCCGGACCAGTACCGTGACCGATAAATTTCGAAACAACCAGCGAGTCGCTGAGCGGTCAGATGCAAGACGCGCTGGCGCCGGAATGGCAGACCCCATTTCAAGCCAGCGCAACGCCGCAGATGGCCGCTCAGCGGCTCGCCCGAAGGAAGCCCCCCGGATGCACCAGGACGGCGTTGCAGCGCTTGCCAAGGGCTGGGCCATTGCCGGCGCGCTGCGCCTTGGCCCGGCACCTCCGGGGGACTCTGGTTGTATCGAAAGATATGGGTCACGGTACGAGCACTGCCCGTGATCAGACCTGAGCACTTCCTGCGCCCCCGCCAGCCCGGCCAACTGCTGCTGGCCATTGCATTGTCGGCGCTTTCGGTCGCGGTTCATGCGCAGCAGCCCAGCGGCGAATCCGTGGCCCCGGCCCAGCAGTGCCAGCAGCCGGGCACCATCCCCGATCGTGGCCGGATTCAGCGTTCGGCGGCGCTGCCGATGGATATTCGGGCCGACGACATGATCGCGCCCGGGGACGCGCCGATGCGTTTCAGCGACAACGTCAAGCTTGTCTACGGCGATCAGAACCTGGAAACCGACGAACTGATCTACGACCCAAAGACCGGTGACGTCATGGTGCCGGGCTGGCTGAATTACACCGATGCACTGGTGCGACTGAAAGCCGACAGCGCGCGCTACAACACCGAATCGTCCACCGGCCAGTTCGAGAACGCCCGCTACTACATCGCCGGCGCCGCCGGCGCAGGCAACGCCGGTCTGGTCCTTATGACCGACGAGACGCACGCCCGGGTCAAGCGTTTCGACTTCACGACCTGCGACGTGGAGGATCCCGACTGGCAACTCAAGGCCGGCGACGTGGACCTGGACTTCGAGCGCGGCGTGGGCACCGCGCGCAACGCCCGCCTCGAATTCAAGGGTGTGCCGATCCTTTATTCCCCATGGCTGAGCTTTCCGCTCAACGATGAACGCAAATCCGGCTTCCTCTATCCGCAGTTCGGCTCCAGCAGCGATAACGGCATCGACCTAGCGGTCCCCTGGTACTGGAACATCGCGCCCAACCAGGATGCAACTTTCACCCCTAGGCTGATCGGTGACCGCGGTTTCATGCTCGGTTCGGAGTATCGCTTTCTCACCCGCAGCCAGGGCGGCACATTCAATTTCGACTACCTGCCCGATGACGACGCGGAAAACCGCGACCGCTGGCTTGGTCGCATCCGTCACCAGGCTCGACTCGCGCGAAACTGGACCAGCCGGCTTGATTTCAATCGAACAAGCGACGAGGATTACTTCCTCGATCTGGGCAATGATCTGGACTCGAGTTCGATCCCGTTCCTGCGGTCCAGCCTCACGATATCCGGGCGCGCCACGTTCTGGGACATGAAGACCACTTTCGACACTTTCCAGGTACTGGACCGGGACGTGCGCGAGGATCGCGAGCCCTACAATCGACTCCCCCGGGTGGAGTTCGATGGTGACTGGCCGCTGCCGGCCGGCCTTGCCTTCCGCCTGAACAGCGAAGCGGTCTACTTCGAGCGTAGCGAGGGCGTGACCGGCTTGCGAGCGGACGTCCTCCCGGAATTGGCTCTTCGCATTGTCCGGCCCGGCTGGTTCCTCGAGCCGGCAGTGGGACTGCGCGGCACCGCCTACAGTCTGGAGGACGCCGAATCGGGCGAGGACAACCCGGCCCGAATACAGCCGATCCTGAGCGTGGACGGCGGGCTGGTGTTCGAGCGTCGCACAGCGTCGGGCCGCCTGCAGACGCTGGAACCTCGGGCGTTCTACCTGTACGTGCCCGGCCGCGAGCAGCAGGACCTGCCGCTGTTCGACACCCGTGAGCTGACTTTCAGCTTCGCCCAGTTGTTCCAGACCAACCGCTTCTCGGGCCCCGACCGCCAGACCGATGCCAACCAGGTCACGCTGGCGCTGACCAGCCGTCTGCTGGATGATGACGACGGCCGCAGCATCGTCGATGCCAGCGTCGGCCAGATTCTGTTTCTGGACAACCCGAGCGTCGGATTGAGAAGCAGCACGCCGGAAGACAACCGTTCGGTTTCGGCGTCGGTGGGCGAAATCAACTGGCGCCCGACCGATCGATTCCTGGTCAGCGCCGGATTGCAGTGGGATCCCGAAGACAATGAAACTGATGTGGCCGCATTCGGTCTGAGATGGCAGGGCCAGGATGCCCGTCAGGTTCAGCTCGGCTATCGATTCCGGCGCGACAGCGTCGACCAGGTCGATGTCAGGGCCCGATACCCGGTAACCGGGAACCTGAACCTGATCAGCCGGGTCAATTACTCGTTCAAGGATTCGACCCCGCTGGAGCTTCTGGGCGGCATCGAGTACGAAAGCTGCTGCTGGGCGATTCGCGCGTCGATCAGGCGCTACATTCGCGACCGGGAGTCGGACAAACGCACGGCGTTCTTCATCGAGCTGCATCTGAAAGGACTGGGCAGCCTGGGTCGCCGGCCCTACAACCTCTTTACACGTTAAGTTCAGGAGCAAGAATTCCTTATGAACCAAGCAATCAGATTTTCCGCAATGGTTCTGGCGCTGCTGCTGCCGCTGCTTGCCGGCGCACAGACCTACCAGAAGATGGACGAGATCGTCGCGATCGTCGACGAAGGCGTCATCCTGCGCTCGGAACTCGAGTCGACGATGGACAGCGTGCTGCGCCAGATCCAGCAGCGCGGCGAGCGCCAGCCGCCGCCGCAGGTACTCGAGGAACAAGTGCTCGAGCGCCTGATCATGAACCAGGTGCAGGTCCAGCGCGCCGAGCAGACCGGCATTCGCGTGACCGACCAGGAAGTGGATCGCTCGCTGGCCGATGTGGCGCGCCAGAACCAGCTTACGCTGATCGAACTGCGCCGGGCCATCGAGGCCGACGGCATCGACTTCAACGAGTTCCGCGAGGATGTCCGCAACCAGCTGCTGACCTCCAAGCTCACCCAGCGAATCGTCGAGAGCATGGACCAGGTGACCGATACCGAGGTCGACATGCTGCTGGATTCCGAGATGTTCGGCAGCGATGAATATCACCTCTCGCAAATCGCGATTCAGCTGTCGCCGTCGGCCACGCCGGCCGAACTTCGCGAAGCCGAGCAGCGCATCACCGAGATCCGCCAGCAGATCGTCGACGGGATGGACTTCGCCGAAGCCGCGGTGAACTTCTCCGACTCGCCCGATGCGCTGGACGGCGGTGAAGTGGGCTGGCGCAACCTCAACACGATGCCGCGCCAGCTCGCCGACCGCATCCGCGACATGGACGCCGGCGAAATCTCCGAACCCATGCTCGGCAACGGCAGCCTGATGCTGGTCAAGGTCAACGAACGGCGCCCGCGCGGCGAGATCATCGTGGACGAATTCCAGGCGCGCCACATCATGGTCCAGCCGTCGGAACTGGTCTCCGCCGATGATGCGCGCCGGCTGATCGAAGACCTGCACGCCCGAATCCGGGACGGCGCCGAATTCGCCGCACTGGCGCGCGAATTCTCCGACGACGAGCGCACCGCCAACATCGGCGGGCTGATGGACTGGTTCCCCGAGGGCGCCTACGGACAGACGTTCCAGGCGGTCTGCGACAGTCTTGAGCCCGGCCAGGTCAGCCAGCCGTTCCAGACCGGCGACGGCTGGCACCTGGTCATGCTCGAAGGCGAGCGCAGTGCCGACCGCACCGAGGAAGCGCTGCGGGCCGAAGCGCGCGACCTGATCGTGCAGCAGCGCTCCGACGAGGAAATCGACCGGGTGTTGAGGCAGATGCGCGATGAGGCCTACGTCGAAATCCTGCTGTAGGAAACCGCCCCCCATCGACGCGCTGCATTTTCCAGAGGCTTCCTCGGGTGGATAGGTTGCCGGTGCTGATCACCGCGGGCGAACCGGCCGGCATCGGTCCCGAGCTTGCGGTGACCGCAGCCGTCGGCCGGGCTGACCATGTGGTGGTCGCCGACCCGGAATTGCTGGCCGACACGGCGCAACGACTGGGCCGGCGCATCAAGGTCGTGGAATGGCGGCCCGCCGACAATGCGCAAGACGACGACAGGCTGCGCTGCCTGCCCGTAGCGCTGGCCGATACCAATGTTCCGGGCCGGCTGAATCCCCAAAACGCCGGGTATGTACTGGCAACCCTGAAGCTGGCCGCCGAATCCGTCATGCGCGGCGATTTCGCCGCCCTGGTGACCGCTCCGGTCCACAAGGGCGTGATCAACGACGCCGGGCACGCCTTCTCCGGGCATACCGAATTGCTGGCCGCACTTGCCGGCGTCGAACGCGTGGTGATGATGCTCGTGGCCGACCGGTTGCGGGTCGCACTCGCCACTACCCATCTTCCACTGCGCAACGTCCCCGACGCCATCACGCGCGAAGGGCTGCGCCGGACCCTGGCGATCATGCAGCGCGACCTGGTCGACCGATTCGACCTGACCAATCCGAGAGTTGCCGTGCTGGGGCTCAATCCGCATGCCGGCGAGGGCGGTCACCTCGGGCGCGAGGAAATCGAGATCATCGAGCCGGTCATCGCCCAACTGCGCGCCGAAGGCATGCGCCTGGAAGGCCCACTGCCGGCCGATACCGCATTCGTCCCGCGCCACCTCGAGCGCTTCGACGCGGTGCTGGCGATGTACCACGACCAGGGCCTGCCGGTACTCAAGTACGCCGGCTTCGGCCACGCCGTCAACGTCACGCTGGGCCTGCCCTTCATCCGCACCTCGGTCGACCACGGCACCGCGCTGGACCTGGCAGGCACCGGCAAGGCCGATTCGGGGAGTTTGCGGGCCGCGATCGAGCTGGCGCGCGGCATGGTGAGCACGGTCTAATTCAAAAGCAATTAACCACGAAGGACACGAAGAACACGAAGAACACGAAGGTAAAAACAAACCTGATTGGTGTTGTATGTGAGCCGGTTGGATAAGCGCGAGCGTATCCACCATTCAGCCTGGATAAAAGGTGGATGCGCTGGCGCTTATCCACCCTACAACCGCTCCGGATCAAGCAGAAGCGCCAAATGCTGAGATACGATGGTAGCGAGGAGAACAAAAACCTAAAAAATTCTTCTTGTTGGCTCTTCTTCGTGTTCTTCGTGCCCTTCGTGGTCCAATGCTTTTTCCGACAGCATTCCACTATTCGACGCTCTCAGCGTCAAAGCGGCAGTACGGCGCCCTCCTTTACCCGCCGTGCGGTACCCTTTCGCTTTACTCTGCGAAACCGTATCGCATGACCCATCGCGCGCGCAAACGCTTCGGCCAGAATTTCCTGCACAGCGAATCCGTGATCCGCCGCATCGTCGGGTCGATCGCGCCTGCGCGGGACGACCGGATCGTCGAGATCGGGCCGGGCATGGGCGCGCTGACGGCGCCGATGCTCGAGCGGCTGGACCGGCTCGACGTGGTCGAACTCGACCGCGACCTGGTCGCCGAACTGCCTGCCCGGCTGGGCCATCCCGACAACCTGGTCATCCACCAGGCCGACGCGCTCGAGTTCGATTTTCGCGCCCTGGCCGCCGACCATGGCGGGGACACGCGTCTGCGCATCATCGGCAACCTCCCCTACAACATCTCCACGCCGCTGCTGTTTCACCTGCTGGACCAGTCCGACGTGGTCACGGACATGCATTTCATGCTGCAAAAGGAAGTCGTCGACCGGCTGGCCGCCATCCCGGGCAACAAGGCCTGGGGCCGGCTGGGCGTGATGACCCAGGCGCGCGCCAACGTCACCATGCTGTTCCGCGTGCCGCCCGGCGCGTTCACGCCGGCGCCGAAGGTGGAGTCGGCCGTGGTGCGCATCGTGCCCAGGGCGCTTTCGGAAAAGCAGCGCGCAATGCTTCCGTTCCTGGAGAAAGTCGTGCGTGCCGCCTTCGGTCAGCGGCGCAAGACGCTCAGGAACACCCTCAAGGGCGTGCTCGATGAACAGGAACTCCAGGCCTTGAACATAGAGCCCGGCCGCCGCGCCGAAACGCTGTCGCTGGAGGAATTCGACCGCATGGCCGAACGGGTCAGGAAACGGGAAGACAAACCGTGAGCCGGCGCCGGGACATCTACATCGGCGATATCCAGGGCTTCTGGGAGCCGCTGGAACGACTGCTGGACAAGCTCG
>Ga0209944_1000052_pt1 | contig 44322 bp, 37 predicted proteins | sample SalPonR1_C_D2_MG_FD_185701 | JGI IMG/M metagenome (GOLD analysis project Ga0209944, IMG submission 185701) | Salt pond soil microbial communities from South San Francisco under conditions of wetland restoration - Salt Pond MetaG R1_C_D2_MG... ...
TCGATTTCGTGCAGCTTGGCGCCAGCGTGCGCAGCCAGGACATCAGCATCGGCCAGCTGGTGGCAGTGCCCGACGATCCGGATGACCCGAACAGCCCAATCAACTTCCAGTTCGCAATCACCCGGCCCCTGGCCATCACGCTGGACACCAACGGCGACGGATTCCTGAGTTCCAGCGAGAGAAGGATCGAAACGGCATTCGTCAACGGTAGCTGGGGGCGGGATACCCGCAACCACTTCCTGACCCCGACCCGCGGCTCGCTCAACCGATTGAGCCTTAATGTTGCACTGCCCGGCAGCACCCGGGAGTATTTTACGGCTGCCTACAGGGGGCGGAAGTTTTTCCCGCTGGGAGGCGACTTCGCGTTTGTTCTCCGGGCCGACGTTTCGTATGGCGAAACTTATGATGGTCAGGATCGAACCGATCCCAACCCGGTCGAACCCGAGCGTCTTTCCGGGCAGTGCCAGGTCGATGAGATTGTGACATTCGATACCGGCTTGCCGTTCTGGGAGCACTTCTTCGCCGGCGGCGTGTCCGATGTCCGCGGTTTCGAGGACAACACGCTGGGGCCCAAGGACCAGTTCTGCCGATCGGTGGGCGGGGACTTCAAGGCCACTGGCGGTATTGAAATCGCCTTCCCGCTGCCGTTCGTCGAAGTCAGCGGCACGCGCATGGCGTGGTTTGTCGACGCCGGCAACGTGTTTACCGACTTCGACGGTTTCGATCAGGATCTGGTTCGCGCCTCGACCGGACTTTCACTTAGCTGGGAAGCGCCCGTGGGCCCGATCATCCTCAATATTTCGACACCGTTGAAGGACCGCGAGGGCGACGAGACCCAGTTCCTTCAATTTTCGTTTGGAACCCAGTTCTGACGCCCCGCGCTCTCTTGGCCGGCGTCCGTACAGATGCTGGTGGTGAATTTGGGCCTGGAAGGCCTATACTGTATAGTCAAGGAGTAGTGTCTGAGTCCGGATGGCCGACGTGCGAGTTTCGATATTCATACTGACGATGTTGCTGGCCGGGTCTGCCCTGGCCCAGGACATCCGCATTGGCTACGTCGACATGAAACGGTTGCTGGACAATGCGCCCCAGGTGATCGCCGGGCGTGCCGAGCTCGATATCGAATTCCGTCCCATCAACGACGACCTGCTGGCCGACGAAGCCCGTCTTCTGAGCATGGAGCAGGAACTGGCCAACGCGTCTGGTCTCACCTCCGAGCAGGTGGCCGCGCGCCAGCGCGAGATCCGCAATCTGGATCGCTCGATCGAGCGACGACGCGAGGATCTGGCGGAGGAACTGAATTTCAGGCGTAACCAGCAAATCAAGGAGCTGGGAGAGGAGATCGAGATCGCAGTGCAGACCGTCGCGCGTCGGGAAGGTTATGATCTGGTTCTTTCCAGCCCGGTCGCTTACGCCTCCGAGACCATCGACATCACCGCCAAGGTCCTGTCGTTCCTGGAAATGGACTACGAACTCCGGGGCCAGCGCTCCGGGCGATGAACGGCAATTCCATTTCGAGCCGGGGCCCGATCACGCTGGGTGAACTCGCCGAACTGCTGGACCTGGAATTGCAGGGCGACCCGAGCATCAGGGTCGGCGCCGGCGCGACGCTGGTTTCGGCCGAAAAGGGACAGATCACTTTTCTCGCCAATCCTGCCTACAGATCCCGCTTGAGTACGACACGGGCCTCGGCGGCTGTCGTACCTCCATCGTCGGTTGCCGAATGTCCGTGCGCGGCTTTGATCGCCGACGAGCCCTACGCGGCCTGGGCGAGGGTGCTGCAGATTCTGTATCCACCGCCGGCCGCCAGGCCCGGCGTTCACGCCAGCGCCGTGATTGAATCGGGCGCCAAGATCGATTCCGGCGCTGAGATTGGCGCGTTGTGCCATGTGGCGACGGGCGCCCGAATCGATATCGGTGCGGTGATCGGACCAGGCTGCGTCATTGGTGAGAAGGCGCACATCGGCGCGGGCTCGCGGCTGGTCGGCAATGTGTTTGTTGCCGACGGTTGCCGTCTGGGTGAACGGGTTCTGGTCCATCCGGGGGCCGTCATCGGGGCCGACGGCTTCGGCCTGGCCATGCACAAGGGCAACTGGACCAGGGTGCCGCAGATCGGCGCCGTCCGGATCGGCGATGATTGCGAGATCGGCGCCAACACCACCATTGATCGGGGCGCCCTCGGAGACACCCAACTGGGCTGTGACGTGCGCCTGGACAACCAGGTACAGATCGCCCACAACGTCGTCATCGGCGACCATACCGCCATCGCCGGCTGCGTCGGCATTGCCGGGTCGACGCGGATCGGAAGGTATTGCATGATTGCGGGTGCTTCCGGCATTGGCGGGCACCTGGAAATTTGCGATCATGTCGTGATTACCGCAATGAGCACGGTGCTGGATTCGATTTCCGAACCGGGACACTATGGTTCAGGAATACCGGCCCGCCCGCTGCGCGCCTGGCAGCGGATCCTGGTCCGACTGGGCCAGATTGATCGCCTGTTCCGATCGGGCGCGGGTAAAGGTTAGAAACCAACGTCTGGAGCAATACTGCAATGAATGATTCGACTCGCGTCGACATCGAACACATCTTCCGCTTGCTGCCGCACCGGTATCCGTTCCTGCTGGTCGACCGCGTGCTGGACTGGTCCATGGAGGCGCCACCCGAAATTCACGCGATCAAGAACGTGACCATCAACGAGCATTTCTTCCAGGGGCATTTTCCGGGGCATCCGGTGATGCCGGGCGTGCTCATTCTCGAGGCGATGGCCCAGGCGGCCGGTTGCCTGGCGCACCTGGCGCGCGAGCAGACTGGTGGAAAAGAGCAGCTGTTCTACCTGGTCAAGATCGACAAGGCTCGCTTCAATCGCACCGTGGTGCCGGGCGACCAGCTCCATTTCCACGTGCGCCAGAAGCGCATGGTGCGTGGTATGGGGCTGTACGAGGCTGAAACCCGGGTCGACGACAACCGCGTCGCCAGCTGTGAAATGCTGTGCGCGGCCCGGCCGGATGCCTGATTCCCGGGACCACACGGCCATGATCCATCCGAGCGCGATCGTGGGGGCGGGTGCAACGATAGCCGACGACGTGGAAATCGGCGCTTATGCCATCGTCGGTGACCAGGTCGAACTTGGCGCCGGTTGCCGGGTCGGGCCGCACGCGGTGATCACGGGCCGCACGCGGGTAGGCGCGGGCACACGGATCTTCCAGTTCGCCTCCATCGGCGAGGAACCGCAGGACAAGAAGTACGCGGGCGAGGACAGCGAACTCGAGATCGGGCGCGACAACACCATTCGCGAATTCGTCACGATCAACCGCGGCACGCTCGACGGCGGCGGGGTCACGCGGCTGGGAGACTGCAACTGGCTGATGGCCTATGTCCACATCGCACACGACTGCCAGGTCGGGTCGAACTGCGTTTTCGCAAACGGCTCCACCCTGGCCGGACACGTGACTGTGGGCCACCATGTCACGTTTGCCGGGTTCTCCGGTGCCCACCAGTTCTGCCGCATCGGCGACCACGCGTTTCTCGGCATGTACGGCGGGGTCGGCCAGGACGTGCCGGCCTACGTGATGATTTCCGGACGTCCGCCGCGGCCCCGCGGCATCAACAGCGAAGGCCTCAAGCGGCGCGGCTTCGATGCCGACCAGATTCGCAATATTCGCGAAGCCTACAAGCTGGTCTATATTCGTGGCCTGGCGCGCGAAGAGGCGCTGGTGCGGCTGCGCGAACTTGTCGATGAGCAACCCGAACTGGCGACCTTTATCGAGAGCATCGAAGCCGGTCAGCGCGGCCTGCTGAGATGACCCACCGCCTGGCCGTCGCGGCCGGCGAGCGTTCCGGAGACGACCTGGGCGCCGCGGTGGCAGCCGAAATCCTGCGCCTGGCACCGGACAGCCATCTGTTCGGCGTCACCGGGCCAGGGATGGACGCGGTCGGCGTCGAGCGGGTCGCGAGCATCGACGACCTCGACGTGATGGGCCTGTTCGAGGTGCTCAGGCACGTTCCGCGTTTATATCGATTCCGGCGCGCCCTGGCGGCTTCCTTTATCGAGCGCCGCGCGGGCGCGTTTATCGGGTTCGACGCGCCCGACTTCAACATCGGTCTGGCGCGCGCACTGAAAAAGCGCGGCATTCGCGCCATCCAGGTGGTCGCACCGTCGGTCTGGGCCTGGCGAGCCTATCGCGTGGCACGCATCGCACGCTCGCTGGACCTGCTGCTGACGCTGTTCCCGTTCGAGCCCGAAATTTTCCGCCGCGCCGGCCTGAACGCGCAGTTCATCGGGCACCCGTTGGCCGACGCACTGCCGTTTTCCCCCGATCGCGCGGCGGCCCGCGATCAACTGGGTTTGGATTCGAACGGGCCGGTGATCGCGCTGCTACCGGGTAGCCGGCCGGGCGAGCTTAGGCGCCACGCTGCGGTCGTCGCCGATACCGCCGAGCGCCTGGCTGCGGACCCGGGTGCGCAAATATTGCTGCTGCTGGCCGACGAGCGGCACAGGGCGTTTTTCGCCGAGGCCGCCGGCCGCGATCCCGCCGAATCCGGCATGCGCGTGGTCTCGGGCCGGACGCGAACAGGGCTGGCGGCCTCGGATCTGGCGCTGGCGGCGTCGGGCACGGTGACGCTGGAAGCGTTGCTGTGCAAGACGCCGCTGGTGGTGTTCTATCGCCTCGCAGGCTCCACCTACCAGCTCGCGCGGGCGCTTCGGATGGTCAAGTCGCGCTGGATCTCGCTGCCCAACGTACTGGCCGGCGCCGAACTGGTGCCGGAGCGTATCCAGCACGAGGCCACGGCCAACCGGCTGGTCGCCGACGCCCGGGCCTGGCTCGACGATCCGCAGCGCCGCGAAGGTTACCGCGAGGCCGCGCGAGACATCCATCGTCAACTGGCGCAGGGTGCTGCGACCAATGCCGCCAGAGCCATTCTGCGCCGGGCTTCAGCCGGTGCTGAAACTGTCGGGCGGTGAATCGATGTTCTCTTCGGATCGCTCGACCTGACTCACGTCGGCGCTGCCTGGACCTTCGCGCAGCCAGCTTTCGAGTTCGGCCAGCGCCTGCTCTGCGCCGCAGGCCAGCACCTCGACCCTTCCGTCGTCGAGGTTGATCGCATATCCGGTGAGATCCAGAGAAACTGCCTTTTTCCGCGTGGAGTCGCGAAAGAAAACGCCCTGGACCTTTCCGGAAACGTGGAATTTTCGGCACGTGGTCATGACTGATCTCCGTCGATGCGGGCTTTTATCTTCTCACTGGTGATTGGACCGAGCCAGGTCTCCACCAGTTCCCCGGCCGGATTGACCAGGAAGGATGTAGGCAGCGCGCGCGGCGCGCCCAGCACTTCCGGCGGGGCGTAGACGTCGACCAGCAGAATCGGATAGCTGGCCGGGTAGTCGATGAGGAATTCCTCGAACGCCTCGACGTCGGTGTCCTCGAACGCCAGGCCCAGCACCGTGATGTCGTCGCGCGCATCATGCATGGCCGAAAAGTCCGGGATTTCCTTGCGACACGGCGCGCACCAGGTGGCCCAGTAGTTGACGAGCACCCACTGACCGCGCCAGTCGCTCAGCCGGACGGTTTCGCCGCCCAGCATAGGCAGTTCGAAATCGATGGTTTCGACGGCCGGTCCCGATTGCCCGCCGGCAGGTTCGTCGACGACGGGCGCCGATTTCGAGTCGCAGGCCGTGGTGAGCGCCGCGATCAGGACGGCGAGCGTGAAAATTCGATTGAACGACATCGATACGGGGCTCCTTGGAAACGGTTCAAGCGGCAGAATTTCGGCTCGCGCCGGATTTCGAATTGCCGAGAAAGGATTTTAATGGACGTTCCATCAACGGACCGGCATTGTTCTCGATTTCGCTCAATGCGCGCCTGAGGCCCGCGTCGATTTCGCGCTTTTCGGGAAAATCGTCCAGTTCGCCTATCGGCATGACCAGCGGCATCGAGCGGTAAAGGTCGGCCAGCGTGACCTCGTCGAGATCCGCGCTCAGGTGCCAGGCGCCCTGGTCGTCCTGGTGCACCATTCTTGCGTGCTGGAGTCGACCGAGCAGCAACTGCAGGTCGCCGTCGGTTGCGGCAGCCTCCTTTTCAAGCAATTGCGCCGAGCTTATCCCGCGGCCTTCGGCCTGGGCGCGCCACAGATGACTGACCAGGCGCATTACCAGCAGCAGGTAATGGCGGGAATCCCAGCGCCAGTCCGCCCGGTGGTAGTTGAAAGTCGTCAGCGCCGCTGCGAGGCTGGCGCCGAGCAGGATGACGACCCAGCTGACATAAATCCAGACCAGGAAGATGGGCACCGCGGCCAGCGCGCCGTAGAGCTTCTCGTAAGTCGGGAAATTGCTGACGTAGAGCACGAAGCCGCGCTTGGAGAGTTCGAACGCCAGGGCCGAGAATGCGGCCCCGGCCAGCGCGTGGTGGAAGCGCACGTTGCGGTTGGGCACCACCATGAAAATCATCGCGAACGCCAGCATCGCGACCAGGAACGGCGTGCCGACCAGAAGCAGCCACTGAAGGGTGCCGCGCACGAATTCCGGCGCCAGCAAAGGAAGAGCCGCCAGGTACGAGGTCAGGGCGAGACTGGCGCCGAGCAGCAGCGGGCCCAGCGTAAGCACGGCCCAGTAGACGATCAGGCGGCTCGAAGGTCGGCGCAGGCGCTCGACCCGCCAGATTCGGTTGAGCGTCTTTTCGATCGTCGACATCAGGATCAGCGCCGCAACGACAAGAAACAGCGTGCCGGTGCCGGTCAGCTGGCCTGCGCGCGCGATGAACTGGTCCAGGTACTCGCGCACGACATCGCCTGCAGCCGGAACGAAATTGGCGAAGATGAAGTCCTGCAGTTGCTCGACGGCGGTGTCGAATACCGGAAATGCCGAGACCACCCCCAGGATGACCGCCATCAGCGGCACCAGTGCGAGCAAACTGGTGTAGCTTAGGGCGCCGGCGGCCTCCAGGCAGCGGTCCTGGCGGAAGTGTTGCCACAGGTGAGCACCGAACGCGCGCAGCCAGCGCGGGTCGCTCAGCGCGCCCAGCGTCGAGGGTTGCGAATGCATTGACGCCGTTGCTTCAGAATCGTCGGCATCGGTGCCGTTTGAACGAGGAGAATCCATGTCAGTCACTGTTTATCACAATCCGCGATGCTCCAAGAGCCGCGCCACGCTGGAATTGTTGCAGAAGCGCGGACTGAATCCCGAAGTCGTCAAGTACCTCGATACGCCGCCCGACGCAACCGAGCTCGGGAAAATGGCGCGCAAGCTCGGCTTGCAGCCGAAGGATTTCCTGCGCACCGGCGAGCCGGCCTGGAAGGAACTCGGGCTGGACCCGGATGCCGTCGACGAGACCGAACTGCTCCGCCTGATGAGCGCGCATCCGATCCTGATCGAGCGGCCGATCGTGGTCTGCGGCGATCGGGCCCGCATCGGGCGGCCGCCGGAGGCGGTCCTGGAAATCGTGCCGGAGTCCTGAGCCATGCGCGAACACCCGTTGGGCATGCGTGATATTTCATGCGTGAAATCTCATGCGTGAAATATTGATACTGACCCACTCGGTGCACGGTAACACGCTGGCGCTGGCGCGAGAAATTTCGCGCGGTGTCGAGCGGGTGGAAGGATCCGGGGCGAGATTGCGCTGCGTCGCACCCCTGACTTCGGCAATCGATCCGCAGCGCGCCGAACTGCCCGAACACGGGCCGGCACTGGTCGAGCGCAGCGATCTGGCCGAATGTGCAGGCCTGATCCTGGGCAGTCCGACGCGATTCGGCAACATGGCCGCCGCGGTCAAGTACTTTCTCGATTCGACCGGCACCGAATGGTTTTCCGGCACCCTGGCCGGCAAGCCGGCCGGCGTGTTCACGTCCACCTCCAGCCTGCACGGCGGTCAGGAAGCCACGCTGCTGTCGATGATGATTCCGCTGCTGCACCACGGCATGCTGCTGGTCGGGATTCCCTACACCGAGCGCGCCTTGCTGCACACCACGGCCGGCGGTACCCCTTACGGCGCAAGTCACTGGTCGGGGCCGGACAGCGATCGCGCGCTGGACGAAAACGAGATTCGGCTGGCGCGGGTGTTGGGCAGGCGCGTGGCCGAAACGGCGGCGAAGCTGTGATGCCCGGGCTGGGTATCACCCGCATCGCATGGCTGGCCCTGATCGGTCTTCAGCTGGTGTGGTTCGGATGGCTGGCGCCTTCCGAATCCCTCGGCAGACTGGGCGGAACGCTGTTCGCTCTGGTGCCGCTGCTGCTGCCGCTGTGGTGGATTCTGCGCCTGGGTCGCGACGCGCTGGTGATCGGCGGCATGATCCTGCTCGGCTACTTCTGCTTTGCCGTGGTCGAGGCCTGGGTCGACCCGTCGGTTCGCTGGCTGGCGGTGGCCCAGATCGTCCTGATCGTCGTGTATTTCATTGCGCTGCTGGCGATACGCCGCCGCCCCGACGGCGACGCGCCGGACTGATTGCATCGTTCGAAGCGGCCGGCGTGTCGGCGACCACGCGAGCAATGCCACGCCCCTGGCCGATATACTGCGGCCATACACGCCACGAACGTATCCGTGATGGCCGACCGACAACCGCTTTCGTTCATCCAGTCACCGCCCGAGCTCGGCAACGAGTACCGCGAGGACTGGCTTTTGCGTGCCTGGCTGGAAAGCGCGCTGCCCGGGGAGATTCTCGAAAACCAGCTCGAGGTGTTCGACGAGCTCGGACGGCGGTCCGGCGGCGAATGGTATCGGCTTCAGCAGGCCGATCGCCTCAACGAGCCGCATCTTGAACAATGGAGTCCGTGGGGCGAGCGGGTCGACCGGATCGAGCTCACGCCGTTGTGGGTCAAGGCCAAGGTCTGGGCGGCCGAGTATGGGCTCGTCGCCACCGGCTACGACGATACGCTGGGCGAGCACGCGCGCACCATCCAGTTCGCGCGGGCCTGGCTGTTCATTCCTTCGACCGATTTTTACGGCTGCCCGCTGGCGATGACCGACGGTGCCGCGCGCATCCTGACCGATGCCGGCAACCGCGAACTGGCCGAGCGTGCCCTGCCGCATCTGTTTTCGAGAAATGGCCAGGATTTCTGGACCTCCGGCCAGTGGATGACCGAGACGATCGGCGGGTCGGACGTCAGTGCGACCGAGACGACGGCGGAAATGGACGGTGACGGCCAATGGCACCTGACCGGGCGCAAGTGGTTCACGTCGGCCGCGACCTCGGAGATGGCGCTGACCCTGGCTCGACCTGAGGGAAACCCGGACGGGTCGCGCGGACTTGCGCTGTTTTACATCGAGCCGCATGATGCCGACGGCCGGCTGCAGAACATCGAGATTCTTCGCCTCAAGGACAAACTCGGCACGCGCAAGCTGCCGACCGCCGAGCTTTGGCTGGATGGTGCGCCGGCGACGCCGGTCGCCGGGCTGGATCGGGGCGTGGCCGCGATCACGCCCATGCTGAACCTGACCCGCACCTGGAACGCGGTGACCGCCTGCACGCTGATGCGCCGGGGGATCGCGCTGGCGACGAGCTATGCGCACAAGCGGCGCGCGTTCGGCAAGCGGCTCATCGACCAGCCGCTGCACCGGCAGACGCTATCGGCCATGAACGCCGACTACGCGGCCGCTGCCTGCGCGACGCTCGCGATGGTCGGCGAGCTTGGCCGAGTGGAGCATGCGCATGCCGAAGCAAGTTCGGAACTGCTGCGCATCCTGACCCCGATGGTCAAGCTCGGCACTGCGCGCGATGCGGTCGCCTGCGCTTCGGAAACGCTGGAGTGCTTCGGCGGCGCGGGGTATATCGAGGATACGGGTTTGCCGCAACTGCTGCGCGACGTGCAGGTGCTGTCGATCTGGGAGGGCACTACCAACGTGCTGGCACTGGATCTGCTTCGCGCCCTGGCCGCCAGCGGCATCGAGCCGTGGCTGGACACCATGCGCGGAAGAATCGCGACGCTGGACGCCGAGCGCACCCGGGAGCTGCATGCAATCGCTTCCGGCGCATTGGAACAAGTCCCCGGATGGCTGGAGCATCCAGCTGACACGCTCGAGGCCAACGCCCGAACGATCGCGATGAACATGTATCGGATCACGGCGCTGGTCGAACTTTCCGGGCTGGCGCACCGAAGCCTCGAGCATGATCGGCAAAAGCCGCTGATCGCGGCGCTGCACTACGCGCGCAACCGCTTTTCACTGGGCCCCGTCGACACCCACGGCACCGGCTGGTCGCTGAACGGCGACTGAGGCGCGGTGCAACCTTTTATCAGCCGATGCTTGATCGGCAAACGACAAGGAACCAGGATTTGAAACTGCTGCAGATCATCACCACCGGCGGAACGATCGACAAGATCTACTACGACGAGAAGTCCGACTACCAGATCGGCGAGCCCGAAATCGCGCGCATCCTGACCGACCTGAAGGTGGCCTTCCGCTGGCAGGTCCAGCCTTTGCTGCGCAAGGATTCGCTGCAGCTCAACGACGCCGACCGCGACCTGATCCGGAAGGCCGTAGAGGCCTCCGATGCAAAACATTTCCTGATTACGCATGGCACCGACACCATGGTCGAGACGGCCAAGGTGCTGGCCGGCATGGAAGACCGCGTGATCGTGCTGACCGGCGCGCTCAACCCGGCGCGTTTCATCGGCTCGGATGCGGTATTCAACATCGGCTGCGCCGTCGGCGCCGTCCAGGCGCTTCCGCCGGGCGTGTGGATCGTCATGAACGGCCAGGTCTGGGACCCGGACAAGGTGCGCAAGAATCGGAAGGAAAATCGGTTCGAGGCGGTTGAATGACGCGCCGCGCGTCCGTTTTGGATATTCAGGTGTTCGGGTTGGGCAAGCGAGGTGAGTTCGATTCGGTGATTTAGGGTTTAAGGTTTACGGGTTAGGGTTTAAGGGAAAAGCGATTTTGAACCTGTGCCGGCACAGGTTGCAATGCAATGATCAATCTCGACGGCAAAAAAGGCTTTCCCTAAACCCTAAACCTGTATTTCATTCTTCAAATCCATCTGCAAAGATGATCTCGGTGTTGCCTTCGAATCGGAAAAGTCCGCCCCCGGCTATCACGTAGACGTTGCCCTGTTCGTTCTCGCCGAACGAGCGGATGTTGCCCTGGTTGAAACCCGTCAGCGTGCTTTGCCAGGGGCCGGAATCGTCATCGGCGAACCAGATGTTGCCGCTGCAGAAGTCGCCGTAGATATAGAGGCCGTGCAGGCTGGAGATCGGTCCCCGATATCGATAGCCTCCGGTGACCGAGCAATTGGGGTCCTGCGTCCGGTATTCCAGGACCGGCAGTATCGAGCCGGCGAGCTGGCAGGCGACGGTGGTCGAGCCGCGCTGGAAGCTGCCTTCGCAGGCTTTCCAGCCGAAATTCTCGGCCGCGTCGGCCGGGGCCTGCAGGCGGTCGACCTCTTCCCAGGTGTTCTGGCCGACGTCGCCGATCCACATCGCGCCGGTGTTCCGGTCGAAGCTCCAGCGCCACGGGTTGCGCAGGCCGTAGTGGAGCACTTCGCCGCAGCGGTCGTTCATTCCGAAGAACGGATTGTCGGTCGGCACTGAGTATTCGGCAGAGCCGTCGCCGTCGGCCGCGCACAGGTTGTTGGCGCCGGGGGGCGTGGCGTTGTCGACGTCGACGCGCAGCATTTTGCCGAGCAGCGCGACGCTGCTCTCGCCCCGGCAGCCGCCGCCGGTCTGGATGTTGGCCGGGTCCAGCGTCTGGGCGCGGTTGCAGGGGTCGTTGGCTGAACCTCCATCGCCGAGCCCGATGTACAGGTAGCCGTCGGTACCGAAACGCATCTGGCCGCCGTTATGGTTGGCGAAATCCTGAGCCACCGTCAGGATGGTCCGATTCGGCGTGTTGCTGGCGACGTCCGGGTTTGCCGTGACGCTGAATTCCGCGACGATCGTGTCGCCCAGCGATGTGCCGGACGGCCGGGTGTCGCCGGCCGAGTAGTGGAGGTAGAAGAGTCCGTTGCTTTCGAACTCGGGATGGAAGGCGATGTCCAGCAGCCCGCGTTCACCGTTGTTTTCGACACGGCTTTCGATAGCCACGAAGGGCGTGGCCAGGAGATTGCCCGACGCGTCGATTATCCGAACCGTGCCGGGTTGCTCGACGATGAAGATCCGGCCGCTGCCGTCGCCGGCATGTTTGAGGCCGAGGGGTGCGCTGAGCCCCGATATGCCGGGTACAGGACCCAGGCTGACGTCATTCGGCACCTGGGCGGTCGCCGCGACCGACGCCAGCAACACGATGGAAATGAACGCAGTCTTCATATCGGTGTTTCGGTCTGAATACTTGTCCAGTATATCGGGCCGGCCTTGTGTCTCGGTTCGTTTCGTTGAGTGCTTCGGGTATCTCCCGCAGCGAGGATTCGGCGGGCATCGATTACTGAAGGCCTCGCCACGCGTCGAACTGAAGTGATCGATGCCCGCCGAATCCGGTATCGAAGCCACCGCGCAACGATTTCCGGAGAGAGGGGCCAATTCATGTATCGGCACACCGGTCGCGGTTCACATTCCGGTCCGCGTTGGGCAGAATGGCATGGATGAAGGATTCGATCGCCCGGGTCGCCTGCGGCCATCCCGAAACCACCAGGGCCGCCGCGTCCGTGCTCCAGCGCGGCGGCAATGCCGTCGACGCGCTGATCGCGGCGGCCTGGACGGCATGCGTGGCCGAACCGGTGCTTTGTTCGCCGGGCGGCGGCGGGCATGCGCTGATCCGGATGCGCGGGCGCGGGCCGGTGGTCGCCGACTATTTCACCCAGACCCCGTCGGCGAGACGCGTGGAGAGCCCGGATTTCTATCCGATAGAAGGCAACTTCGGCTCGGAAATTCAGGAGTTTCACGTCGGCATGGGCGCGGCCGCGGTGCCAGGTATGGTGGCCGGGCTGTTCGCAATGCACCAGCGCCACGGGACGCTGCCCATGCCCGAGCTGGTGAATCCGGCGGTGACGCTGGCCCGGAAAGGTGTGGCACTCAACGCGGTGCAGGCCGAGGCGCTGCGGATTCTCGAGCCCATCGTCCGGACTGATGACGAGTCCGCGCGAATGTTCGGACTGGCGTCTGCAGGCGTGCCGTTGCCCGATGTGGGCGATCTAATCGGCAATACCGAGTTGGCCGACTTCATGGAGTCGATTGCGCGCGAGGGGGCGCAAAGTTTCTACAGCGGCGATATCGCCTCGCGGATCGCCGGCATGTCGACGACTCGGGGTGGTCACCTGTCACTGTCGGATCTTCAGCGCTACCGCGTCAAATGGCGACGTCCCATGCAGTGGCGACTCAACGGTGACACCCGGGTCTGGTCGAACCCGCCCCCGGCGTTCGGCGGTCTGATGGTGGCGCTGATGACCCAGGCGCTGGCACGCCGATTGTCGCCCGGCACGCAATTCGGCTCCGTAACCCATCTGGAAGCGCTGCTCGAGGCCATGCGTCTGAGCCAGGACCAACGCGGCGAACTCGAACGCCCGGATTGTCTCAGCAGCAGTCGCGTGCTCATGCAGGCGTTCGAACATCTCGGGCAGACGCGGATTCGCACCGCTCGCGGCACGACCCAGATCAGCATCCGCGATGGCGCCGGCAACCTGGCCGGCACCACCTTGTCGAACGGCGAGGGCTGCGGTCGCGTGGTGCCGGGTTGCGGTTTCATGCTCAACAACATGCTTGGCGAGGAAGACCTCAATCGACTGGGTTTCGAAAACTGGCCGCGCAACCGCAGGCTGTCGTCGATGATGGCGCCGACGCTGGTCGAGCACGCCGGCACCCGCATCATGCTCGGTAGCGGCGGCTCGAACCGCATTCGGACTGCTATCGCCCAGGTGCTTTGCAACGTCATGCATTTCGGCATGAACCTGCAGGACGCGGTCGATGCTCCGCGCCTGCATCTCGAGGGCGACGTGCTGTCGCTGGAGCGCGGCAGCCCGGGCCGGAGCGGCGCGGCCGATGCCTGGCTGAAAGACGGATTCCCCGATGCCCGGCGGTGGGCCGGGCGCAGCCTGTATTTCGGCGGTGTGCACGCGGTCACCGACGGCGACCAGGCCGCCGACCCCCGACGCCTGGGGGCCGCATGGCAGTCGGCTTGATCGGACATTGAGTTGCGGCGGCAATCGCGCCGGTGTAGTCTTGATTGCACCTCTTCAAGGCACCCCGCGCGGTGCAGGACGCATTTCATGAAAGCCAGCGCCAGGACGATCTTCATTGTCGTCGCCGCGAGCCTGTTGACCGCGTGTGCGGCCACCGAGCCGCGGCCGGCGGCAAGCGGGTTCCACCTTGCCGACAGTTATATGCAGGCGGTCGAGCGAAATGCCCGCAACAAGGGCATCGACGTGGTCTGGATCAACGCGCCGTCCAGGTCGCTTGCAAGAAAGGATGATGCCGAAGGCGAGTGATTGGGCCACGAACGATCCGGACTCAAACTTCCATCGGGTCCACGTCGATGTGCCAGCGCACCTTTCTGGCCTCGCGCATGTCTTCGATGATCCCCGTCAGACGGGCGATCTCCACGCTGAGCGCGCTTCGCGATTCCGACATCAGCCATAACTGGTAGCGCCAGTAGCCGGCGCGGCGCTGGAGAATTGCGGTCAGCGGTCCGGCCACTTGAATCGCGCCGAGATGGTTGATCCGGTGCGCGACCTCGCGCAGAAAGCCGGTTGCATCGGACGCCTTCTGCGCTTCGGCCCGCACCATCGCCAGGTTTTGCCATGGCGGCAAGCCGGCGTCGCGACGTTCTTCAAGCATCAGGCGCGCCGCGCTCAGGTAATCGCCGCTGGCCAGCGTCTGGATCAGCGGATGCTCCGGGTGGCGGCTTTGCAGGACGAACCGGCCTTGCTGTTCCCTTCCCGCGCGGCCGGCCACCTGGACGATGCTTTGCGCCAGCCGCTCCGGCGCCCGAAAATCGGCGCTGAACAGCAGTTGATCGGTGTCCAGCATGATGGCCAGGCCGATTCCCGGCAAGTGATGTCCCTTGGCCAGCATCTGGGTGCCGACCAGGATGCACGGATCGCCGGTTGCCACCTGGTCGAGCAATGCCTCGAAATCGTCTCGGCCGCGCACCACGTCGCGGTCGGCACGCAGCACCGGGTGATCGGGAAACAGCGCCTGGAGCGCGGCTTCGATTCGTTCGGTACCGGCGCCCACGGCCTGGATCTGCGGTGAATGGCAGTCCGGACAGCGCGCCGGCACGCTGCGGGAGCGCCCGCAATGGTGGCAGTCGAGTCGATTGGCGCTGCGATGCCAGGTCAGGTGCGCGCTGCAATGATCGCAGTCGGCCTGCCAGCCGCATTCGTTGCAGATCAGCACCGGCGCATAGCCGCGCCTGTTGCGATAGACAAGCACCTGTTCGCCGCCGTCAAGCGTCTTGCGTATCCGTTCGACCAGCTTCTCGGTCAAACCATGCTCGACGCGTTGTCCGCGTGGATCGTCGATGCGCCAGTGCGGCTGTCCGGCGCTACCTGCGCGCTCCGGTAGCAGCAGCATCCGGTAGCGTCCGCGCTCGGCGTTGTGCAGCGATTCCAGCGATGGCGTGGCCGAGCCCAGGACCACCGGAATGCCCAACCGACTGGCACGCAGCACGGCCACGTCGCGGGCGTGATAGCGCATCGCGTCGAATTGTTTGAACGAGCCGTCGTGCTCCTCGTCGACGATCAGCAGCCCCGGCCTGTTCAGCGGAAGAAACACGGCTGAACGCGTGCCGATGAGCAGGTCCGCCTCGCCGCTTCCGGCGGCCTGCCAGGTCTCCAGGCGCGTTCGTTCGCCGAGACCGGAATGAAAGACATGGGCCTTGCGCCCCAGGCGCGCCTCGAGGCGCCGCACGAACTGCGGCGTCAGTCCGATCTCGGGTACCAGCACAAGAATCTGTCGGCCGCGGCGAAGCAGGTGACGGGCGGCCTGCAGGTAGACCTCGGTCTTGCCGCTGCCGGTCACGCCCGCCAGAAGCAGGGTCTGGAAGCGGTTGCGTGCGCTCAGGATGGCGGCCAGCGCCGCGCGCTGGTCGGCGTTGAGTTTTGGTCCCGGCACCGGCGGGGACTGCGGCGGCCCGCAGGCCTCGACGAGCCCGGTCTCCAGCATGCGCCGCAGCGTCGCGGCGCTCGCGCCGGCCTCGGACAGCGACTCGCGTGAGCGGGTTCCGGCCTGCAGCAATTCGATTGCTGCGCGCTGTCTTGGCGCCCGGGTCAGGTCGGCTTTTGCGCCGGCGGGGGTCAGGCGCAGCCAGTGAAACCTGGGTGTGGGCATGTCACGGTTCCGGCGCAGGATGGCCGGCAGCGCATGACTGACCAGTTCCCCAGGTGGCGCCGCGTAGTAGCGCGTCGTCCAGCGCATCAGCGACAGCAGTTCCTGGTCGATCAGGACCGCTTCGAAGGATCTTTCCATGGGCTTTATGCGCGCCGGATCGATTCCCGACCCACGCGCCGGCCCGATCACGACGCCGACCAGCTTGCGGTTGCCGAAAGGCACCAGCACGCGGGAACCCGGCGGCGGGACCGGCTCGCCAGCCGGCGGCAGATAATCGAAGAGACGGTAGAGCGGTACCGGGACCGCGACCTGGACAGCCTCTACAGACATGCTAAGACCGCTATCGTGGGCCGGGCAGCGGGGCCCGGGGTTGGGTGGAACATGCCGGCCCGGTGATATGCGTACTCAGCCCGGATTATTCATGATCCGGGCTCAGTTCAGCGACGGGGGAGAAACCGGATGCTGGACCTGGACCAGCCGATGCTGGCCGCGATCGAGCTCGATAAGGTCGGCCAGGATGCGCGCGGATTCGGTCCGCAGTACGTCGGCTTCCTCCTCTTCGGCAGCCTCGCCTTCGGCATCACCCTCCGGATCGCCCTCTGCTTCGGCGTCTTCGGATGTGCCGTCGCTTGCATCGCCATCGCCGTCCGGCGGCATTTCGCCGGTCTCGGCATGGGCAAAGCTCGACGCCCGCCGAGCCTCGGCCTCTTCGCGCTCGCGTACGCGCTCAGTCTCGAGCAGCGAGACGCTGATGCGCCGATCAAGTTCCCGGAACCGTTCGAAGTCGTCGATCAGGTCCTTGAGTTCCTCGTTCGATTCGCGCCGTGCCAGGTGCTGTTCGCGCGCCTGCGGCAGCAGCGGCGACAGGTCGGCGATGCGCTGATAGTCGGTTTCGTCGATGCTGCTCCAGGCCAGCGCGTAGTCGAGCGCGCTTTCCCCGTATTTTTCCGGGTCGCCGAAACTGGGCAGCGTGATGTCCGGCGTCACGCCGCGCAGCTGGGTGGATCCGCCGTCAATCCGGAAGAACTTGGCCATGGTCAGTTTGATCTGGCCCAGCTTCTTTTCGTCGTCGGTCAGGTAATTGTCCAGGTTGAACAGGTTCTGCACAGTGCCCTTGCCGAACGTGGGCTCACCAAGGATGATGCCGCGCCCGTAGTCCTGAATGGCCGCGGCGAAGATTTCCGACGCCGAAGCGCTCGAGCGGTTGACCAGTACCGCCAGCGGCCCGTCCCAGGCCATGCCTGGCTCGCGATCGGTTTCAATCGAGACCCGGCCGTTGGCGTCGCGCACCTGGACGACCGGCCCGGTGTCGATGAACAGACCGGTCATGGTGGTCGCCTCCACCAGCGCACCGCCGCCATTGCCGCGCAGGTCGATGACGATCCCCTCGACGCCGTCGGCGCGCAGCTCGTTGATCAACTTGCGCACGTCGCGCGTGCTCGAGCGGTAATTCGGCTCGTTGCGGGCGCGACCGCGAAAGTCGACGTAGAAGACCGGAACATCGATGATGCCGATCTTCTTCACACCGTCGCCGGTTTCGACTTCCTCTACCGACGCCTGGGCGGCCTGTTCCTCGAGCTTGACTTCGTTGCGAACGATGTCGATGATTTCCGACGGCCCCTTCATACCGGTTTCCGCCGGCAGTATTTCGAGCCGCACCAGCGTTTCGCGCTCGCCTCGGATCAGGTCGACCACGTCGTCCAGGCGCCAGCCCACTACGTCGACGAACTCGTCTTCGCCCTGGGCCACACCGACGATGCGGTCGCCGGCCTGCAACCTGCCGTCCAGATCGGCCGGACCGCCGGGAACCACTTCGGCCACTTCCACGTATTCGTTCTGGCTGCTCAGCAGCGCACCGATGCCATCCAGCGAAAGCTTCATCGAAATTTCGAAGTTCTCGGCCAGTCGAGGCGACATGTACGAGGAATGCGGTTCGATGGCGCTTGCGTAGGCGTTCATGAAGAACTGAAATACGTCGTCGGAGTTGAACTCGCTGACCCGCTTGTGGATGTTTCCGTAGCGCCCGTCCAGTGTTTCACGGATGTCGTCGACCTCGCGTTCGGCGAGCTTGAGACCCAGCCAGTCGTTCTTGACCCGCTTGCGCCAGATTTCGTCCAGTTCTTCCGTGGTTTCCGCCCACGGGCTTTCGGAACGGTCGAACTGGTAGTCCTCTTCGACGGTGAAATCGAATTCTCCGTCCAGTTGCGTGCGCGCATGCGCGATTCGCTGATCGACGCGTTCGCGGTAGATGCTGAAGATCTCGAACGCCGGTTCGATCTCCGCGGCCCGCAGTGCTTCGTCCAGGCGGTGGCGATAGCGATCCAGCTGTTCGATGTCCGAGGCCAGAAAATACATCCGGTTCGGGTCCAGCAACTCCAGATATTGCGTGAATATCCGTTCGGAAAGCGCGTCGTCCAGGTCTTCGCTCTGATAGTGATAACTGGTCAGAAAGCGTGACGCCAGGCGTGTCGTGAAACGCTGTTCGGTGGTCGGGGTCAGGGACTTCGCCGCTTCCACGGACTGCTTTTCGGCGTCCGTGGCCCCGGAAACAACCGGGGAGAGCAGGGCGAGTGCGGCGATCAGATGCAGGATTTTGGTATTCATGACCATTTCAGACCCGAATTCGGTTGTCTAGGTTTCATTGGATTCGACACGACCGGCAGTTTTTTCGCTCGAAGCGCCGGTAAGGACGGTCAATGGATGATTCTCATCATGGGTTGCTTCGATGTTCCAGTCAAGGCCGATTGCGCCTGCCAGCCGCCCGGCCAGCAGTCGGCCGACGTCGTTTCCAGCGACCGGCGTGTCGACGAGATCGATCAGTCGCGTCATCGGCTGCCCGGCGAAGCCGCACGGGTTGATGCGTGCGAACGGCGACAGGTCCATCGACATATTGAATGCAAGACCGTGAAAGGTACAGCCACGTCGAACTTTCATCCCGATCGACGCGATCTTTGCGCCGTCGACGAATACCCCGGGCGCGCCGTCCTTGCGATGGCCGGAGATTCCGAGTTCGGCGAGGAGGTCGATGGTGACGGCCTCCAGCATTGCCACCAGCGTCCGAATGCCAAGCCCGAGCCGGTCGAGATCCAGCAACGGGTAGGCCACCAGTTGACCCGGGCCGTGGTAGGTGATCTGGCCGCCGCGGTCGGTCTGGATGACCGGAATGTCGCCGGCGTCGAGTACGTGTTCGGGCTTGCCGGCCAGGCCCTGGGTGTAGACCGGCGGGTGCTCCAGCAGCCACAGCTCATCCGGGGTTTCCGGGTTGCGCGTGGCGGTGAATGCGCGCATGGCCTCCCAGGTTTCCAGGTAGGAGACGCGCCCCAGTTCGCGGACCTTGAGGACGGGCAACTTCACAGCGTCATGACCACCACGTCGAGCTTCCGCAGGCTTGCATAGACCGATTCCAGCTGGGGCCGGGAATTCGCACGGACCTCGACCGTTATGCTCTGGAATCGGCCGTTCCGGCTGGGGCGCACCTTGATGCTGTCGAGATCCGGTTCCACCCCCTGGCGCCCGATGGCCGTGATGACCTGGTCCAGCGCTTTTTCGCGGGCATGCGTCATGGCCTTGACCGGGTAACGGCAGGGAAATTGCAGCGCGCCTTCGGGGTCGAGCTTGATCGTCATGACGGGCTCAATCGCCGCCGAACAGTCCATCGAACCAAAGGCCGATACCGTCGGTGGTACGCCCCCACCAGCCGGCCTGCGGCACGTCGTCCATGACGACAAGCGAACGCTGAAGCCGGGGCTCGCCGTCGAAGCTGATCTCCAGCGTGCCGAACGGCTCGCCCTGTTCAAAAGGCGCGATCGGGGTGCTGGGCACAAGCACTTCGGCCGAAAGCGAGCCCTGGCTACCGCGCGGCACCGCCACGAACACATCGCCTTCGATGCCGAGTCGCATTTCCTCGATTTCACCCTTCCAGACCGGTGTGGTCGAAATGACCTCGCCGGCCGAGTAGAGCTTGAAGGTTTCGAAGAAGCGAAAGCCGTAATTGAGCAATGCCTGGCTGGCGGTGGCCCGTGCGCTTTCGCTCTCGGTGCCCATCACGACGCTGATCAGCCGCATGCCGTCGCGCAGCGCCGAGGTTGCCAGACAGTATCCGGCGGCTTCCGTATGCCCGGTCTTGAGCCCGTCGACGCTCGGGTCGCGGTAAAGCAACAGGTTGCGATTGGACTGGGTGATGTCGTTGTAGGTGAATTCTTCTTGGGAGTACCAGCGGTAGTACTGGGGAAATTCCTCGATCAGCGCGCGGGCCAGAATGGCGATGTCGCGCGCGGTGGTGTAGTGCTCCGGCGCAGGGAGCCCGGTGGCGTTTTCGTAGCTGGTGTTGTCCATGCCCAGCCGCTCGGCTTCGGCGTTCATCATCTGGGCGAAAACTTCTTCTGACCCGGCCACGTACTCGGCCAGTGCGACCGAGGCGTCGTTTCCGGATTGCACGATCACCCCCATGAGAAGGTCCTCGACGCTGACCTCGGTGTCGACTTCGACGAACATCCGCGACCCGCCTGTCCGCCACGCCTTTTCGCTGATCAGCACTTTGTCGTCCAGACTCAACTGGTCCTTGGCCAACTCTTGAAAGGCCACATAACTGGTCATGAGCTTGGTGATGCTGGCTGGTTCCACCCGGAGATCCGGCTGCTTTTCGGCAATCATCTCGCCGGAATGGAAATCCAGCAGTACGTAGCTCGTCGCGCCCAGTTCCGGGGGCGAGGGGACCTGGGCCTGGACGGTTGCGAAGGGCGTCAGGGCCGCCATGGTCGCGGTGACCGTCAGCGCGATCAGCAAATGCTTCAAATTCATCAAGTGCTCCATTGGATTGCTCGCCGGCTCAAGGCGTTCAGGGGTAGACATAGACCGGGGCTTCGAGGCCGAGTTCAAGCACGTGTTCGACCAGCCGCTGGGCATGCGCGGCTTCCCAGACGGGCCCGATGCGCACCCGCCACACCGTATCCCGTCTGACCCGCGCGCGCTGCACCCGAACGTTGTCGATGCCGGCCTCGCCTAGCCGTCGAGCCAGTTGATCGGCGGTTTCGCGATTGCTGAACGCACCCGCCTGGAGGTCTACCGGCACCGATACCGGGCGCGCGGCGATTGCGGCGGACTGGCCGCCGAAATCCAGCGCCCGGACTTCGACCGCGGCGGTACCGGCGTCCAGTACGCCGAGCTTGACCGCTGCGGCGTAGGACAGATCGATAATCCGTCCTTCCTTGAACGGCCCGCGATCGTTGACCCGGATGCGCAGCTTGCGGCCGTTGTCGAGGTTGGTGACCTCGACCCAGCTCGGCAGCGGCAGCGTCTTGTGCGCGGCCGACACCTTGTACATATCGAACGGTTCTCCTGACGAGGTCAGTCGACCGTGGAACTTGCTGCCGTACCAGGACGCCCGCCCGCGCTCCCGGTAGCCCCGGGCCGAGGGCAGCACCTGGTAGGTCTTGCCTAGCACCGTGTACGGAGAATGATTGCCGTAGCGGGCGCGCGGCTCGGGGCGTGGCTCGGGCACCTCGATCTGGTCCGGATCGATCGGGCGGCCGGCGCCGTCGCGAATTTCACGGCCGCCGCATGCGGCCAGCAGCAACACTGCGCCGAGGGTCAGGACATGGCGCATCAGTCGGCGAGCGCCAGTTCGCGCCGCGCACGCGCGACGAGTTCATCAGCCAGCTGGGTTACCGCCATGGCGTACAGCGGCGACCGATTGTAGCGCGTGATCACATAGAAGTTGTTCAGTCCGATCCAGTATTCCGGCCCTTGCGTGCCCTCGAGCTCGACCAGCGTCGCCGGCGTTTCCCGCGCCAGGCCGGCCGGGTCGAATTCGATGCCCATGGCCTGCAGTTCGCCGAGGGTGTGCTGCGGCTTCGGCTTGAACGTTTCGTCCAGATCCTCGGGCACGGCCGCGACCGGCAGCACCGTTGGCAGTTGATCGTTCCATCCGTGCACCTTGAGGTAGTTCGCCACCGAACCCAGCGCGTCGGGCAGCGAACGCCAAAGATCGCGCGAGCCCGACTGGTCGAAATCCACCGCGTAGGCGCGATAGCTCGACGGGATGAACTGACCCAGGCCCATGGCGCCGGCGTAAGAACCCTTGATTTCCTCAAGCGGCAGCGATTCCTCCCGGCTCAGATGAAAGTACTGGGCCAACTCGCGCGAAAAGAACGCGCCACGCTTCGGGTAGTAAAAGCCCAGCGTGACCAGCGCGTCGAGAACCCGATAACTCCCGGTGTTGAGTCCATAGTTGGTTTCGACGCCGACGATGGCCAGAATCACTTCGGCCGGCACCCGGAACTCGGCGGCCACGCGCTCGATGAGCGCACGGTTGGCGCGCCAGAATTCGACGCCGCCGTCGATGCGGGTATCGCGCACGAAGATCTTGCGGTATTCGTGCCAGGGCTTGGACTCTGCCGGTCGCGTGATCGCATCGATGATCGACTGCTGGAATTCGGCATTGCCGATGGCGCGGCGCACGTATTCGATATCGAGTCCGTCCTCGTCGGCCAGCTTGCGCGCGAATTCCTCGGCCCCCGGATGGGAAGCAGATGCCTCCGCCGGGAAGGCTGCGAGAAAAGCTGCCAGGATCGTCGCCAGAATTGGCAAGCCGGCAAGGATGGCGAATCGGGAGCTCAGTCTGTTCATTACGGGGTGTGTCCGTGTCGAAGTATTCATGTTGACCATCAAAGTCCTGAATAGATTCAAGTTGTGTCGCGCCCGTCCCCGCGAATCGTGGCCCGGCACGGGGGACAGCCTCATTTCAGCATTTTTCTTCGACTGTACAGGCTCATGATAATACCGAACCCTGCCAGTAGCGTTGCCGCCGAGGTGCCGCCGTAGCTGACCAGGGGAAGCGGGACGCCGACGACCGGCATCACGCCGCTGATCATGCCGGCGTTGACCAGCAAGTAGACGAAGAACAGGAAAACCAGGCTGGTGCCGAGCATTCGACCGAAAGCGTCGCGTGCCCGGGATGCCAGGTAAACGGCTCGAAGCATGATCGCGGCGTAAAGTACGAACAGCACCGCGATGCCGAGGAATCCGAATTCCTCGGCGATCACGGAAAGTATGAAATCCGTGTGCGGCTCCGGCAGAAATTCCAAGCGCGACTGGGTGCTGTCCAGCCATCCTCGGCCGGTCAGACCGCCGGTGCCGACGGCGATCTTGGACTGGATAATGTTCCAGCCCTGGCCAAGCGGGTCGGATTCGGGGTCCAGAAACGTGAGCACGCGATTACGTTGATAGTCGTGCAGCATGGTCCACAACAGCGGTGCCGCAGCGATTGCCGTGGCGGCCCCGGCAAAGATCCAGCGCCAGCGCACGCCCGACAGGAACAGCACCATGCCGCCACCGGATGCGACGAGCAGCGAGGTGCCCAGGTCCGGCTGGCTGGCGATCAGCAGCGTGGGAATTGCGATCAACAGTGCGCAGACGGCGAAGTCGACCAGGCCGGGCGGCAAGGGTTTGCGGTGCAGCCAGGCGGCCATTGTCAACGGCACTGCAATCTTCATCATTTCCGAGGGTTGGAAACGAATGACGCCCAGATCGAGCCAGCGAGTGGCCCCGCGACCGACGCCGAAAATGAGAACGGCGACCAGCAATGCCAGACCCAGCGCATATAGCCACGGTGCCCAGCGCCGATACCAGGCCGGTGTGATCTGACTTGCCACCACCATCAGCGCCACGCCCAGTCCCAGTCTTGTGCCCTGACGCCAGACGGTGCCGAAATCGGCGTCTGAAGCGCTGTAGAGCACGCCCAGACCAACCAGCATCAGCACCAGCAGCAGCATGCACAACAACGGATCGAGCCGGAACGGCTGATGCCTGAACTCGCGAATCAGCCAGGTCAGGTTCACGGCTTTGCTTGCATTGCGCGTGCCAGTACCTCGGCCGCAACCGGCGCCGCGACGGAGGAGCCGCCGCCGCCGTGCTCGGCCACGACGGCAATCGCGATCCTCGGATTGTCGAACGGCGCGAACGCAAGGAACAATGCATGGTTGCGCAGAAACCACGGCAATTCATCGGACTCGATCTCGACCTCGTCGTCGGGCCGGCCGAAGACCTGCGAGGTGCCGGTCTTGCCGCCGATCTCGACCGGAATGTCGGCGGCGATGGCACGCGCCGTTCCGCGAGCGCCATGAACCACGGCGCGCATTCCGGCGAATACCGCGTCCCAGTGTTCGGGCGCGTGCTCGACGAAGCGGGCAGGGGCTTCCAGCGCCAGCAGTCTGGGCGGCGCGGCGAGACCACGGCCGGCCAGTGTTGCCGCTGCGTTCGCCAGTTGCAGCGGCGTGACGACGATGAAACCCTGGCCGATCCCGGTGATGACCGTTTCGCCGGGAAACCATGCCTGGTTCAGCGTCCGTCGTTTCCAGCTTCGGCTTGGCAGGACGCCGGCGAACTCGCCGGGCAGATCGATGCCGGTGGATTGCCCGAAACCAAACAGCGCCAACTCGCGAGATATGCGGTCGATGCCGAGATTGTGCGCAAGATCGTAGAAATAAACGTTGACCGACTGCTCCAGCGCGCTTTGCAGATCCACCCAGCCGTGGCCGCCCTCGCGCCAGTCCCGATACTCGCGGGAATGTCCGGGCAGGCGGAAACTGCCGGATGAAAAAATCCGGGTTTCGCTGGTGATCTGGCCCGCGTCAAGCCCGGCCAGGGCGATGAACGGCTTGATCGTGGAGCCAGGTTCGTAGCCGCCGGCGAGGAAACGATTGAACAGCGGCCGATACGGTGATTCGAGCAGCGCCCTGTACGCATCATGGCTGATCCCGTTGACGAAGCGGTTTGGATCGAAGCCGGGCTTGCTGACCAGCGCCAGGACTCCGCCGGTCTCTATGTCCAGCGCAACGACGGCGCCCGGGTGGCCGCCCAGTGCATCGATCGCGGCCATCTGCAAATCCAGATCCAGCGTCAGCGTCAGATCCCGACCGGGAATTGGCGCGGTCCGTTCAAGAACGCGGACCATCCGGCCCTGGGCGTTGGTTTCGATCCGCTCGACCCCGCTTTTGCCGTGCAATCGATCCTCGTAGAACCGCTCGATGCCGGTTTTGCCGGTATGGGTGGTGGCGCGGTAGTTGTCCGAATTCAGCCGGTTGAGGTCCGATTCGTCAAGTCGTGCCACATAGCCAAGCACGTGTGCCAGCGATTCGCCGTAGGGATAGTGCCGGACGAGGTAAGGCTCGATTTCCAGTCCGTCCAGGCGATGACGCTCCAGTGCCAGAACCGCGACCTTCTGTTCACTCAGGTTGGCCTTGATCGTCACTGGTTGGAACGGTCGATTGCGCAACCGCATGAGCTGGAACTGTTCGCGTTCGGACGCGGTGAGCCCCACCAGCTCATCGATCCTGTCAAGCGCGGACGGGATGTCTTCGACGCGTTCTGGGACCATCACCAGGCGGTAGGCGGGCCGATTTTCGGCCAGCACCCGCCCGCTGCGATCCAGGATCAGGCCGCGATTGGGCGCGATGGCGCGCAGGCGGACACGATTGTTCTCGGCTCTGGCGGCATACGCACCGTGCTCGAGCAGCTGGAGTTGAGCAAACCGCCCCAGAATGCCGACCAGTGCCAGCAGCATCAGGCCGCTGACGATCCAGATGCGTCGATCGACGATGCGCCGGCTTTCGCTTTCGTGAAGCGTTTCGGTACTTTCTGCCAGGATCATCGGGCCGGCCGACGCTGCAAGCGCAGTGCATCCAGAGCCAAAAACAGCCATGGCCACAGCAGCATGCCGGTTACCGGCGGCAGCCACCAGCTCCAGTCCGGCCAGCCGCGCGCGAGCAGGCCGATTATCCACAGCTGTACCACCTGCTCGTTGACCAGCAGCGCGCCGACCGACAGGGCTTGCTGCCAGGGGGGGAAGAAACGCAGCCGGTTGCGAAATCGCCCGACCAGGAAATTGATGATAACCAGACCCAGAGCGTGCTGGCCGAGCAGGGTGCCGGTCGTTACATCGAGAACGATGCCGATCGTGAAGGCCGCACCCAGCGAGCGCAGATTGCCCGTTTCGAGGTGCCAGTAAATCATCACCATCGCGACCCAATAGGGTCGCCAGGCCGCGATCGCGTCTGGCATTGGCGCGATCGTGAGCAAGATGGCTGCCACAATGGTGAGGATTGGCACAAGACTACCCTGTTGTTTCATGCCGGGTCGTCCAGGGCGGTGGGTGGCGGACCGGCAACCTCATCGAGTGAATCCGGTGCTTCGCCGCTCGGACTGCGATTCGGTTGACCATGGTCCTGGCCCGTCTGGTGGTCGTCGGCCTGGGGTATCCGACCGTCGGGTCGAGGTACGGGTTTGAGAATGAGCACAAGCCGGTTGCGGTCCATGGCTGCCAGCGGGGTTGCAAATGCGGTGGCGAACGGCTGGCCTGATTGACGCTGTACCGAGTCGATCCGGGCGACCGGGAGACCGGGTGGAAAGCGTCCGCCGATTCCCGACGTGACGATCAGGTCGTCTGGACTGACCTGGGCGTTCATCGGCAGGTCGGTCAGCCGCAGCTGATCCATGGCGCCGCTTCCATAAACGATCGTCCGCTCGCCGCCAGGCAGTATCTGCACCGGAAGCGCATGATCGGGGTCGGAGATCAGAATGACCTGCGCCATACCGTTGAGTGCCTGCTCGACCTGGCCGAGAACCCCGCTTGAATCGATTACCGGCATGCCCGCATGGATGCCGTCTTTTCGCCCGCCGCGAACCATGATCCGATGAGCGAAAGAATCCAGGTCGACACTGGCTATCTCGGCGGCGATGAATTCCTGTTCGGTGCGCCGGGTCGTATCAAGCAGACCGCGCAATTGCGCGTTTTCGGCTTCGAGGTCGTCCAATCGGCCGAGGCGCGCCCGGGCCCTTGACAGTTCGAGTTCAAGCCCGGCGATTCGGCGTTCTGCATCGGCACGCTTGCGCCAGGCATGGGTGATGCGTTCGAAGCTGGAAAACGGCAAGTCCACGGCCAGGAAAATCGGTTCTGCAAGTTGAGTCGCGATGTTGCGCAGGCGTTCTACATACTGACCGCGATAGTCAAGCGCCATCAGCGAAATCGCCACGAGCGAATAGAACATCAATCGAGCCGTTCCGCCGACCGCGTCGAAGGCCGCGCCCCTGTGGCCCGTCGGCGGGCTATTCACGACCGGGCTTGCGCTTCAGCACTGCTTTCAGGAATGCCTGCGGCCATCGTGGTCGGTCTTCGAAATCAGTTCGGGAAGAAGAAATCGCCGCGGTTTTCATCCATCATCTCGAGTGCTCGTCCACCGCCGCGGGCGACACAAGTCAGCGGATCCTCGGCAATGATCACCGGAAGACCGGTTTCTTCCATCAACAATTTGTCGAGTTGCTTGAGCAGTGCGCCGCCGCCGGTCAGCACGATGCCGGTTTCGGCGACGTCGGCGCACAATTCGGGCGGCGTCTGTTCGAGTGCATTCTTGACCGCGCTGGTAATGCCCGACAGCGGCTCGGACAGCGCTTCGAGCACTTCATTGGAATTCAGCGTGACCATCTTGGGCACGCCTTCGGCCAGGTTGCGTCCCGAGACTTCCATCTCGCGAACTTCGTTGAGCGGATACGCGCAGCCGATCTCCAGCTTGATGCGCTCGGCCGTGGCTTCGCCGATCAGTGTTCCGTAGGAACGGCGAACATAGTTGATGATGGCCTCGTCGAAGTGGTCGCCGCCCACGCGCACCGACGCCGAATAGACGATGCCGTTGAGCGAGAGTACGGCGACTTCCGACGTACCGCCACCGATATCCAGCACCATGGATCCGCGTGCTTCGTGGATCGGTATGCCGGCGCCGATGGCTGCGGCCATCGGTTCCTCGATCAGAAATACCTCGCGCGCGCCGGCGCCTTCGGCCGATTCCTTGATGGCACGCCGTTCGACCTGGGTCGATGAACAGGGGACACAGACAAGAACGCGCGGGCTCGGTCGCAGGAAGCGCGAAGAGTGCACCTTCTTGATGAAATGCTGGAGCATCTGCTCGGTCATGTCGAAATCGGCAATCACGCCGTCCTTCATTGGCCGGACGGTACGGATATTGCCCGGCGTTCGGCCCAGCATCTGCTTGGCTTCTATGCCCACCGAGGCGACCGTCTGGGGCCCGCCGGGCCCGCGATCCATCCGAATTGCGACCACCGAGGGCTCATTGAGCACGATGCCCTGGCCACGAACGAAGATGAGCGTGTTGGCCGTGCCCAGATCGATGGACAGGTCGTTGGAAAATAAACCGCGAAGTCGTTTGAACATTGAGGGTGATGCCAGGCTGAATTGAATTTCGAATCGATCGCTGAAGGCTGGTGAAAGCCGATCGTGACAGAACGCTAGTGTATTACAACTGCCGGATTTCAGCTTGCCGAGCGTGCAGTTGCTTTGATCCGTCCGCGTCGAGTGCCGGGGCAGTGTCGGACGTCATGCTTTCGAGGCCGACAGGTGCCGTTGGTTCAGAAAAAAATCGCGAATTTCAAAAATTCCCCGGTCAAAACGTGGAAATTCGCCATCCGATCCAGACGATCGAAAACAGCGCCAGAAAGACGAGGCCGGCCTGAGCGGTCCAGTACAGCAGCGGACCGGGCCGTGCCTCGGGCGGCGTATGAGGACCGGTCAGCAGTTTGAGATTGAGCCAGGCGATGACCGGTGCGGTAAGAAACGCGACCGTGGTCGTGAAGTCGATCAGCAACGTGAAATGCCGGCCCACCAGCGCGATGATCAGCCAGGCGCCGAACATCGTCAGCAGCATGCCGGCAAGGTAGCGACTTCGATGCTTGTGTTGCTGAGTCTCGGGGCACGGGTCGCCCAATTCGAGGAAGGCCCTGAGCGCACGCGGGTAGGCGTCGGCCACGGCAAGCGTCGTGGACAGCATTGTCGCAAGCGCGGCAAACGCGATCAGCGGGCGCGCCCAGGCGCCCATGGCGTCGGTATACATTGCGATCAGCTGGGTCGAGAAACCGACCGCCGAGCTCGCCGGTTCCTGATTGCCGCCGTGCATGACCAGCGCTCCGAGCAGCATGAACGCAACGGCCAGCACCACGGCGCCTATATATCCGATTCGGAAATCGGCCGACGCGTGGGCCACGCTGGGTCGCGAGCCGGTTTCCCGGGCACGTTCCAGCGTCCACAGCGAATGCCAGGCCGCGGCGTCCAGCGGAATCGGCATCCATCCGAGCAGCGCCAGGGCGAACGCCAGGCCGGCGCCGGACAGGAGCTGGGACTCCGAAAGCGACGGCCATAGATTCGACCACTCCGGCCGCTGGCCGGCGGCCAGGGCCACCGCAAAAAGCGTGGCCAGCGATAGGACGGCCATGATGATCTTCATCAGGAAATCGAGGCCGCGATAGTTGCCGACCGTGAGAATCAGCGCGCAGGTCGACAAGACGAAGAAGGCCAGCCATGCGATCGGAACGTCGAGCCCCAGCAACGCCCCGGCCAGCCCCGCAGTCACGATGGTCACGCTGGCCAGAACGATGAACATTGTAGCCAGCGTCAGGAACGCGAAAAGCCCAAGCGGCCATTTGCCAAGCCGGCGATAGCCCCTGATCATGTGCTCGCCGGTTGCAGCGGCATAGCGCGGCCCGAACTCCAGAAACGGATACTTGAGTGCACAGCCCAGGAGTACCAGCCCCAGCAACGCGAGTCCATATTCGGCGCCGGCGCGGGTGGATTGCACCAGATGGGAGACGCCCACGGCGGCGCCGGCCATGAGGAGCCCGGGCCCGATTGCGTTGCGAAGAGTCGATGGTTTCATCCTGCGTGGCTCCGGCGTATTCGATGCTTTTCTTGTGCCTGCCGGCGTCGGTAGGCGCGTTTTTGGCGCGCGCCCCGATGTTTCGGGTTCGCCGTATCGCTTCGGCGCAGCGTGTCAACGCCGCGGTTCCGGCACTGGCGAGTGTAAACCGCGCCGGTTGCGCTTGCATCGGCCCGAGTATTCAAAAAAAGCTGCGCCCCGTCATGAATTGATGTACGCTTGCCCCTGAAGGAAAACGGTCACAGGCCGTGTGAATACTTGCATTTAGCCAACGCCTGTTCATATCATAGGCAGGCGGTCCGGCAGCCATAAGTAGCCCGTCGGATGTGACCAAACTTAAAAATGACCGACAAGCCTAGCTTCGGGGAGAAAATCTGATGAAGTACCGCCTGATTCCGGCGTTCGCGCTGGTTGTTAGCATCCTTGCAGGTTGTGGAGGAAGTTCCAGCACCCCTCGCTCGGTACCGGCGCCGCCAACGGAGAATCCGGATGGCACCCCGACCACCGACGTCATCACTGCGAACTTCGACCCTTCCAACGGCGTGTTGCCGTTTCCGATCAACCTGCTGCTCTCGGGCAGCGGCGACCTGACTCTCAATATCCCGGTCGCCGATCCGACGGATTTCGGCGACCCGCAGGTGGCGCTCAATGCGCTGGACGGATTCAGCACGGTCAGCCCCTGGACCTTCAGTTTTTCCGATCCGGTCGATCCCGCCACCATCAACGGCAGCTCGGTCAGGTTTTTCCAGGTTCAATTCGTTTTCGGGACCATTGCGGTCCAGCAGATCGTGACCGAGCTCGTGCCCGGACAGGATTATGTGGCCACGGTCGCGGGAACCGACCCGACCGGGCGCACGATCGCGATCGTGCCTCTTAGGCCGCTTGACGAAATGACCGGCTACATGGCGGTGGTGACCGATGCCGTTCAGGATGCCGAGGGCAACCCGGCCACGCCGTCTCAGACCTATTTCCTCGCCAAGCGCACCGATCCGCTGGTGACCGAAGGCGGCGTCAGCACCGAGCCGCTTCTCGACAACGCGACGGCACAGGCCCTGGAGCCGGTCCGGCAACTGGTCAATGCCCAGGAATCGGCCGCCGAGGCGGTCGGCATCGCGCGCGACGACATCGTGCTGTCCTGGACCGCGACCACGCAGTCGATCACGCCGGTGCTCAACGTCGTGCGCTCGACGCTTTCGGCCACAAGTTCGACGCTGGCGCCGACCGGCCTGACGACCGCCGACGTGCTGCCGCCGGGTGCGTCGCCGGGGATCGCGAACGTGTTCATCGGGATCGTCGAACTCCCTTACTTCCTGGGCGTGCCCAGTGCCGAAAACCCGACCGCGCCGCTGAACCAGTTCTGGGAAGCCTCGCCGGGCAACTACATTCCGCCATTCGATGGTCTCGGGCTGGATCCGAGTTCGACCAATGTCACGGTTGCAAATCCGATCCCGGTTGAGCGCGACCGTCAGACGGTCCCCGTTCTCGTGACCGTGCCCAACCAGTTCTCGGGCCAGGTCAAGCCGGCCGGTGGCTGGCCGGTGGTGATCTTCCAGCACGGTATTACCGGCAACCGGTCGCAGGCGCTCGCGCTGGCCGATACCATGGCTTCGATCGGCGTGGCGGTGATCTCGATGGATCTGCCGCTTCACGGCATCACCCAGACCAATCCAATGGATCCGACCCAGCCGCTGGCAGGGCTGTACGTGGGCAATACCCCGTTTGCCCCGATCGCCAACGAGCGGACCTTCGACCTTGATCTGCAGGACAATGCCTCCGGTGCTCCGGGCCCCGACGGCCAGATCGATTCCTCCGGTGCGTTCTTCATCAACCTGCAGAGCCTGCTGACCGCGCGCGACAATCTGCGCCAGGGTCAGGTCGATCTTTCGACGCTTGCATTGAACGTGCCATTCATGGATATCGACGGCGATTCGGTTTCCGACTTCGACGGCTCGAACATCAGTTTCGTCGGGCTGTCGCTGGGTTCGATCGTCGGGACCGGTTTCCTGGCCGTCGAGCCGACGGTCAACAACGCGGTGCTTTCGGTACCGGGCGGCGGCATCGCCAACCTTTTGGCGGGTTCGCCGACTTTCGGACCGGTGATTCGCGCCGGACTTCAGCAGGGCGGAGTCGAGCCCGATTCGCCGGCCTTCTTCCAGTTCCTGGGCGCCGCCCAGCAAGTGGTGGATTCTGCCGATCCGATCAACTGGAGTACAGTCGCGGTGCAGGACAACAGCATCCTGTTGCATGAAGTGATCGGCGATACCGTGGTGCCGAATTCGGTGCCGGGGGCGCCCCTTTCGGGCACCGAGCCGATGATTCGTATCATGGGACTGGATACGATTACCGCCACCACGCAGAGTGCTGCCGGTATTCGGGGCGCAACCCGCTTCGGTGTCGGCTCGCACGGCTCCTTGCTCGACCCGACCGCCAGTCCGGCGACTACCGCCGAGATGCAGGGGCAGGCTGCCAGCATGATTGCGACCGGCGGCACGACCGTGGTTGTCAACGACGCGTCCGTCATCCAGAACTGAGCAAGGGAGAATTCGCAGCTATGAAAACTCAAAACAACACTTCCGGGCGCGCAGTGCTCCGACCCTCGCTTCTGGCGGGTGCGATCGGCGTGGCATTGGCGACCGGCTCGGTTCAGGCTCTGGATTTCAGCGGAAACGATTTCAGCCTGAGCATCGACACCCAGGTGTCCTATTCGGTCGGCGTGCGCGTCGAGGACCGGGACGACGACTTCGTGGCCAAGGCCGCCTTCAACCCGGCCATCTCGTTGCTGCCCATCGAACAGCAGATCGCCGCACCCGGCCGCTTCTCGAACAACTCCGACGACGGCAACCTGAATTTCGATTCGGGCGAGGCGATCTTCAGCCAGGCGCGTATCACCTCCGAGCTGTCGTTCAGCTACAAGAACTACGGCGCTTTCATTCGCGGTAATTTCTTCCACGACTTCAAGCTGAACGACATGAACCGTCTGCCTGGAGACAGCAAGGATTTCGTCGGCCAGCGCGGGCGCCTGCTCGATGCCTACGTCTACGGCGACTTCGACCTCGGCGGCAAGCTGTTTTCGCTGCGTGTCGGGCGCCAGGTGGTGAGCTGGGGCGAAAGCACGTTCATCCCGGGCGGCCTGAGCGTTCTCAACCCTGTCGACGTATCGGCGCTTCGCACCGCGGGCGCGGAACTGCGCGACGCGTTCATTCCGCTGGGCATGACCTGGGCATCGCTGGAGCTCACGCCGAATCTCTCTGCCGAAGCGCTGGTGATGTTCGAATGGGATCGAGTCGAGCCGGAATCGCGCGGCTCGTTCTTCTCGACCAACGATTTTGCGGTGGACGGCGGCCAGTACGCCATGCTGGGCTTCGGTCTTTTGCCGGACGACCCGTTGAACCTGCCCGGTTGCGGTGTCGATCCGACGCCGCTCGGCTGTTTCCCGCCGGGGGCACTGCCGCGCGCCAACGATGATCGCCCGGGCAATACTGGCTCGGCGCCTCAGATCACCGGTGAATTCGGGGCCGCGCTGCGCTACTTCGCGCCGTGGCTGAACGATACCGAATTCGGCCTGTTCTACCTGCACTACCACAGCCGGTTGCCGCTGATCAGCGGCACCACGGTAACCAACACCAGCAGCGCTTCGGGCCGTTACAACATTGTCTACCCCGAAGACATCGATGTGATCGCAGGTAGCTTCAACACCACTATCTTCGACAGCAAGTGGGCATGGCAGGGTGAAGTGAGCTACAGCCCCAATTTGCCGCTTCAGATCGACGATGTGGAAGTGCTTTTTGCCGGTCTGTCGCCGCTCAACGCCGTGATTCCCGAACCGGCGCTGCGCTTCCGCAGCCAGCTGGGACAGTTTGGCCCGGGCGAGGACATCCAAGGGTTCCTGCGCCGAGACGTGTCACGCGCGCAGATGACATTCACCCGACTGACCGGGCCGGTGCGCTGGCTCGGCGCCAACGATGTCGCGCTCGTCGGTGAAGTCGGTGCAATGCACGTCTGGGATCTTCCGGACCAGTCGGACCTTCGCTTCAACGGCCCCGGCACGGATACCGGCGGCGGCATCGGCAACCAGCTCAATGGTGGCGATCTGCGAAACCCGGTCACGACCGAGGACGGGTTCGCGACGTCGTTCAGCTGGGGCTACCGTATCGTGGTGGCGCCAACCTACAACTCGTTCCTGGGGACCGCCTGGAACTTTGGCCCCCGTGTGGCATTCAACCACGACGTGACCGGCGTTTCGCCGGGACCGGGCGGCAATTTCGTCGAGGATCGCAAGTCGCTCACGCTCGCAGCCAGCTTCACTCGATTGAATAATCTGCGATTCCAGTTCGGCTACACCAATTTCTTTGGTGGCGGCAAAAACAATCTGCTGCTCGATCGGGACTTCGTCTCGGCCTCGGTCAGCTACTCGTTCTAATCCGGAGGAACCCATGTCCATTCAATCGAACCAGAAAATCCTGAGGTTGCTTGCCGCGGCCCTGCTCGCGCTTGCTTTGGCAGCTTGCGGTTCATCTCCGGTGAACGAAGAGGCCGGTGCGCCCCCGACCGAATCGGATGCACAGGCACAGGCTGCGGAAGAAGCGGAAGCGCGCGCACAGGCCGAGGCGGAAGCAGAGGCTCGGCGGCAGGCTCAGGCTCAGGCCCAGGCAGAGGCAGAGCGTCAAGCGCAAGCGGCAGCGGAAAGGCAAGCCGAAGCAGAGCGTCAAGCGCAAGCGGCAGCGGAAAGGCAAGCCGAAGCAGAGCGTCAAGCCCAGGCTGAGGCCGAAAGGCAAGCCGAAGCCGAACGGCTGGCACAGGCCGAGGCAGCAGCCGAAAGACAGGCAGAGGCTCAAGCCGAAGCCGAGCGTGGGGCGGCTGAAGCTGCTGCGCAGGCTGAAGCCGAAGCCATCGCCGCCGAGGAAGAGCAGGAAGGCATGCCCGAAACCGACGAAGAACTGACCGATCCTCGCCCGATGGATGACACGGCCGTTGCGATGGAACCGGAGCAGGTTGCGGAGATGGCCGAGGAAGAAGCTGGTCAGGCTGCACAGGGTCGTACCAGGGCCGTGACCGGCGATTCGCTTGATGCCGGCGCTGCGGCCGAAGGCGTGATCCCGCGCACGCCCGACAATATTAATCGCCTGGGTAATGATTTGACGCCGATGGGTTCACCGGTTGCTGGCAATGGCGGCGAGATTCCGGCCTGGACCGGCGGTCTCACCCGAGAAGACTGGCCGGCCGGCTACGAGCCTGGTTTGCGCCACCCGAATCCGTTTCCCAACGACCGGCCGCAGTTCGTGATTACCGGTGAAAACTATCAGGACTACGCCGATCAGCTGTCGGTCGGTCAGATCGCGACGTTTGAGCGGTACCCGGAAACCTACTTCATGCGCGTCTACCCGAGCCGCCGTTCGGCGTCCTTCCCGGAGCGCGTCTACGAGGCGACCATTGAAAATGCTGCAACCGCCGAACAGGTCGCTGGTGGCGAAGGTGTTGTCAACGCTTCCGTAGGCTTTCCGTTCCCGTTGCCGCAAACACCGTATCAGCTGATGTGGAACCACAAGCTCAAGTTCAAGGGCATCGGCGGCACGCGCTACAACAACCAGGTTGCTCCGACGACCAGCGGTGCCTACCAGTTGGTAAAGCTGCGGGAGGAAATTCTCGGGCTGTACTACAAGACGGGAGCGACCATCGAGGAGATCAACAATATCCTGCTCTACTTCTTCCAGGAGGTCGAGTCTCCAGCGCGTCTGGCCGGCAACATTCTGCTGGTGCACGAAACGCTCAACCAGATCGAACAGCCGCGCCAGGCCTGGATCTATAACCCCGGGCAGCGCCGCGTCCGCCGCGCGCCGAACGTTGCCTACGACAATCCCGGTACAGCCTCGGACGGGTTGCGTACCAACGACATGACGGACATGTTCAACGGTGCCATGGACCGGTACAACTGGGAGATCGTCGGCAAGAGGGAGATGTACGTGCCGTACAACTCCTACGAAGCACACAGCGGTGACGTGACTGTGGACGATCTCACCATGGCCGGTCATCTGAACCCGGAATATATGCGTTACGAACTGCACCGCGTCTGGGTCATCGATGCACGGCTCAAGGAAGGCACGCGCCATATCAATCCGCGACGTACCTTCTATATGGACGAAGACTCTTACCAGATTCTGCTGACCGATCACTATGACCAGCGAGGCCAGCTCTGGCGTGCGTCCGAAGCGCATTCGATCAACTATTACGATGTCCCGACTTTCTGGACCACGATCGAAACTCACATGGATCTGCTGTCCGGGCGTTACGTGGCCGTAGGACTGGACAATCAGGATCCCGTCAATACATTCAACGTCGAACTGTCGCCGAGCAACTACACCCCGCAAGCGCTGCGCACGCGCGGCCGTCGGTGACCGAATTGACGAAGTAGGCGTTTACTGGAAACGACCGATCCGGGGCTTCCGGGTCGGTCGATTTCGTGTAAGGACCCGGAGTTCTCTCGATGCAGAATATGAAGATGCTGGGCAGTGCACGGACGCTGCTCGCCCTGGCTTTGGTCTCGGCGACATTGTCACCCGTCGTGTTGGCTCAGGAAGAGGAGACGGGGGGCGAGCCGCAGCCCGCCATCCAGGCCGAGTTGGCCGACGAAAGTCTGCTTCTCGACATACTTTCCTATGATGAAAAATTCATCGCGGTCGGCTCGCGCGGCCATGTGCTGTTGTCCGAGGACGGTCGCGAATGGCGGCAGGCACAATCGGTTCCTCTCCAGGCTACTCTGACGCGCGCGACGAGCTTCGGCCGTCGTCTCTGGGCGGTCGGCCACGATTCAGCAATTATATCGAGCAGCGACGGCGGCGAAACCTGGTTCATCCAGCATCGCGAGGCGCAAGTCGATCCCGACGATCCCATGGTTCAGGCGCCGATCCTGGACGTCCTGTTCCTGAATCCGAACAGCGGGTTTGCCATTGGCGCTTATGGTCGCTTCATGACCACCACGGACGGCGGCATCAACTGGGAAACCCACCGAATGACCGATCGCGTAGTGTCCGAGTCGATCGACTGGGCGGCCGTGGCGCGTGAGCAGGGCGACATCGAGACCATTCCGGACGAACTCCTGGACGACCAGTCCGCCGAAGCCGACGTGAACAAGGGTTGCTACGAGTACGGCGAATGCCACCTGAATGCGATCCTGGATCTCGGCGGCGGCCGACTGATCATCGCGGCCGAGGCTGGATACGGCTTTCGCAGCGTCGACGAGGGTGAGACCTGGGAGTCGTTCAAGTTCCCGTATCCCGGATCGATGTTCGGTCTGGTCGCACAGCGGGGCTGCGTGCTGGCATTTGGCCTGCGAGGGCATGTTCAGAAGAGCTGTGATTTCGGGACCAGCTGGAACGAAGTGCCGACCGGCATTCGGCAGTCCTTGATGGGTGGCGATATCGATTCGGACGGCACTGCGGTTCTTGTCGGGTCTGGCGCCACGCGCATCTATATCGAACCCGGCGGCAGCATCGACACGGAGGCCGATCAGCTTGGCAGCGACTACGCCGCAGTCAGAGTACTCAACGGCAGCATGATCCTGGTTGGAGAGAATGGAGCTCGGTATGAGTGACAAGGGCGGACTCAAGTCCGGAATTGCAAACGCGGTCTTTTCGATCCGCCCGCTGGTGCTACTGGTCTTTTTGATCGGCACCGTGGTGATGGCGTTCTATCTGGCGCAGTTGCGGGTCGACGCGGGTTTCAAGAAACAGCTCCCGCTGGATCACGAGTACATGCAGACCTTCCAGTTCTATGAGGAGTTCGGCGGCGCCAACCGGATTCTGGTCGCGCTCATGGATCGTGACGGCGACATGTTCACGCCGGAATTCTTCCGCGCGTTCGAGCAGATCAGCAATCGCGTCTTTTTGCTGCCGGGCGTCGACCGTGCCAGCGTACGTTCTATCTTCACGCCCAACGTCCGATTCGTCGAGGTCGTGGAAGACGGCTTTGCCGGGGGTAACGTGATCCCGGCCGATTTTTCGCCGACGCCGGAAATGATGGAGCGGGTTCGATCCAACATCATCAAGTCCGGCGAAGTCGGCCGGCTCGTAGCGGAAGACTTTTCCGGCGCGATGGTCTGGGCCAACCTGATGGAGAGCAATCCCGAGACCGGTGAACAACTCGACTACCAGCAGGTCGCCGACCAGCTCGAACAGATACGGTCGGAATTCGAGAATGAAGCGCACTCGGTTCGCATCATCGGTTTCGCCAAGATCGTCGGCGATATCGCCGACGGGGCGCGCGGCGTCATCGCGTACTTCGGCGTGGCCTTCCTTATCACAGCCGTGTTGCTTGCCCTTTATTCCAAATCGCTCTGGCTGACCCTGTTGCCGCTGGTCTGCGCCACAGTCGCCGTCATCTGGCAGCTTGGAATCCTCAGCCTGCTTGGCTATGGCATCGATCCGATGAATATCCTGACGCCGTTCCTGATCTTCGCGATCGGTGTCAGCCACGGCGTTCAGATGATCAGCGGCTGGACGGCCGAGAAACTGTTCGGCGGCCACTCGCCCGCCTCGTTGCACCGGCGAAGCGAGGCGGTCGATGAATACGAAATCGCTTCGAGCCTGGATGCGGCCAAGGCTACGTTTCACAGGCTTCTGGCGCCCGGGTCCATCGCGCTGCTGAGCGACACGATCGGGTTCCTCGCGATTTACCTGATCAACATCCGGATCATCCAGGAACTGGCGCTGACCGCCAGCATCGGGGTGGCCGTGATCATCTTCACCAATCTGCTGCTGTTGCCGGTGCTGCTGTCCTACGCGCGAATCCGCAACCCGGAACGGTTCAGGGAAAAGCTCTACAGCCACGCCGCGCATACCTCCTGGGTCTGGCGAGCACTGGCAACCTTTTCGCGCCCGGTGCCCGCGCTGATCACGATCGTCGTCGCCGCGGTGCTGTTCGTCGGAGCCGTCTACAAGTCGCAGGACATGAAGATCGGGGATTCCGAGGCCGGCGTACCCGAATTGCGAGAGGACTCGCGCTACAACCGGGACGCGCGCCTGATCAGCGAGCGGTTCGCGCTGGGCGTGGATCAGCTGGGCGTGATCGCCGAGACCAGTTCGCAGGCATGCACCGAAAACTTCGAGGTCATGGACCGGATCGACAACTTTGCCTGGGAGATGAGCCAGGTCGAAGGCGTGCAAAAGGTCCTGACGCTTCCGCAGATCGCCAAGATCGTCAATGCCGGATGGAACGAGGGCAATCTGCGTTGGCAGGTCCTGCCGCGCAACAAGTTCGTGATGCGTCAGAACCTGCAGAACATCGATACCGATACCGGGCTTTTGAATCGCGACTGCAGTGCGATGCCCGTTCTTGTATTCATGGAAGACCACAAGGCCGAAACCATCCAGCGCGTAGTGGGACGCGCGAAGGAACTGCGTCAGAAATACCAGATCGAGCCGGAAGTCGCCGTCGCGCAGCAGAACGACAATGCTTCCGACGGTGCGCAGGCGCCCGCCGACCCGCGTCGGAACGGGCTGATGGAATTTGCCGCGTCTATAGGGCTGATAGCCGGTGACGTCGCCCCGGAATTGACCACGGACGACACCTGCAAGCAGCAGGTCGAGCCGACCGAGGACTGCCTGAGGTTCAGATTGGCGACCGGTAACGTCGGGGTGATGGCAGCGACCAACGAGGAGGTCAAGGCCGCGCAGACGCCGATACTGTTGTACGTCTACGGCGCGATCATTCTGCTTTGCCTGATTACGTTCCGTTCGATTCGCGGCACGATCTGCATCGTTCTGCCGCTTGTGCTCGTCAGCTACCTGGCGTACTCGCTGATGGCATTCATGGATATAGGCCTCAAGGTCAATACGCTCCCGGTGGTTGCGCTCGGGGTAGGCATCGGGGTGGACTACGGCATCTACATCTTCAGCCGGTTGCGCGAGTACCTCAACGAAGGTGCCACGCTGGACGAAGCCTATATGCGGACCCTGCGCCTGACCGGTCGCGCGGTACTGTTCACGGCCATCACGCTGGCGGTTGGTGTCGGTACCTGGCTGTTCTCGGAACTCAAGTTCCAGGCCGATATGGGCATCCTGCTTTCATTCATGTTCATCTTCAACATGATCGGCGCAATGTTGCTGCTGCCGGCGCTGGCGCGCTGGCTGCTGCGCCCGCGTGAGGGCAGGGCATCGGCCTGAGGCAGTTGCCGATTCTGATGTTCAGCGGCGGCAAGGGAGTCCTTGCCGCCGCAATTATTTCCAGCGGATCGAGTTTTACGCCTTTGTGCAAGAAATGCCGGCCAATTGCCGCGCAATTCCCTGTCAATGGCGGTCGGGGCCGCACGCAGGATCGTCAGTGTTTGCGACCTCTTCGTCCAGCCAGGTGCATAGTTTGCGGGCGCCGTCGAGAACGCGCGGCGTCGGCCGGACCAGCAGTGCCGGATCGACCTGCAGGATGTTGCCGCACGCAACGGCGTGAAGGTTCGGATACGATCGCCAGCGCGTGCCTGGGTCCGTCTCATCGTCACTGCCGATCACGATCGCCGTCGGATCGCGGGCCAATACCGCTTCAAGGTCCACGCTGGCCGCTTCGGTATCGAGGCCGCCGAACACGTTGACACTGCCGCAGAGTCCAAGCACCTCGTTGATGACATGCCGCCCGCCGAGGGTGAAAAGCGGCTTCTCCGATACCTGGTAGAAGATTGAAACGGCGTGCCGCGTCGGTTCGCGCCCAGCCCGGAAGCCGGACAACCGGCTTCGAAAGGAAGTTGCCGCCCTCGTCGCTGCTTCCCGGTTACCGCCCAACACCCCCAGCTGCTCGATCGCGCCGCCGATCTGCTCCAGCCTTTCGATTTCGATGATTTCAACCGCCACGCCAAGCGCTTCGAGCTCGGCGATGGCGCCAGGCGGGGTTCCACCGCCCCAGGCCAGCGCATGGGTGGCCTCGAGTCGAAGGATTTGCTCGAGGTCGAAACGAAAGGCATCGCCGATCCGCGGCAGCGATGCAGCGGCCGCCGGATAATCGCTCCATTCAACCACGCCCACCAGTTTTTCCCCGATGCCGGCGTCGAACGCCAGTTCGGTCAGGTGCGGCGCCAGCGACACGATGCGCGGCGCTGCCGGCGCGTCGACGTCGGCCGCGGCCGGGTCGAGAGCTGCCGCACACCAGACCAGAGTCGCGGCGAGGGCGGCGCCGACTCGCGCCGGCAAGTCGGTGATTCGTCCGCTCACTTCCTTCATGCAAGACCGGCCCGTTCGGTCCCGGCCTCGGCCAGGCGCGTTTCGAGCTGCTCGAACGAGTCTGCCGGTTCCAGGCAGTGCGTACCCAGGCAGACCACGGCGCGGGTGGATCTCGACTCGGCGATTTCGGCAAGAAGCTCCGGCAGCAGCTCGCCGCCGGCGCCCACGCGGTAGGCGTGCAGGCCCGGTCTGCGTGCCAGCTGCGCATGCCAGTCGTCGCCTTCGCCCGATTCTCCACCGATCAGAACCTGGGGTTGCGGCATTTCAAGCTCGCGCGCGGCGATCAGCATGCCCGCGTGTGCCGCCGGCGTGCGCTGCATGTCGCCCCTCGCCGCATCCACGATACGATCGGCCAGGGCAAGCCACTCGCCGCTGCCGATCAGGTGTCCCAGTCGCGCGAGGCCCCGCGCGGTCAGCGCGGCGCCGGCCGGCGTGGCGTCGTCGGTATTGGCCGTCGGGCGCATGATCAGGCGTTCGTGGTCGATCGGGGTCAGGTACAGCGTATCGGTTTCGGTCTCGAAGAAGCGGTCCAGCACGATCGCGGCCAGCTGTTCGGCACGCTCGAGCCAGTCTGGATCCCAGCGGCACTGGAGGCATTCCATGCATGCCATGAGCATGGCCGCATAGTCATCGAGCAGGGCCGGGTGGTCGCGTCTGCCGTCGCGCCAGACAGCCCTGGCGGGCGACTCGGCAAACAATCTTTGCCATGTCAGGCTGGCCGTTTCCATGCCCAGCCCGAGCCAGCCCTTGTTGCCCAGCAGCCGGCCGGCGCGCATCAGGCCGGCCGCGGTGAGCGCGTTGGTGCCGGCCAGCATCTTGTCGTCGCGCGCCGGCGCCGGTCGCGCCTGCCTGCACGCGAGCAGTTCTTCGCGGGCCAGTTCCAGTTCGCTCGCCATTCGATCGGCATCGCTCGCGCGTCGGGTCAGTTCGTTGATGCTGCGCGCGCGCACCAGGTGCCATTTGCCGCCCTCGAAATTGGGCGGACCGTCCAGGCCGTAGCGCGCTTTGGCCAGATCCAGGCGCTCGGCGCCCAGACATTGCTCGAACTGGTTCGGCGTCCACACGTAATAAGCGCCCTCCACGGCTGTATCGCACGCGTCGGCATCCAGGTCGGAATCGGAATTCGAACCGGATTTCTCGTCCGGCGGCGGCAGGCTGTCGGCATCGAGACTGCTGGCCAGTCCCCCATCGGGCAGGCGAAAGTCGCGTGACAGGAACTCGGCGGTCAGCGCGGCAGTATCGGCCCACATCGAATTGTCGAAACGCAGCGCGGCCTCGGCGTAGAGCGGGAGCAGCTGGGCGTTGTCGTAAAGCATCTTCTCGAAATGCGGAATTTCCCAGGCCGCGTCCACGCAATAACGGAAAAAACCGCCGCCCAGGTGATCGAACAACCCGTTTCCGGCCATGGCGTCCAGCGCATCGCCCAGCATGTCGGCAGCCTGCTCGTCGGCGGCCGACGCGGCCAGCAGCCATTCCAGCATCGGGGCCTGGGGAAATTTCGGCGTGTCGCCGAAGCCCCCGTGGCGACGGTCTCGACGGGCGTCCAGCTGACCCAGCAGCACCTGTTCCGGGTCGCCGTGATCGTCTTCGACCGGCGTGCGTTGAGCCGAGATCATGGTCAGCGCTTCGTGGAGCTGCCGGTTCTGCGCCTTCAGGGTCTCGCGCTGGTTCAGCCACGCCTCGTGAACACGCTGCAGAAGTTCGCCGAAACCGATCAGGCCATGGCGGGCGGTCGGCGGGAAGTAGGTGCCGGCGACGAATGGCGCCAGGTCGGCCGGATCCAGGAATACCGTCAATGGCCAGCCGCCGCCGCGCCCGGTCAGGAGCTGGTGAGCCAGCTGGTAGATGCGATCGAGATCCGGTCGCTCCTCGCGATCGACCTTGATATTGACGAACCAGTTGTTCATCCGTTCCGAGATCTCTGCGTTCTCGAAGCTTTCGTGCGCCATGACATGACACCAGTGGCAAGCCGAGTAGCCGATCGACAGCAGGATCGGCAGATCCGCCGTTCGTGCCGCTTCCAGCGCTTCCGGACCCCACGGGTACCAGTCGACGGGGTTGTCGGCGTGTTGTTCGAGATACGGGCTAAGTGCGCCCGAGAGGCGATTCGGCATGGTCGACCCGGCGTTGAAGACAGTCCCAAAGAATAACAGCCTCCAAATCATTCCTTGTGTACCGGGCCGACTGCATCGGCTCGTTTACAATGGCCGCTCAGACACAGCGCAGCCCGTCGTTCAATGTCCCCTCGTTATTTTCTTGTCGACTTCGATCCCGTTGCGCTCGATCTCGGCCTGTTCCAGATCCACTGGTACGGGATCACGTATCTTCTGGCGTTCGCGACCTGCTGGTGGCTGCTCAGGGTGCGTGCGCATGCCGCCCACTGGCCGATCACCCCGGCACAGGCCGGCGATCTGATGTTCTGGGGCGTGATCGGCGTGGTGGTCGGCGGCCGCATGGGCTACGTGCTGTTCTACGCGCTGGACCGGTGGTTCGCCGATCCTCTGTTCCCGATCTGGCTGCAGCAGGGCGGCATGTCGTTTCACGGTGGACTGATCGGCGTTCTTGTGACGATGGCGCTGTTCGCGCGCCATATCGGAGTCAGCTTCCTGAAGCTCGGCGATTTTGTTGCCCAGGTCGTGCCGCTGGGGCTGGCGTTCGGACGCATCGGAAACTTTATCGGCGGGGAGCTCTGGGGCCGCACCAGCGACGTGTCCTGGGCGATGATTTTCCCGGCCTCGCTGACCCGGGAGGATCTGGCCGGCATGTCCTTGCAGCAGGCCTGGGAAACGGGCGCGCTGGACCACCTCGCCCGTCACCCGTCGCAGCTCTACCAGGCAGCCCTGGAAGGCTTCACGCTGTTTGCGGTCGTATGGATCTTTGCCCGCAAACCCCGCCCGGCCGGCGCGGTGGGCGGTCTGTTTCTCGCCGGCTACGCGGTATTCCGCTGGATCGCCGAATTCTTCCGTGAGCCCGACGCGCACCTCGGCTTCATCGCATTCGAGTGGCTGACCATGGGTCAGCTGTTGTCACTGCCGATGTTCCTGGCCGGAATCGCGTTGCTGGTCTACGCGTATCGTTATGACAGGCAATATGACAACCGTCATTCCAATGGGAGCTGCCAATGAAGGTTTACCACGAGCTGCTCGAACACGTGCTCGAAAAAGGCGTGCGCAAGTCCGATCGAACCGGCACCGGCACCCTGAGCGTGTTCGGTTACCAGATG
>Ga0209944_1000054_pt1 | contig 43131 bp, 40 predicted proteins | sample SalPonR1_C_D2_MG_FD_185701 | JGI IMG/M metagenome (GOLD analysis project Ga0209944, IMG submission 185701) | Salt pond soil microbial communities from South San Francisco under conditions of wetland restoration - Salt Pond MetaG R1_C_D2_MG... ...
CGCTCCACCAGGGCACGGACGCCATAGGCGCGGCGACGGAGGTCGATCATCAGGTAGGCCACCCACTGTCCGGGGCCGTGATAGGTCACCTGGCCACCGCGATCCACCTGCACAACGGGAATCGCGCCGGGCGCCAGCAGGTGCTCCGACCGGCCCGCCTGGCCCTGGGTAAACACCGCGGGGTGCTGCAGCAACCAGAGCTCATCGGGCGTCGCATCCGTGCGCTCCAGGGTGAAGTCGCGCATGCACTCAAGCGACGTCGCGTAATCGACCTCGCCCAGGCGCCGCACAATCAGCGGCGGCGGCTTCACAGCACCATCTGCACCAGACCGGTGGCCATGAGGTCCCGGTGCAGGGCCGCTAGTTGCTGTTCGCCAGTGGCGGTTATCGTTACCGTAATGGCGGCGAAAGTCCCTTTGCGACTGTCCCGCACCGCAATCGCTGTCTGGTCGAAGCCCGGTGCATGACGTTCGAATACGGCGATAACCGCCGGCTTGAAGGCTTCCGTGCGCCGGCCGAGGACCTTGACCGGGTACTCGCAGGGAAATTCAATTTTTGGCGGTTCCTGCCGTGACATATCTGCTTCAGGCCCCAAAGAGCCGGGCAATCCACATAAGAACCATATCCCACAGGCGCGCCAGGAATCCACCCGCCTCAACGGGCTGGAGCGCAACTACGGGGATCTGCCGCTGGACCTCGCCATCAAGCAGCAGCGTGAGCTGACCCACCACGTCTCCGGCGGCGAGGGGTGCCAGGATAGTCTCTTCAAGTGCCACCTGCTGCTGCAGGGCCTGACGCTTGCCGCGGGGCAGGGTCAGCACCACCTCCTCGCTAACGCCCACCGCGACGTAATCTTCGGCGCCTTTCCAGATGCGGGGTTTGTCGAGTTCTGCGCCCGCCGCAAGCAGCGGGACCGTCTCGTAAAAGCGGAAGCCGTAGTTCAGCAGGCCCCGGGTCTCGTTCTTGCGCACCGTCGTGCTGCGTGTGCCCATCACAACCGACACCAGCCGCATGTCCCCACGTTTGGCCGATGCCACAAGACCATAGCCGGCCTCGCGGGTGTAGCCGGTTTTCAGGCCATCTACCGAGGGGTCTTCATTGAGCAGGCGGTTGCGGTTGTATTGCCGGATGTTATTGAACGTGTAGTCACGCTCCGAGTAACGCGAGTAGTGCTCCGGAAAGCGCTCGATAATGGCGGCCGATAAGGTCGCCAGGTCGCGCGCCGTGGTCAGATGATCAGGGTGCGGCAGACCATGGGAATTGACGAAGTGGGTGCCGGTCAGGCCCAGCTCCTCGCTGTGGCGATTCATCAGCGCCGCAAAAGCACCCTCACTGCCGGCGATATGCTCTGCTACCGCCACCGTTGCGTCGTTGCCCGAGGCGATCACAATACCGCGCTCAAGATCGGCAATACTGACCTCCATACCCGGCTCTATCCACATGAGCGACGATCCAGTGAACAGCGGATTCTGGGACCAGGCATTCTCGCTGATCACCACCGTATCATCCCGACTCACGCGACCTTCACTGATCTCATTGGCGAGAACATAACTGGTCATGAGCTTGGTCAGACTGGCCGGAGGCAACGGCATGTCGGCATTGTCCTCGGCGATAACTACCCCGGTTCGGGCGTCCATAAGGATGTAGGCATCCGCAGCCACCTGGGGTGGGGATGGCACGATAGGCTGAGCGCCGGCAAGCGCGGCAAGCAGGCAGGACAGAATAAGTACGATAGTGCGCATTGACGAGAACCGCTGGGGAATCACAGTCGCTAATGGTACCGCATGGCTAAAGCCAACAAAAGAAAGGTCCGCTGCCCTTTCAGGGTAAAGGCTGACCGGGATTGAATCCGCTCGCCAGCAATAACTCCCGGATTTCGCTCAACTGTCTACCATCCTTCATCGGGCCCACGCGCACGCGGCTGAGACGCTTGCCCGACATTTCGACCGGCGACACCGTGACCGGCACTGAAACCACGTCGGCCACCGCCGCACGCAGGCTGTCTGCGGCCGCCAGGCTGGCAAAGGCACCAAGCTGAAGGTAGCGGTATCCGGTCCCACTCTCGCGGCGATCATCGACACCGGCAACGTCAAGTGCTTCTATGCGTACCGGCGCAGTCCCCTGGTCGACAAACCCCAGCCGAACCGCCGCCCCATAACTCAGATCAATCAGTCGCTCGGCGTGGAAGGGGCCGCGGTCGTTCACCCGGACCACCATGGACTTACCGTTGTCAAGATTGGTCACACGGACATAGGAGGGAATCGGCAGGCTGCGATGCGCGGCCGTTGCCAGATACAGATCATAGTCCTCACCGTTTGAGGTCTTGCGACCGTGAAACTTGGTGCCGTACCAGGATGCAATTCCCTCTTCGCGGTATCCGCTGGCCGAGTCCAGTACTGTGTACTCCACGCCCGACACTTTGTAGGGGCTGGTATTTCCGGCGCGCAGTATAGGGTCGGGGCGCGGTATTGCATCGAGCACCTGCTGCGGCGAGATGGAGCGCTCAGGCGCGCCGTCTTTATGCGAGGCAGGCCGTGGCTCGGAACCGGAGCAGCCGCCAAGGGCGAAAAGCAACAGGCAGGCAACAGCAGACAGCTGCGTCATGCGTCACCCTCCATCTGCAGGCGCTGGCTGAGCTGGTAAACCGACAGTGCATACATTGCGCTGTGATTGTAGCGTGTGATCACGTAAAAGTTGTGCAGTCCGAGCCAGTATTCCGTACCGTCGTCACCCTCGAGCGCAAGCGCCGTTGCCAGGGCACTATCCTCGACATCGCCCAGGGGGTCCAGGCCCGCGGCAATGAACTGGGCCACGGGGCGCTCTGGCTTGAGAGCAGCATTCATCCAGCTGTCTGGAATATCGCCGGATTTGCGCGCGGGGAGAATGACACTCTCGTCAGGACGCCAGCCATGTTTGCGGAAATAGTTGGCTACGCTGCCTATGGCATCGGCCGGATTCTCCCAGATATCGACGCGTCCATCACCGTCAAAATCCACCGCATAACTGCGATAGCTGCTGGGCATGAATTGCCCGTAGCCCATAGCGCCGGCGTAGGATCCCTTCAGCGAGAGCGGCTCCAGACCCTGCTCGCGCGCAAGAATGAGAAAATGGCGCAATTCCCGGGTGAAAAAATCCGAGCGCGGCGAATAGTCAAACGCCAGCGTCGCCAGCGCATTCACCACGCTGTAGCTGCCGGTGATTCGACCGTAGTATGTCTCGACGCCCAGCACCGCGGCTATTATGGACGATGGCACGCCGGTCTCGGCCTCCGCACGCGCCAGCGTATCGTGGTGTTCACGCATGAACTGCACACCCTGACGGGCGCGCTTGTCGGTGACGAAAATCTGCCGGTACTCATGCCAGGGCTTGGTCTTCTCGGCGGGTCGCGCTATCGCCTCCAGAATACTGTCCTGGCGCTCGGCCGCGGCGAATATCCGCTCCAGCTCGCCGCGAGAGAATTCATCCTCGGCGACGAGACGCGCAATGAATGCCTCTGCTGCGGGATGCGTTGCGTAATTCTCCGCTTCCGCGCAAGCCACCAGCGGCAGCAAAATACATAACAGCACCCATCGCCAGGCTGTGTGCAGACATTCATATGTCATCGTCATACCATCATCCCGGCCATCAGCGGACAAGGCCGCTACTGGCCAATTACACGCCGCTCCGCGGCAATCGACATGAGCAGACCAAAGGCCGCCATGAGTGTGACCAGGGACGTGCCGCCGGCACTGACCAGCGGCAGCGGCACGCCAACCACAGGCAACAGACCTGACACCATTCCCATATTAACAAAAATATAGACGAAGAAAGTGAGCGTTATCGTGCCGGCAAGCAGCCGGCCAAAGGTGCTTTGTGCGTGCATGCCGATCCAGAAGCCGCGCAGGAGAATCAGCAGATACAGGCTGAGCAGCAGAATAACGCCGCGCAAACCAAACTCCTCGGCCAGCACGGCAATAATGAAATCGGTATGGCTCTCCGGTAAAAAATCGAGCTGTGATTGCGTGCCCTGCAGCCAGCCTTTCCCCTGCCAGCCACCAGAGCCGATAGCGGTCTTGGACTGGATGATATTCCAGCCCGCGCCCAGCTTGTCGCTCTCGGGATTCAGCAACGTGAGAATACGCTGCTTCTGGTAATCCTCAAGCACAAACATCCACATGGGCCAGGCTGACATGATCGCCAGGACAACGACACCCACCAGATAGCGCCAACCGATACCCGCCATGAAGATCACAAACAGTCCGCTGGCGATAATCAGCAGTGCGGTACCCAGGTCCGGCTGGCGCAGTATGAGGATACCCGGCAGCATGATGATGCCAAGGCAGACCAGGGTGTGCCCTGGACGCGGCGGTAAAGGCCGGTCGGCAAGGTAACCGGCCACCATCAACGGCATGACCAGCTTCATAATTTCGGAGGGCTGAAAGCGAAAGCCGGCAATACTCAGCCAGCGTTGCGCGCCCTTGGCACCGACGCCCAGAAACATGACAGCAATCAGCAAGAGCACGCCGAGCAGATACAGCCATGGCGCCCAGCGGCGGTAACGTACGGGGGAAATCTGGGCCGCCAGCAGCATCGCCACCAGCCCCAGGAGAAAGAAACGCGCCTGCCGCGCAACAATGCCCATATCCTGTCCGGCCGCGCTGTAAAGCACCACCAGGCCAAAAGCGGCCAGCAGAATTAGCAGGAACAGCAGCGGCAGGTCTACATGAAAGAGACGCGAGGCACCCGGCGCGCGGGCAAAACCACCGCTGGACTCCGGCATCTGGCGTACATAATCACCCATGGCCGTACCGCATCATGCACCTTCCCGCATCAGCCAGGCGTCGATCACGGTCCGGGCGATGGGATACGCAGCCGAACTACCGCCGCCGTTCTCGACAATCACCGCGAGCGCAATCTGTGGTGCCTCGATCGGCGCAAAGGCAATAAACAGGCCATGATGCCGATGCCGCTCGGCGACCGCTTCTTCGTCATACACGGCATCCTGGGCAATACCGATTACCTGCGAGGTTCCGGTCTTCCCCGCCATGTCATAGGTCATGCCCCGCGCAATGCTGCGCGCCGTGCCCCGGGCACCGTGCACGACATCGCGCATTCCCTGGTAGATCGCGTCCCAGTGTTCAGGTGCCGCGTCGACGTAATGTGAAACCGGCGTCTCGGGCGCGGCGTCGCCGACCTGCCGCACCAGCCGCGGCGTCTGGAACTTACCGCGGTTGGCGAGCGTCGCCGTCGCCACGGCAAGCTGCAGAGGGGTAGAGAGCATATAGCCCTGGCCGATGCCCGCACTCAGTGTCTCTCCGGGGTACCACACCTGATTAAGCGCCTCGCGTTTCCAGCGCGAGGAGGGCAGCACGCCCGAGCGCTCGCCCGTCGTGTCTATGCCGGTGCGGCTGCCAAGCCCGAAGGGTGCCAGGTAATCATGCATCGAGTCGATCCCGAGCCGCCTGGCCAGATCGTAGAAGTAGACGTCGCAGGACTCGGCAATCGCCATGTTAAGGTCCACCTGCGGGGCGTGGCCCGTTCCCCGGATACTCAGGGTCCAGTCACGGTAGCGCCGGGAACTGCCGGGCAGGCGATACCAGCCAGGGTCCGGAACGGTGGTCTCGGGCGTCACCAGCTCTGACTGCAGCCCGGCCAGCGCGATCAGGGGTTTCACCGTTGAACCCGGCGGGTACTGCCCCTGCACTGCCCGATTGAATAACGGCACATCGGGAGAATCCCGGAGCGCGGAATAGGCGCGGCTGCTGATGCCGTTGACAAACAGATTGCCGTCGTAGGAAGGCGTGGATGCCATGGCCAGCACGCCCCCGGTCGCCACATCCAGCGCAACCACGGCGCCACGCTGATCTCCCAGCGCCTGCATGGCTGTGCGCTGCAGATCAATGTCCAGATGCAGAGCGATATCCACGCCCGGCACCGGCGCGAAGCGGTCGAGCACACGCAGGACACGACCATGGGCGTTGGTCTCCACATTCTGGTAGCCCACCTCGCCGTGCAGTCTGTCTTCGTAGTATCGCTCGAGGCCAACCTTGCCGATATGAAAAGTGCCACGGTAGTCAGATGTGTCCAGCGTTTCCAGCTCACTCTCATTGATGCGGCCCACGTAACCGAGCACGTGCGCCAGCAGTGCCCCGTGCGGATAATGCCGCAGCAGCTGAGCTTCGACGACAACGCCGGGCAAGGCGTGGCGGTTGACCGCAACACGTGCCTGCTCATCCTCGAGAAGCTGGAATCGCAGAGGAATGGCGTCATAGGGACGACGGCGCTCCAGCTTTCGACGAAACTCCTCGACATCGTCCTCCGACAGCGCCACCAGTTCACCGAGGCGCGATAGCGTGGCGTCCATGTCATTCACCCGCTCCGGTATTAGTGACAGCGTGTGGCTGGGACGATTGTCCGCCAGTAACTTACCGTTGCGATCAAAGATCAGGCCGCGCTTTGGTGGCAGCGCCTGCAGCTGCACGCGATTGCGCTCGGACTGGGTGCGATAGATTTCAAAATCCGTAACCTGCAGGCTGAAATAGCGTGCGAGCAACAGCGTAAGAGCGACGCTGGTAACGAACACGGCAACAGCGGTGCGTGCGCTGTAAACGCGCACTTCGCGCGCCGTGTCCTTGAGTGTTATGTTCTGAGCCATGGCAGTGCTTATGCAGGCATCCTGTCAACCGCGATGGTAGGGGTGTCCCGTGGTGATCGTCCATGCCCGGTAAAGCTGTTCCGCGAGAACGACCCGGATCAGCGGATGCGGCAGGGTCAGCCTGCCAAAGGACCAGTGCTGCGACGCACGCTGCAGGCAGTCTGAAGACAGGCCGTCGGGACCCCCTATGAGAAAACTGACGTTGCGACCATCCATCTGCCAGTCTCGCAGCGCATCTGCCAGAGCCTCGGTAGACAGCGCGCGACCGCGCACATCGAGCGCAATGAGAACGTCGTTGGCCGGAAGACCCTTGAGCAACTGCTCGCCCTCCTGCTGTCGCAGACCGTCGGGCTTGCTGCTGCGGGTTCGGCGCGCCAGAGGCAGATCCCGCCAGGTCAGGCTGAGTTCCCGAGGCATTCGGCGCTGATACTCCGTCACACCCGAGGCAACCCAGGCAGGCAGCTTGCCGCACACCGAATGTACGGTCAGCTGCATCAGGACGACGGCCGGGGATCCAGCCAGAGGCGCTCCAGATCGTAGAAATCCCGCGTGGCCGGCAGCATGATATGCGCAACGACATCACCCAGATCCACCAGCACCCACTCACCGACATCCATGCCTTCGACGCCAAGCGGCATGACGCCCGCCGCCTTGGCAGAAACACTGACGTTGTCAGCTAAAGATTTGACGTGCCGGCTGGAATTGCCGCTGGCAACAATCATCCAGTCCATGACATCGGTCAATCCACGCACATCTATGCTCACGAGGTTGACTGCCTTCAGGTCTTCCAGGGCATCGATGACCAATGCCTTCAATTGCTCGCTCGGATCCGCTGTGTCGGCCGTCATGGGGCCCCGCATTCCGGTCGTGTCGCTTGTCGTGACAATCGCTGCCTCACTGTGTGTAGAGTCTGTGTTGATGAATATACGTATGCACGGCATCCGGTACCAGGTAACGAGCCGAACGCCGCGATTGTAACAGCCTGCGGATCTCTGTCGCAGATATTTCCAGCGGCCGTAACGATGTGACATGTACACCTCCCGCTGGGCGGGTTGCCAGCTCGGGGGCGGTTGATCTGCGCGCTTTCAGATAAGCGGCCAGTGCGCCGTCTTTAGGCCACTCCCAGCCGGGCCGGGCGATGGCGGCAATGTGGCAGCGTTCGAGGAGCTCCTGCCAGCGGTGCCAACGATCAAGACCCAGCAGCGCGTCGCAGCCCATAGCCAGAATAAGGCTTCGCTGGTCACCGATCTCCCGACGCAGCGAGTCCAGGCTGTCGATGGTATAGGAGGGCCCGGCACGCTCGAGCTCGCGCATGTCACAGCTGAAGCGGGGCTCGCCGGCGATCGCCAGTTCGATCATGGCCGCGCGCTGACGTGCGCTGATCCCCGGTGGCTCCCGATGCGGCGGCAGGGAGCAGGGCATGAAGCGCAGCTCACTGGCCGGCAGATGCTCCAGCAGTTCAATGGCAGAACGCAAATGTCCGAGGTGCACAGGATTGAACGTGCCACCGAACACGACGAGAGCATTCGCGACCGCCAGTTCACTCACAGGCGCACCTGGCCGTCGCCGAATACCACGTATTTCTGCGAGGTCAGTCCCGGAAGGCCGACCGGGCCGCGGGCATGCAGCTTGTCCGTCGAAATACCGATCTCGGCGCCAAGCCCGTATTCGAAGCCGTCGGCAAATCGCGTCGACGCATTGATCATGACAGAGCTGGAGTCCACCTCGCGCAAAAAGCGCATGGCGCGCCCATGGTCGCGGGTAACAATGGCATCCGTATGCCCGGAACCATAGCGATGAATATGATCGATAGCCGCATTCATATCACTGACCACACGGATAGACAGCACCGGCGCCAGATACTCGGTCTCCCAATCCGCCTCCGTTGCCGGCCCGGCATCGGTCAGCCAGGTTAGGCTGCGTGCGCAGCCGCGCAGCTCGACGCCGGACTCAGCAAAGGCCCGGCCCACTCGCGGCAGCAGTTCCGCCGCTACCGATTCGGCGACGAGCAATGTCTCCATAGTGTTACAGGTACCGTAACGATGGGTTTTTGCATTGAGGGCAATTGCCTCCGCCATGTCCAGGTCCGCAGCGTCGTCCACGTAGACATGGCAGATACCGTCGAGGTGTTTGATAACCGGCACCCGCGCCTCGGCGCTGATGCGCTCGATCAGCCCTTTCCCACCGCGGGGCACGATGACGTCCACGAATTCGGCCATGCGGACAAGGCAGCCCACCGCCGCGCGATCCGTGGTGTCGAGCACCTGGACAGCCGTCTCCGGCAGACCCGTCCTGGCAAGACCTGCCATGATACAGGCGGCAATCGCCATGTTAGAGCGCAGCGACTCAGAGCCGCCACGCAGTATGCAGGCATTGCCCGACTTCAGACAAAGCGCGGCAGCATCTACCGTCACATTGGGTCGGCTTTCATAAACAATGCCGATGACCCCCAGCGGCACGCGCATGCGTCCGACCCGGATTCCCGAAGGCCGCGCGGAGAGATCGGTGATTTCGCCGACAGGATCAGGCAGCATGGCAACGGCCTCGAGACCCAGCATCATGGCGTCGATGCGCGCTGGGGTCAGGGCAAGCCGATCACACAGATCCGACGATAGGCCCGCAGCTTGCGCTGCCGCCAGATCCTCTGCGTTGGCACTTGCAATGGACTCGCGATCTGCAGCGAGGGCGTCGCGTATTGCGAGTAACGCCGCATTGCGCTGCCCGGTTGACGCTACCGCAATATGTCGGGATGCGCGACGGGCCGCCACCCCGACGGCGCGCATGTATTCCTCGATCCTCATAAAGCTCTGCCGCCCCTGAACGAGCCGCCCGCGATGACGGCAGTATAACCCAGTGCGGCAGTGCCAGCTCCGCCTGCATCCGCCGCAACCAAGGTGTTGACAATAATTCTCATTTGCACTACCTTAATCATCAAGAACACTCAATCTGCGCTGGAGCCGTCATGTTTATCTGCCTCTGCAACGGTATCACCGATAACCAGATCCGCCATGCGGTTCGCGAAGGAGCCTCTTCACTCAGTTGTCTTCAGGACGCACTTGGAGTGGCCGGTCAGTGCGGTCAGTGTAGCGAAGCAGCCGCTGCAGTCCTGACAGAAAGCCTTGCATCCGGGGACTCAATACACGCCACGTCTCTGTTCTACCCTGCGGACAGCTGGGCTACTGCGTAACAAAAAGCAAGACTGTCGCCGGGGCCCAGGCCGCCCGGTACTCATTACCCCTTCGGGAAAGTGCCTGCGCTGGCGCCCGATTCCCTATCCCGTTACACTTCCACGTCATTTCACAGCACCCGGTCGCAGGCGCACTGCCCGCGCTATACTGCCCTCACAGGAGCCAACGCATGAAAGGCGATAAAACCGTCATTGAACACCTGAACCGTATTCTCGGAAACGAACTGGTCGCCATCAACCAGTATTTCCTGCACGCAAAAATGTACAAAGACTGGGGTCTGACCGAGCTGGCGGAGCACGAATACCACGAATCCATCGATGAGATGAAGCACGCCGACCAGCTGGTGGAGCGCATTCTCTACCTGGAAGGACTGCCAAACCTGCAGGATCTCGGCAAATTGCTGATTGGCGAAAATGTCCCTGAAATGATCGACTGTGATCTGAAACTCGAGGAGATAGCCCACCGCGACCTGAAGGCAGCCGTGGCCTACTGTGAGAGCGTCGGCGACTATCCGTCTCGCGATCTCGTGGCTAGCATCCTGGCCTCGGAGGAGGAACACATCGACTGGCTGGAAACCCAGGTGGGGTTGATCGAGCGTCTTGGGCTGCAGAACTATCTGCAAACCGCGACCAGAACCGTCAAACCAGTATAAGCCTCTGTCCCGGTGGCGTCAGATGCCACCGGGATTTGCCCCCATCAGGAAACTTCCTGTGAGGCCGCCGCGTCCTTGATCAGAGTCTCCAGTTCACCACTATCGTGCATTTCCGCGACGATATCGCACCCGCCAATCAGCTCGCCTTTCACCCACAGCTGCGGAAACGTTGGCCAGTTGCCGTATTTGGGCAGATGACTGCGGATATCCTGATTTGCCAGCACATCCACGTATGCAAACTTTTCGCCGCACGCCATCAAAGCCTGAACCGTGCGAGCTGAAAAGCCACACTGGGGCTGGTTAGGCGATCCCTTCATGTAAAGCAGGATGGTGTTGCCTTCAACCTGCTCCTTGATCTGGTCCATGATATCCATCGTTGATCCTCATCCTCATTGCTCATGAATCGATGCGCCGTGGCGCGCTGGCGCATATCGCCGACTATTTTAGTCGGTTATTGTTCGGATGTCGCGTCAGTTTCCGTGCCACCGCAACAGACAACCCTGCCGTATGATTGTCAATGCAGGCGGTTGTCGCTATATTCAAGGCCTTACGGCAGCCATTGCGCTGCCGTCTTCAGTTCTGCGCGGGACAAAACAGCCCGCCCACCCGGAGATGAGCAAGCCGCATGAGCGCCCTGATGGCCACTTACGCCCCGTTACCCGTGACCTTCAGGCATGGCGAGGGGGCCTATCTGTATGACACGCATGACACACGCTACCTGGATGGTCTGTCGGGTATCGCGGTAACAAACCTGGGTCATTCCCATCCTGCCGTGACCGAAGCCATACGCGAACAGGCAGGGCGCCTCCTGCATACCTCCAACTACTACCATATCGCGGCGCAGGAACGGCTGGCAGATACGCTGACCCGGGTCACTGGCATGCAGCGCGCATTTTTCTGCAACTCCGGCGCCGAGGCCAACGAGGCGGCAATCAAACTGGCACGCCTTTACGGCCACCAGCGGGCCATTGAACAGCCGGAAATCGTTGTGCTCGAGGACGCGTTCCATGGCCGGACGCTGGCAACGCTGAGCGCCACGGGCAATCGCCGCATCCAGGCCGGTTTTGAACCGCTCGTTGCCGGCTTTGTCCGCGCCCCGCGCAACGATATGGAGGCGGTAAATACTATCGCGAGCACTAATCCAAATGTGGTCGCTGTGCTGCTGGAGCCCATTCAGGGCGAGGGCGGCATCCGCCCCCTGGACAGCGAATACCTGCATGCGCTGCGGCAATTCTGCAGCGAGCAGGGCTGGCTTCTGATGTTTGACGAGGTCCAGAGCGGAAACGGCCGCACCGGGCACTTCTTTGCCTACCAGGGATTGAATCTTCTGCCCGATGTGGTGACGACTGCCAAGGGGCTGGGTAACGGCGTTCCCATCGGCGCCTGCCTGGCACAGGGTCCTGCGGCGGGTATTTTTGCGGCCGGACACCACGGCTCCACCTACGGCGGCAACCCGCTCGCCTGCGCCGCCGCCCAGGCCGTGGTGGATACGTTGGAGAACGAGGGCCTTTACGATAGAGCCACCCACCTCGGTGATCGCGTGCGCGCGGCGCTGCTCGCCGAAGCGGGCGATGGTTCTATTGTCGATCTGCGCGGTCGTGGACTGATGCTCGGCATTGAGCTGGCAAAGCCCTGCGCCGACATCATGCAGCACGCGCTGGATGCACAGATACTGCTGAATGTCACCGCCGGCAACACCGTGCGCCTTCTGCCGCCACTGATCATGAGCGATGAACAGGCAGACACCCTCGGCGCCGGCGTCGGGCGCGTGATCCGGGCATTTCATAACGCACAAGCTGCCAGGGAAGGCTGATGAGCATGGCGAAACAACACTTTCTCACGCTGCTGGATTTCTCACCGGCAGATCTAATGCGAATTATCGAGCGCGCTATCGACATGAAACGGGAGCGCCGGGAAGGTGTTGACCAGCGACGTTTCCCGGGCAGCGTGCTGGCCATGGTGTTCGCCAAGTCCTCTACGCGCACGCGCGTATCCTTCGAGGCGGGCATTGCACAGCTGGGCGGCAAGGCAATGTTCCTCTCGCCGCAGGATACGCAGCTCGGTCGCGGCGAGCCGATCGAGGACTCGGCGCGGGTAATCTCATCAATGGTCGACCTCGTCATGATCCGCACCTTTGGCCACGACATCGTCGAGCGCTTTGCCGCTCACTCCTCAGTGCCGGTCATCAATGCACTCACTGACGATTTCCACCCCTGTCAGCTACTGGCTGACATGCAGACATGGATAGAGCGCCGCGGCAGCATTGCCGGACGCAGCGTGTGCTGGGTTGGCGACGGCAACAACATGTGCCAGTCCTATATCAACGCCGCACGCCAGTTCGATTTTTCGCTGCGTATTGCCTGCCCACCGGGTTACGAACCGCGCAGTGACCTTCTTGAGGCAAACCGCGACCGCGTAGAGCTGCTGCACGAACCTGTGCATGCCGTTCGCGGAGCCGATCTCGTTGTCACCGACGTGTGGGCGTCCATGGGGCAGGAAGACGAACAGGCGGCCCGCATCGAACGTTTCACGCCCTATCAGGTCAACGCCGAACTCATGAGCCATGCCGCCAGCGATGCGCTTTATCTGCACTGCCTGCCAGCACACCGCGGCGAGGAAATCAGCGCCGGCCTGATGGATGCAGAGGACAGTGTGATCTGGGAGGAGGCGGAAAACCGGCTGCACGCGCAGAAAGCACTGATGGAAGCCCTGCTTCTCACGACTCGCGGCGCCTGAGATCTCCTACGACAGTCCGCCTTTGCCGGGACGGCGGCCAGTGCGCAGCAACAAATTCACAGGCGACAGGTAAATCGCTACACTGTGCGCCATGCCTCTTTCCGCCGGCCATGCCATGGGTCGGCATAAATAGAACCTGCGACAGGACCTGCTCATGATTTACCAGAGTGATGCACTGACCGTTAAGCGACTGGACGGCGATATTGCCGAACTGCATTTCGACCTGAAGGGCGAGTCAGTCAACAAGTTCAACAATGCCACCGTCAGCGACCTGACCGCCGCCCTGGACGCCATTGACAAGGAACAGGACCTTAAAGGCCTGCTGGTCACCAGCGGCAAGCCCGTGTTCATCGTCGGCGCAGATATCACCGAGTTCACCGCCATGTTCGGGGCGGGCAAGGACGAGATTCTCAAATTTACCGCGGTCAACAACGGCAATTTCAACCGGCTGCAGAACCTGCCCTTCCCCACCTGTGTCGCAATCAACGGCTACGCCATGGGCGGCGGCCTGGAAGTCTGCCTGGCCTGCGATTTTCGCGTTATGAGCGAACAGGCGAAGATCGGCCTGCCGGAAACCAAGCTCGGCATTCTGCCCAGCTGGGGTGGCACCGTCCGGCTTCCGCGCATGATCGGCGTGGATGAGGCCGTGACCTGGATTACCACGGGACAGGAGCAGAGTGGCGAAGCAGCCCTGAAGGCGGGCGCCGTGGATGCCGTCGCTGCACACGCAGAGCTGCGCGATGTCGCCCTGAGCGTTCTGCACAGCGCTGTGGACGGCAAGCTGGACTACACCAGCCGGCGCCAGGCCAAGAGCCGCCCGCTGCCGATGAACGATACCGAAGCGACAATGGCGTTTTTCACGATGAAGGCCATGGTCGCGCAGCAGGCGGGCAAGAATTATCCCGCACCCATAAAGGTGGTAGATGTCATTGAGAAGGCGCGCGGCAAGGATCTGGAAGGCGCGCTGGCCGTAGAGGCCGAAGGCTTTGTGGAGCTCGCCATGACCTCTGCGGCGGCGGCACTTGTTGGCGTCTTCCTCGGCGACCAGCTGCTGGCAAAAAAGGCCAAGGGCTGGGAAAAGCAGGCAGACAGCAAGGTAGAACGCGCCGCGGTCCTGGGCGCCGGCATCATGGGCGGCGGCATTGCCTATCAGTCCGCCTACAAGGGCGTACCTATCCGCATGAAGGATATCAACCAGGAAGGGCTGGATCTGGGACTTTCCGAGGCGGGCAAGCTGCTGTCAAAGCGCGTCAATCGCGGACGCATGACAGCCGAGAAAATGGCGGGCGTTCTCAACAGTATCGATCCGGTCCTCAGTTACGAGGGCTTTGATGACGTGGATATCGTGGTCGAAGCAGTGGTCGAGAATGCGAAGGTCAAGCACAGCGTGCTGGCCGAGGTGGAGCAGACGGTCACCGACGATACGGTCCTGACCTCGAACACCTCGACCATTTCCATCACCTCGCTCGCAGAGGCTCTGAAGCGGCCGGAGAATTTCTGCGGCATGCACTTCTTCAACCCCGTCCACGCCATGCCGCTGGTAGAGGTAATCCGCGGCGAACAGACCTCGGATGCCGCCATTGCCCGCACCGTTGCGTTTGCTCGGCAAATGGGCAAAAAGCCAGTGGTGGTCAGAGACTGCCCGGGGTTTCTGGTCAACCGTGTGCTGTTCCCCTACTTCGACGGCTTTTCCAAGCTGGTGCGCGACGGCGCCGACTTCCAGGCCGTAGATAAAGTCATGCAGCGCTGGGGCTGGCCGATGGGGCCGGCCTATCTGATGGATGTCGTGGGTATCGATACGGGCGTACACGCGGCCGGCGTCATGGCCGAGGGCTTTCCCGACCGCATGCAGCTGGATTTCAAGACCGCCACGGAGGTGATGTACGAGAACGACCGTTACGGACAGAAAAACGGCAAGGGCTTCTACGATCACGGCACCGACAAGCGCGGCAAACCAACGAAAGAAGCCAGCGATACCGCATACACGCTGATCAGCGAGGTTGCAGGCGAGCGCCGCGAGTTCGAGGCGGACGCTATCATCATGCGCATGATGCTGCCGATGGCAACGGAAATGGCCCGCTGCCTCGAGGAAGACATTGTCGGTACGCCCGCAGAAGCAGACATGGCGCTCATTTACGGTCTCGGTTTCCCGCCCTTCCGTGGCGGCATCTTCCGCTGGATGGACAGCGTTGGCATGGACAGCATCGCCGCGGCCTCGGAAAAGTTCAGTGACCTCGGCAAGACCTATGAGCTCACCGAAGGCATGCGCGCAAAGCTCGCCGACGGCACTACCTACTACTGAAACGCGGGCATCAAGGGAGAATTATCGTGAGCATGAATTCAAGAGACGCCGTGATTGTCGACTTCGCCCGCAGTCCCATGGGGCGATCGAAAAACGGCTGCTTTCGCAACGTCCGCGCGGACGACCTGTCCGTTGCGGTGATCCGTGGTCTGCTGGCGCGCAACGACAAGCTGGATCCGGTGGAAATTGACGACCTGATATGGGGCTGCGTGCTGCAGCGGGGCGAGCAGGGCATGAACCTCGCGCGCAACATCGTACTGCGCGCACAGCTGCCCTCCAGTGTGCCCGCACAGACGGTCAATCGCCTGTGCGGCTCCTCCATGTCGGCGCTGCACACCGCCGCCGCCAACATCATGGCTGGCATTGGGGACGTCTATCTCGTCGGCGGCGTTGAGCACCTTGGCCACCTCCCCATGATGGACGACGTCGACATGAACCCGCGCATGGGGCTTAACGTGGCCAAGGCGGCGGGCATGATGGGAATGACCGCCGAATACCTCGGCATGATGCACGGCATCAGCCGCGAAGATCAGGACAAGCTGGGGCTGCGCTCGCACCAGCTGGCGCACAAGGCGACCATTGACGGCAAGTTCGCACGGGAAATCATTCCAGTAGAGGGCCACGACGGCCACGGTGCGCTCACGCTGGTCGAGCGCGACGAAACCATACGTCCCGATACCACCCTGGAAGGCCTCGCCAGCCTGGCACCCGCCTTCAACCCCCAGGGCAGCGTCACTGCGGGCACTTCCTCGCAGATCTCGGACGGCGCATCGGCCATGCTCGTCATGTCGGCGGAGCGCGCTCAGGCACTGGGCATGGCGCCCGTTGCGCGTATTCGCAGCATGACCCTGGCGGGCGTTGATCCCTCCATCATGGGCTACGGCCCGGTTCCGTCAACCAAGAAAGCGCTCAAGCGCAGCGGCCTGTCGATCGCCGATATCGATATGGTGGAGCTGAACGAGGCCTTCGCGGCACAGGCCTTACCCGTGCTCAAGGATCTCGATCTGCTCGATGACATGGAGAACAAGGTGAACGTCCACGGTGGCGCCATTGCCCTGGGTCATCCCTTCGGCTGCTCCGGAACCCGCATCACCGGCTCTCTGTTGACGGTCATGCAGGATCGCGACCTGTCGCTGGGGATCTCGACCATGTGCATAGGTCTTGGCCAGGGCATCACCACAATCGTCGAGCGCGTGTGAGCCCCGGGTCACCACCCCTGTTAACTATAAGCAAGGTTTTTGGTTGACAGGCTCCTGCGTCTGCTGACTTAATACGCCCCGCCGGCACCGCTGTCAGTGGTGCCGTCCTCGGCAATCCAGCGATGGGGCGTAGATCGATGCATTCTTCCAGACATGGCCGGCTTACTACCGCCGCCACCTCCGTTCTCCTGCAGGCCAGAAGCGCTGCCGTTGCGTCAAGCCTGATGGCATTGGCGCTAGTGCCGGCAAACCAGGTCCTGGCCTCCACGGCGCCGTCGATGCTGGAGGAGATTGTCGTCACGGCGCGCAAGCGCCGTGAGGCACCAATCGATGCGCCGGTGGCCATCACCGCCTTCAGCGGCGCGCAGATAGACGCCCTGCGTATCCGTGATCTCACCCAGTTCACCACGGGCCTGCCGAATGTGATCCTCGATGACGTGGGCACCCGCCGCGGCACGGCAAACTTTTCCATCCGCGGCCTTGGCATCAACAGTTCCATTCCCTCTATCGATCCCACTGTGGGTCTCTTTGTCAACGGCGTTTACCTGGCCGTGAACAACGACATGATTTTCGATGTGTTCGACCTCGCCAGCGTCGAAGTCCTGCGCGGTCCCCAGGGTGTGCTGTTCGGTCGCAACGTCACCGGTGGCGCGCTGCTGCTGCAGACGCGCAGGCCCGGTGACGCGCTGGAAGTCGATGTTCGCAGCGCCCTCGAAGGAGGTGGCGACGGCGGCCTGAACCGCTACCTCATGGCGGGCGTCAGCGGCCCGATCACGGACACCCTGAGCGGCCGCTTTTCGGCATATTACAACGATGACGAAGGCTACTTCAGAAACGACTTCGACGGCGAGGACGTCGGTGCCATCACCCAGCGCATGCTGCGCGGCACTCTGGAGTGGACACCGGACGCCGATACGACGGTCACCCTGTTCTATCAGAACACGGACATCGAGGGTGATGGTCCGGCAACGCAGTCCCATACCAATGGATCGGGTTTTCCGGGAACGCCCGTAAACAACCCGCGCGATAGCCTGCATTTTTCCATTGATGAAAAGGGATACCAGGACGTCTCCACCGATCTGGTGACACTGCAGTGGGATCGCAACGTTGCCCTCGGCGACGGTACCGTTACGCATATTTTCGGTTGGCAGCAGTCCGAATCCGTGGGCATGAGCGATATCGATGGCCAACCGGTGTTTCTGTTCCATTCACCCGGCTGGGTAGACGCGATGCAGTGGAGCAACGAACTGCGCTATAGCGGGCGCTTTGCCGACCGCACGGATATCACGGTGGGACTATACCAGTTCAAGGGGGAGCTCTCGTATCACGATCGCCGGCTGTTTCTCGGAGAGTTCAGCGACAATGGTCGCGCTCTTGCCACGCAGGACGGTGGCGGCCAGCAGAATACCCAGACCTTCGGTGTCTTCGCGGCAGCGGATTACGCGCTGAACGAACACTGGGCGGTGAATGCCGGATTGCGCTGGTCAAACGAGGAAAAAAGCGTGAAGGTCGCATCTTTCAACCTCAACAGCACGCCCTGCAATATCGTGCTCGACAACAACTGCCCCTTCGATTTTGTTGATCAAGCGCAGTTTGACACTCTCGCTCCACGGCTTGGGCTTTCCTGGCGACCCGACGCGAATACCCATGTCTACACCAGCTGGACACGCAGCTTCCGTTCAGGAGGCTACAACCTGCGCAACTCGAATTCGGCCGAACCTCCCGGCCCATTCGGTGAAGAACAGGTCGACGGCATGGAGCTCGGCTACAAGCGTGCCGGTGAGCGCTGGCGCCTCAATGCCGCCGCGTTCTACACCCGCGTCAATGATATGCAGCGGGAAGTCAATCTGCCAAGTGAATCGGCCGGCATTCTTCAGTTGATACGCAATACCGCGGTCGCGGACATCGCCGGGCTGGAGCTGGATGGGCAGTTTCAGGTAGCGGAGGGGCTGCAACTACAGGCATCCCTGGGCTATCTGGATGCAGACTATGACAAGGTCAGCTTTGATCTTAACGGCGATGGGCAGGTCAACGCACTTGACCGTGCACTGGATCTGCCGCGGGCGCCGGAATGGACGGGAAGCCTTGGCGGTGACTATCGACGCGCTCTGCACAATGGCGCCGAAATCGGAGCTCGTTTATCCTATAGCTATCGCGACCGGGTGGCTTATACCGACAACAACGCGGGGTTCATTCTGGCCCAGGATGTGGTGGATGCCGGCATTGATTACATCAGCGCAAACGGCCACTGGCAGGTCGCTGCCTACGGTCGCAACCTGCTGAACAGCGTAAAGCACGGGGGCGATTCGCAGCTACCGGAAGTGTTTATCGGCCAGCCCCTCGGCGGCACCTTCTCTCCCCTGGCCAAGGGCAGGGTGCTCGGTCTCGAACTTACCTGGCGTCTTGCGCCATAGTCGCTTTGAGTATCACTACCCGGCCCGAGGCCCCTCATCGCCACACAGCAGACGGTCCAGTCGCCGCAGCGACGGAATGAGACTGCCATGTACCAGCGGCGTGCCGCGGAAATACTCCTCTGCCATCGGTGCTATGCCGCAGGCCTCCGGCAGGCGCTGCCCGCTTTCCATCATCCCGTACATGCGGGGAAGGAAGACGAACTGCAGCCACTCTGGCAGACTGAGTGTGTCGAAACAGAAAGGCTGGGTGGAGGCCAGCGCTTCTGCTCCTGGTTCGGACGACCGCCATAGCGACTGCTGTCGCAGCTCCGACTCCACGTCAATGAGCACTTCTGCAACTGCGATGTAAAGGTTCTGCTCTTTCGACATATGCAAACGTCCTACAGCGGCGTCCTGTCGTCAGGACGGCGCCTGGGGAAACTGTCCGGGATCAGCACGTGATCGAGATGCTGTCGAGACATCGACGTGCTGTTGGTTTCGAGCGACGGCGGGCCGGCTTTACCTGATAAGGGCTTCGCGCTAACCTTGAATGCGTGCGGGTGTAGTTTAATGGTAGAACCTCAGCTTCCCAAGCTGATGACGTGGGTTCGATTCCCATCACCCGCTCCAGGCAACCCGCTTACCCGGCATGGCGTGCGGCTTTTTACCCGACTTTTTACCCGACAAAGGCACGCTCGATCACGTAGTCGCCTGCCGTTCCCTGGTTCGGAGACACGACAAACCCGCGCTCATCCAGGATTGCGGAAAGATCCTTCAGCATGTCCATGCTACCGCAGATCATGGCGCGGTCGCGAGCGGGGTCGAGCGCTGGCAGCCCAAGGTCTTCGCACATTTTCCCCGACGCCACGAGATCGGTAATCCGGCCCTGGTTCTCGAAAGCCTCACGGGTGACCGTAGGGTAATACAGGAACTGTTTCTGTATGCAGTCGCCGAGATATTCATGCTTTGGCAACTCGTTGCGCAGGTAATCCAGGTATGCCAGATCGCTCACACGTCGCACCCCGTGCACCAGCACCACGTTTTCAAATCGCTCATAGGCATCCGGGTCACGAATGATCGACAGGAAGGGCGCCAGACCGGTGCCTGTCGCAAAAAGATAGAGGGAACGCCCGGGATGCAGGTCTGTGAGTACTAGCGAACCCACGGGCTTGCGGCCCAGCAGGACCTCGTCCCCGACCTGAATATGCTGGAGACGGGACGTCAGGGCGCCGTCATCCACCTTGATGCTGAAGAATTCCAGGTGGTCTTCGTAATTCGCGCTGGCGATGCTGTAGGCCCGCAGCACGGGCTTGTCGTCAACCTTGAGCCCGACCATGGTGAAGTGGCCGTTCTCAAAGCGAAAGCCGGGCTCGCGCTCGGTGGCAAAGCTGAACAATCGATCGTTCCAATGGTGAACCCAGGTCACCTGCGCGGATTGCACTGCGGCCATTTGCCGGAAACCTCCCTGGCCGAGCGGTGTCGCTGGCCGTCTGCTGACAGTAAAAGAGCTGCCATTCTAGTACTAACACGATCTAAGTAAATCGATTCGGTATAACCGTTTGGAATGACATAATGCCACCTGAAAGTGCCTACGCCGCATAGCGCTTTTTCGATCAACGCAAGACGGTGCGGAAAGGTAAAAAAATTCACGTTCTACGCCATTGAATTCAATGTGCTCGGCCGTAACACTGCCCGCCTGTTGTGTGTTGTCGTTACGCGCCATTGCGCCCCGCGGGCCACGTTCGCTTGCCACTCGTGACAACAGGCAGCCCTATAAGCCTAACTAAGTACGAAAAGGATCCCTATGCATTCCACCAGACCTTCACTGCCTCCACTTGTACTCGCCGTTGCCGTGGCAAGCGGTGTTTTCACTACATCTGTTACAGCACAGGAGCCCGCCCGGCGCGGCGGCTCAGCGTCGCTGCTGGAGGAGGTTGTTGTCACCGCGCGCAAACGCGAAGAGGGCTCACAGGATGTTCCGATGTCCATCGCCGCCTTCAACAGCGATCAGATTCAGGCACTCAAGGTACGCGATCTGACCAGCCTCGCCGTCGGCATGCCGAACGTGGCCCTCGATGATGTCGGCACCACGCGCGGTACGCAGAACTTTTCCATTCGCGGCCTCGGCATCAACAGCTCCATCCCGTCCATTGACCCGACCGTGGGTGTCTTCGTCAACGGTGTTTATCTGGGCGTCAACAACGGCATCATTTTCGATGTATTCGACCTCGAGAGCATTGAGGTACTGCGCGGCCCCCAGGGCATTCTGTTCGGTCGCAACGTCACCGGCGGCGCCATTCTGATGAACACCAAAAAGCCCGGTGAGGAGTTTGAAGGGACGGTCCGGGTCGCCAGCGATGGCGGCGGCGAAGGTGGCATGAACTACTATGCCATGGGCACCATCGGCGGACCGGTCACGGACAATCTGGGCCTCAAGCTCACCGCTTATTACAACGAAGACGAGGGCTACTTCGAGAACCAGTTCAACGGCGAGGACTACGGCGCAGTCGAGCAGACCATGATCCGCCCGACTCTGGTCTGGAACCCGACCGACCTGAGCGAACTGGTGGTCCGCTACGAATACACCGACATTACAGGAGATGGCCCCGTTGCCCAGTCACACCTCAACGGCCGTGAACGCAACGAAGGCGCCACGCCGCCTCCCAGCAGCACCTTCTTTGATCGAGACAGCTTTGGCGTGTCCAACGACCTGGACGGATTCCAGACCATCGAGACTGACTTCCTGACAGTGCAGTACGACCAGGGCGTGAGCCTGGGTGATGGCAACGTGACCTTCATTTATGGCTATCGGGATTCCAGCTCAGAGGCGCTGAGCGACATCGATGCGCAGCCTTTCGCTGCCTTCCACGCCCCAACCTGGCTCGAGGCCGAGCAGCACAGTATGGAACTGCGCTATAGCGGTCGCTTCGGCAACGCCAACGTCACCACCGGTGCTTACTGGTTCGATAACGATATCGCCTACCACGAGCGCCGAGACCTGCTTGGTGCCGTAACGGCGCAGGCCACGGGTGGCGCGCTGGGTCCGGATGTCCCCTTCCAGATCCAGGACGGCGGCGGCAACTATCAGGTTGAGACGCTCGGCTTTTTTGCGGCGGTCGACTACGACCTCAGCGACAGGCTGACCCTGACGGCGGGGCTGCGCTATACCGAAGAGGAAAAATCAGCCGAGATCGCAACACTCGCACTGAACACCAATCAGCTCGATCCTCTTGCAACACTGGGCACGGGTACACTGACCTATGCCAACCTGATCACCGGCGTCGATACGCGCTGTAATATCGTCACGCGAGGCGACTGCCCGCTGGACTTCAACGACGATGAAAGCTGGACAACCTGGTCACCGAAGCTGGGCCTCAGCTACGTGCTGACGGACACCTCGCGTCTCTATGGTCACTGGAGCCGTGGCTTCCGCTCCGGGGGCTACAACCTGCGCAACACCAGCCCGGTGGCGACCCCGGGACCCTTCGATGAAGAGCAGGTAGACAGCTTCGAAATCGGCTATAAGTCCAGCAATAGCTGGGGTCGTCTCAATGCGGCAATGTTCTACACAATGGTCGACGACATGCAGCGCGAAGTGAACACCGCCAGCGGTGAATCCGCCGTGGTTCAGGTGATCGACAACACTGCAGACGCTGTCCTCTGGGGGCTCGAGGTTGACGGTACGTTCCGAATCACCGACAGCCTGCTGCTGCTGGCGTCGGTGGGCTATCTGAATGCCGAGTACGATTCCGTGCGTTTTGACCTGAATGGCGACGGCGACATCAATGCCGCAGACAAGGACCTGGACCTTCCCCGGGCACCAGAATGGACCTATAGCGTTGGCCTGAACTATGACTGGAACGTTGGCAGCTGGGGCTATGCCACAGCGCGCGTCAGTTATGCCTACCGGGACAGCACCTTCTTCACTGATGACAACCGCGGCCTGATCAACGAGCAGGACATTCTGGATGCCGGCATCGATTTCTACAGCAACGACAACCACTGGGTGTTTTCACTCTACGGCCGCAATCTGCTGGATACGGTCAAACATGGGGGCGCAACGCAGCTGCCACAGGCACTGGGACCGCTGCCGCTGGGCGGAACCTTCGCGCCTCTGGCGAAGGGGGAAGTGTATGGCGCAGAGGTGACCTACAACTTCTGATACGCTGGCCTGCAGAACCAGCGCTGCTTGCGGGTTGCATGGCCCGCGGCAGCTACCGGAAACCGGCAGCGTCCCTGCCGGTTTTTTTATATCCAACTCGATCCTCCCTCATGACCCACACCGCGCGCTAACGCCAATGGCGTCCGACAGCCCCCATGAGACTCGACGCTATTAGTGTCAATAATTCACAGACGAGGCAGAGAGCCTCGCACCGCTCTCAAATGTATGGTTGATTATTCGCAAAGGGCGATAAATACTGGACCCCGAGACACGTTACCGAGCACACGTTTCTACACAGGGAGTCAATAAACAGGGAGTCAATAACTGCATCCATCCGTTACCGCGAAAACACAACAATAATCGGACAACACAACATATCTATAAAAAAACCGGGTAAGGAGCAACACAATGCAACAGAAGCACTTTCGCACATCGCCTCTTCTTCTGGCCGTCGCCATCGCGAGCGGTGCCGTGGCGCAGGAAGAGGGGTCTTCACGCCTGCTTGAGGAAGTGACGGTCTACGCGCAGAAACGTGAACAATCCACTCTTGAAGTGCCTGTCTCCGTTGCGTCCTACAGCAGCGAAGCCCTAAACCGCGCACAGATTCGCGATCTTTCGGAACTTCAGCAGGTCGCGCCCAGCGTAGTTTTCAACAGCTCCACCGGCGCCACCCAGTCAATTCTTACCATCCGCGGCATCGGCACCGCCGGGCAGAACTCCGGCCTTGAACAATCGGTGGGCGTCTTCATCGACAACGTCTACCGCGGTCGTCCGGGCGCTGCACTCGGTGACTTCGTTGACCTCGAATCCATTGAGGTTCTGCGCGGTCCCCAGGGCACCCTGTTTGGACGCAACACCTCCGCGGGCGTCATCAGCGTTCGCTCCCAGCAACCCGAACAGGAATTCGGCGGCAACCTGTCTGTCGGCATCGGTGATTTCGGCTTCCAGCAGGTGCGCGGCAGCGTGACCGGGCCCATCACCGACAATCTTGCATGGCGGCTTGCCGGCACCTGGCAGGAGCGGGACGGGTACATTGATGATACGTTCAGCGGCGAACAGTGGAATGACCGCGATCGCTATTCGCTGCGTGCGCAGCTGCTATGGGACATCAATGAAACGACGTCACTGCGACTGATCTCCGACTATACCGAAACCAACGAGCGCTGCTGTGTTCCGGTGCAGATTTTTGATGCGAGCAGCGCCCAGCTGCTTATCGGCAGCCCGGCCGGTCTCGGTGCACTGAGCCCGGCATTCGCCAACTTCAGGATTGGCGTACCACTGCAGCAGGGTACGCCCGGCTCCACGGTTCCGCAGGAGGTCACCTTTGACGGCCAGTTCCTTAATCCCGACGACTACGAGGGAACGCGCACAACGGCGGCGAGCGCCGACGACAGTTTTGAGGACGGCGGTGTGTCAGCAGAGCTCAACACGGCGCTGAGCGACAACATCGACATGACGCTGATCGGCGCCTACCGTTTCTTCGAGACCAATCCCTACGGTGATATCGACATGCGCACCGCGGATATCTGGCGCGGCGGGCGCGGCCAGGATATCGACGAGATCTCGCTGGAAGTGCGTTTCTCCGGCACCCGGGGCAATGCCGACTGGACCATCGGCGGCTTCTATTTCGATCAGGATATCAAGGGGACCGGTCGCTTTGAATGGGGCCCGGATGCCGCCGCCTACCTGTCCCAGGTCGGCATTGCCCGCCTGCTGACGGACCCGGAAATTGTTGCCGCCGGCGGTCAGGTTTCCGATATCCTGGGCTCGGGTCTGGTGGATATTGGCGACGGCGCACCCGGCGGTGCAGCCAACCCCCTGAACTGGTCGCCCACCACGGCACTGACGGGCACCGGCGCCCGCGAGTCCGTTGACTACAACTCAGAAAGCGTCGCAGTTTTCGGTCAGGTCACCTTCAACCTGACCGAGCAGCTGAGCTGGACGATCGGCGGCCGCTACACGGATGAGCAAAAGGAAGCCTCCTACATCACAACGGCTAACGATCCCTACTCTGCGAGAGACCTGCGCGCGGCGTCATTGAGCGGTAACGACGGCCTGTTCTGGGCACTGCGACCCATCCAGGTGCATCTCAGCTCGGACCCGGCATCGGACAGCTTCGAGGACGACGACTTCTCCATGACCACCAACCTCAACTACGAGATGTCAGACAATGTTTCGCTGTTTGCACGCTTCGCCCAGGGCTACAAGGCCGGCGGCCTTAACCTCAACGGCACCATTGGCCAGCAGCCGGGTGATCCGACGCCCACCTTTGCCAACAACCAGTTCGACTCAGAAACCAGCGACAGCTATGAGCTGGGCCTGAAGTCTTTCCTGCTCGACCGCACGCTGCAGTTCAACGCCACCGTGTTCTACCAGGAAACCAAGGACTTCCAGACCAATTCCTTTGATGGCGTTGCGTTCACGCTGCGCAACGCGGGAGAGATCCAGGGCACGGGTCTGGAGGTCGACTACAACTGGATGCCCACAGACTACTGGACCTTCAGCGGCGGCGTTGTCTGGCAGGACATTGAGTACGAGGATTTCACCAATGCCTCCAGCACTATCGCCCAGCAGGAGGCGGCGGGGCTGCGCGCACGGGCTCTGGGGATCGTTCCCGACCAGAACCTTACCGGAGAAACGCCGAATTTCGTTTCCGACCTGACCTGGTCCGGGAGTCTGGCCTACAACCGTCCAGTGGCGGATGGCCTCGCCTTCAGTGCAGCCACGAGCTGGCGCTACCGCTCCAGCTTCAACACCGCCCAGGATAACGAAATTCTTGCGAAGCAGGATGCGATCTGGACGCTGAACGCCACCGTGGGCATCGGTGCCGCCGATGATGTCTGGCGCCTGGAAATCTGGGGCAAGAACCTGACGGATGAAACCGTGCTCAACATTGGTTTTGATACGCCGGCACAGACCGGGTCGTTCAGTGGCTTCATTGAACCACCGCGCATGTACGGTGCCACGGTGAACTACAGCTTCTAGACTCCACCTCCCTTCGGGGTCAGGTCCGGGCCGGACCTGACCCCGAAGGGCCCAGCTCACGCTGGAACGGCGGCAGTGAATCGAGAATCTCCCGTCCGTAGCGTCGGGTAAGAATACGCCGATCGCACAGGGTTACTCGTCCGCTGTCGTTTTCCGTGCGCAGCAGCCGCCCACTGGCCTGCACCAGACGCAGCGCCGCGTCGGGCACGCTGATCTCCATGAAGGCATTTCCCCCACGGCTATCTATCCATTCGGCAAGTGCCGCCTCCAGCGGACTGTCGGGAACGGCGAAAGGTATCTTCGCAATCACTACGTGCCTGCAGTAATCACCGGGTAGATCCACCCCCTCGGCAAAGCTGGCAAGACCGAATATCACGCTGCCGCGCCCTGCGTCCACCGCTTCCCTGTGGCGGCGCAGAATTTCCTGTTTACTGTAGTCGTCCTGCACCAGCAGTCGGTCGCCAAGATCACCTGCCATGCCCGCCACCACCGCCTGCATCTGGCGACGTGAGCCGAAAAGAACCAGCGCAGCCGCGTTGTCCGCCAGAAGCCCGGGCAACAGCCTCACCAGCTCCGAGGTATGCGCCTCAGCATCACCCGCATCCGATTGCATCACCGGCACTGCAAAGGTTGCATTGGCATAATTGAAGGGGCTCGCGACCACCTTGAACACCGAATCATCGGGCACACCGGAACGCTGGATAAAGCGGTCAAAGCGACTCAGTGCGGTAATCGTCGCAGAGGTGATCACCACCCCTGCTGCACGCGACCAGAGATGCTCGGTGAGTATGTCGTTGGCGAGAATGGGACTGCAGCAGAGCTCGTAGCCTTCCTGCCCACCAATCGGCACGCGGTTCATCCAGCGCGCCCGCGGCGGTTCTTCATCCTTTCCGGACACCGCATAGTCCCGCCACAGGTCCAGCGCGGATTCGCAGCGTCCGCGCATGCCGGCTATTGCCAGGTGCCAGTCCTCCAGCTCCGTTCGATCGACGCCACTATCGCCCTCCTCCACGGCATCTTCCAATCGCGCCTCGAGACGCGCCAGCGTCTCTGCCAGCCTGCCAAAACCGCCCGCAAGCCCCGCAGCCAGTGTCTGCAGTGGGGCTGGCACATGGCCGTTGGGAAAGCGCAAGCGATCACTTTCACGCCCGGCGCTGGTGGCCTCCCCGGGTGCCAGTTCCGCAAGCTGCTCTTCCAGGATCTGCAGCGATCGTGACAGCTCTGCCATGTCCTCCGGCATCGCGGTGACAGCGCGCTCGAGGCCCGTCATCTGCGCCAGCGAGGTGCTCGACTGAGCGAGGCTCTTACCGCTGTCCTGCAGCCATTGCCGGGTGCTGTGGAGGCGACAGAAAGAGGAAAAATGATTGAGCGCTTTGTCCGGCAGGTGGTGTCCCTCGTCGAAGATATAGATCACATCTTCGGGGGCCGGCAGGATAACGCCGCCACCGAGCGCCAGATCCGCAAGTACCAGGTCGTGATTGCTGACTATAATGTCGGCGCTCTCCAGTTCGTCACGGGCGCGAAAGAAGCTGCACTGGCCTACATTCGGGCAGCGCCTGCCGGTGCACTGGCTATGGTCCGTGGTAACGCTCAACCATAATTCGTCAGACGCCTGGCCCGACCAGCTGTCGCGGTCACCGTCCCAGTCACCGCGCGCCAGTGCCTCCACCATATCCTCGTAGACGGGTAGCGCATGCTGTATCGCTGCCGCCGGAATTTCGTCCGGGTAAAGAGGTATGCTCGTCTGAGGAGTTTCCCGCTGTTCCAGCAGACGGTCCAGCTTGCTCAGGCAAACATAGCGACGGCGACCCTTGGCCAGCGCCACGCTGAAGTTCAGGCCGCTGCTCGCGCGGATATCCGGCAGGTCCTTGTTGATGAACTGCTCCTGCAGGGCGACCGTGGCCGTGGCGACTACCAGCCGCTTGCGCCGTGCCCTGGCCAGAGGAATGGCCGCCAGAGAATAGGCAATGGTCTTGCCGGTGCCCGTGCCCGCTTCGACCACGCAGATCGCCGGCCCTTCGGCGGGCGCTTCATCAGCCTCGGGGATCCGGCCCAGGGTTCGCGCGATTTCGGCAATCATCTGCCGCTGCCCCCAGCGCGGCACCAGACCGCGGGCCGCGATCACCGCATTATAGGCCTCGCGGATCGTGTCCTTGACCTCGTCAGCCAGCAATGTCGGGGCTGCCGAGATCGCGCAACAGTATCTTACTGCGCACTGCGTTGGCGTAGAGGGCAAGCGCATCGGCCTGCTGCGACTCGGGAATCGCCTCAATGCGCGCGGCAAATGCTGCCTCCGACACCGAGCCCGACTCCTGATGCAGTCCGCGCGCATCGTCCGGGCTACCTCCCAGCATGTAGTACGCCTGCAAATTGGTCGGATGAAGGCAGTAGTTACCGATGACCTGCCGATCGACTTCACGCGCTACCTCGGCGGGCGTGTCGAAACCAGAGCCGAGCGGCGTACCGAAACTGACGTGAACACGCCCCTTGTCACCAGATATTCCCGCGCCGATGGAAGCGACATCCTCCTGTGCACCCTTGGCGTAATCACCACGCTCACGCCGCTGCCACACCTCGTTTGCCTTCAGGGCATCGCAAGGATCCAGTTCGTAGGAAATGGAGACCGGAACGATGTTCAGTGCAGCCACGTAGTCGGAAAAACCTTCAGTGGCCTTGTCGCGTCCCAGCGTCAGCATCTTGATAATGGCCGGCTCCGTTCGATCGAGCCCATCCTTGGCACGCCCCTCGCGCTGGGCAATCCAGATAGGGGCACGCTCGTCGTTGAGAGAGTGGCGAATGTAGTCCGAGAGATGGCGAGAGCGTGTCAACAGCTCCCGCGGTCCGCTGGCTGAACGGCGCACGATAAAACTCTTGTTCAGGCGCATGAGGTCCGAAACCCAGGGTTTCGTGAGCAGGTTGTCGCCAATGGCGATACGCACCGTATCGCGCCCGTCGGAATGCAGCGCATAGTTGGTGAACGCCGGGTCCATGGCAATATCGCGATGATTGCTGATAAAAAGACAGGGCACCTTCGGATCCAGCTGCCCGAGTCCTGAAACTGTGAAGCCAGCCGTGGTCGACTCGATCATACGATCCATGTAGTGACGCACGACCGACTGCAGATCCGCGACCGAGTCCACATCGCGCACCTGCCGCATGAGGTACCAGCGCACGGCCGGCCGCAATATAAATGGCATGGCCTGCGCCAGGAAGCCAAAGCGGAACGCCGCCACCGCCTGCAGCACTTCCCGGTCAGACAACAGGCGAGACAGCACGTCAGCCACTTCGTCATCGCCGTAAGGCCTTATATCCGCGTAGGGGTCGCTCACCCGTATCTCCTTGAAAAAAGCGCTCCACCTTACCCAAATTCACCGATTGCGTCATCTGGCAATACTGCTCCGCCAGCAAAAACGCTGGCCAGGAGGCGTGAATCTGGTAGAGTTGCAGCGATTTTTTTGTCCAGAACTGACATCGTGGAGGATGCATGGATTCCGGGAGTGCTGTACTGCTGACATTCGGCCTGGCGACCCTGTTCGTCAGCTGGATTCTGTTATTAATAGTCGCCTGGAAAGAAGACTATGCCTGGGGCCTGTTTACCCTGCTGCTGCCGCCGCTGGCTTACCTCTACGGCCTGTTCCGCCTGGACAAGGCAGGTCAGAGCCTGCTGGTCGCTGCCGCAGGCCTGGTCATGATCTGGGCCGCCCTCTGAGATGTTCAGCGCGCCAGATACAGCGCAGCCAGCGCTTTGCGCTCGCTATCTCCCACGCCCAGACACTGCTTGAGATACGTATCCATGCTGCCGTAGCCCTCGGCGATAGCGGCATAAGCAGCGCCCAGATAGGCTTCATCCACGCCCAGCATTGGCAGTAACGCATCATCGTCGAGGTGATCCACGGAGTATTTCGCACGCAGCCTCGGGATCTCCTGCCACGGGTCGAAATAATGCCGGGTAAGCAGATAGTCGTGCAGCACGTGTTCCCGCGAAACCCCCAGGGCGGACAGAAGCAGCGCCGCGCCAAAGCCCGTACGGTCCTTACCCGCGGCACAATGCAGGATCAGGCCCCTTGGTCGCTGTTCGAGAATCGCGGCGAACATCTGGCCGAAGCGATCGCTCTGGGCGCGGACGAATTCCCGGTTGATATTGACCATAAAGGCAAACATGGCGTCCCGCCCGTCCAGTGAGCTGGTCTCTCCATAAAGTGCACTGGCCTGGCTGCCAGGAGTAATCGGCAGACTGAGTAAGCGCGGTTCGCGATCGGACAACGGCAGCCGGCTGGGGTCTCTGCGCTGCTCATCCTCACGGCGAAAATCACATACCAGATCAATATCGAGGCGCGCCATGATGTCGATATCAGTCGGTGAGAGCGCCGACAGATTACCGGAGCGGTAAAGATGCCCCCAGCCCACAGTCCCGCCGGACTGCGTGGGATACCCCCCGAAATCCCGGAAGTTGCCCGCCCCCTGCAGACCCATGCCACGTGCCGCCACGTCGACAATTGTGCCGCGATCATCACTCACTCGGAAACGGTGACGCGTGAGCGGACACAATCCGGCAATACTCACGCACGCGCCCTGGGCATTACCGGGGCGTCGCACCGGGTCTGTCGGCTCGTCGGCGGTCAGCACCTCCACGTCGACCCGCGCGTCGGAATCTGCCAGATCCCAAGCCAGGTGATGCATGCCATTGGCGCTGCGCCAGACATGCACGGTATCGCTCAGCAGTGACATTGAAAAACTCCCTGAATCATTCGATGCTGCGAACCCTGATGGGTATGGCCGGTGCCGCGCTGATGCACACCACACGGATGCGTGCCACACGGATGCGTGCCACACGGATGCCTGCCACACGGATGCCTGCCAAACCAGTTGACAATGATACCTGCTCTGTGAATAATCCGCGCTCCTAATTTCTTATCACTATCGAGGTTTACTGTGGCAAATTCTCCCCAGGCCAGAAAACGTGCCCGTCAGAACGACAAGCGCCGCCTGCACAACGCCAGCCTCCGCTCGCTGGTTCGCACACAAATCAAGCGCGTCGTCGCCGCCATTAAGGAAGGCAACGTCGAGCAGGCACGCGCCGCCTTTGACAAGGCAGTGCCGGTTATTGACCGCATGGCCGACAAAGGCATTATTCACAAGAACAAAGCCGCGCGACACAAGAGCCGCCTGAACGCGCAGGTCAAGAAGCTCGCCGCCTGACCGGCCGGAATTGACGCCTGCTCAGCACAATCCTGCGCAGGTGGAAGAACGCTCCGAAGGGTCGGCTGGAATGATCCTTCAGTCGCCCCCGCAGCGTTGGAAAAAGGCCGGTCGTCTCAGCGATAACCGGCCTTTATCATGTCTGAAGCCGACAAACAGTATCGCCTCTCCCGCACAGACCCGCACATGACCGACAGCGGCCGCACCAAGCCTACCCCGGCCCCCGCCGCAGCACTGATTCTGCTGCGCGCCGCAGGGCGGCACACGGAAGTCCTCATGCAAGTTCGCCACAGCGATATCGCGTTTGCCGGTGGCGCGCTGGTGTTCCCCGGCGGCAAGCAGGAACCCCAGGACAGCGATTCTGCGCCGGCCGAGGCGATTGATGATCCGGACACTGACAACACGCTGCGGACGGCAAAGACTGCCGCGATTCGTGAAACCTTTGAAGAATGCGGGTTGATGCTGGCGCGCCTGCCTGGCTGCCGTGAACGGGTAAGCGGCGAATGGCTTCGCAGACTGGATGGAGATCGACGGCGCCTGAATCAGGGTGAGCAAGGTTTCCGGGAGTTACTCAAGCGGGAGTCCCTGCAGCCGGCGCTAAACGACCTGGTACATTTCGCGCACTGGATAACGCCTGATTTCATGCCGCGGCGTTTTGACACGCACTTCTTCCTCGCCGAGGCACCCTCGTCGCAAAAAGACACGCACGACGGCAGAGAATCGGTAGCGTCTGTCTGGGTCCGCCCGGAGGACGCCATAACCGGCAGCGAGCAGGGGCGCTACCGGATGCTCTTCCCCACCCGCGCCATACTGCATCGCCTGTGCGGGCCCCATCCCCCGGCAGAGCATCTGCGATTGGCGGCAGAAACGCCGGTTGTCACGGTGGCACCGCGCCTGGTCAAGCGCGGGACCGACACCTTCATACAGATTCCCGACGCTATCGGCTACCGGTTCTTCGAAGAGAAAATCCGTCGGGACTGAGATGTCCGGGCCGCGAGGCCCGGAAGAGCGCAGAATCAGTCCCCGGGGCTGCTTGCCGGCGCAACGCCTGCAGCGACGACCGGCTTTTCCACGACCCTGAACATCACCCCCGCTCAGCCCTGGGCAACTGCCTTCTTTTCCTGATCCGCGGCATGTGCATCGGCAAATGCGGCCAGCATGCTTTGCTCGTGGGACTGCGCCTCAGCGGTATCCAGCGGACGCTCCAGAGCCGTCCAGTCGATATCGCCATCGGTGGCCAGATTCTCGAATTCGAGAATGCCCAGCTCCTCAAACTTCGGCCGTATGCGATCCGTGAGCAGACCAATACGGTTCAGGTTGGGAATAACCCTCTGGAACAGCAGGTTGCGGAAGGTCGACATGACAAAACCCTCGAGAACCTGCTTGCGTGCCTCCTCAACGTCCCAGCCAAAGTGCTGGAACACGTCGGTCGCCACCAGCCGCTCGCGGCTCACGACACAGGCCTCATAGGCAAACTGTGCGCGCTCTTCCCGCTCCTCGTCCGTCAGCGTCTTGACGAACTCCTCGAGGTAATTCACGCCAAAGGTCACGTGGCGCGCCTCATCCCGGGTGACCAGGTAAACCACGTCCTTGAGAACCGGATCGGGCGTGGTTTCCCGCGTGGTGTTGAACGCCGACAGCGCCAGCCCCTCAATCACGATCTGCATGCCGATGAATTTCATGTCCCAGCGCGGATCGGTGAGAATCTTGTCGATAATGCTCTTGAGGTGGGTGTTGATGGGATACATTACGCCGATGCGCTTCTGTAGGTACTTGTTGAACACCTCAACGTGACGCGCCTCGTCGAAGGTCTGGGACGCCGCATACAGCTTCGCATTCAGCGTCGGCGCACAGGAGCACAGCTGCGATGCCACCAGCAGCGCGCCCTGCTCGCCGTGCAGGAACTGCGACAGGCTCCAGGCATTCATATGCAGCCAGAATTCATCGCGGGTCTTCTGGTCCATAGCGAGGTAGGGGGGGTACTCGTGCAGGTTCATCAGCTCCGGCGACTGGTACTCCTCAGGCCAGGGGCGGTCCCAGTCAATGTCCATTTCCGGATCCCAGTTCAACTGCTTGCCGAGGTCATACAGCTTTTTGATGCGGTTGTCCTGGACGGTGTAGTCCCAGTTATAGGAGCCGGTCAGTGGCGTCTGGAAAATCTCGGCAATGTAATCCACCTGGTCGCTGGTCAGCAAATCCTCAAGATCGGGATTCTCTTTCGGGTAATCCGCACCGGCAAAGTGCTGGATCTTGCGCGGCGCCTGGTCTTCCCACTGGATTTTCATGGCGTTTTCTCCTGTTATGGCCTGGTCCAGTCATCGACTATGCGCCTCGACCGTGGTGGCAACAAGGTGAAGTCTTGTCAATATGCAGTCATTTATGGCCAAATGGGCTATGTCCCGCGCCAGTACGCCTGCACAATACGCACTGATTCTGGTCGATCTCGTTCGACGCCAGGGACATTCCTTATCCGCCATTCTGTCAGGAACGAGCCTGGCGGCCAGCGGCATGCAAAGCGTCGGCGCTCGCGTCAGCCAGAGTGATTTCATGCAGCTGGCTGTCAACGCGCAGTCACTGACCCGGGATCCCGCGCTGGGGCTGCACCTCGGCGAGCGCCTCAACCTTAGCGCCCATGCGGTGCTCGGCCAGGCGTTCATGACCTGCCAGGACCTGCACGAGGCGCTGGACCTGTTCATGAAGTACTACCACCTGCTGTCGCCGGAGCTCGAGCTGTCGCTGGAGCGTACGGAAGAGGACTATCGATTGACCACGGTCGCGGCACCGGATCCGGCAATGGAAGTGTTCGGCGCAGAGCTCATGGCCGCCGCCATGCTGAACACACTGCGCGGCCTGCTCAGTCGCAGCGACTTTATGCTGCGTGTCGATTTCCCCTATTCTGAGCCAGCCCACGGCGAGACCTACCGCGCCTTGTTCGGCAGCAACAGCGTTCACTTCAACTGCAGCCACCAGCGCATCTGTTTCGACCGTCGGCTGGGCGACACACCCCTGCCGTCGTCCAATCCCGCCCTGCGCGAGCTCTACGAAGACGAGTGTGCGCGCCTGCTTACCGACCTGGAAGGCACTGACTCCGCGGTCGAACAGATTCTCAGTCTGTTGCGCAAGCTCGAGGGGCAGTATCCGCAGATGCCGCAGGTCGCGCGCATGCTCAATACCAGCCCACGCACCCTGCGCCGACGGCTTGACGCAGAGGGCGCCTCATTTCAGCCGCTACTGGACAGCGTTCGCGCCGAGCATGCGACCCGCTATCTCAAAAACACGCGTCTGCCGCTGGCATCGATCGCCTACATGATTGGCTTCAGCGATCCGTCGAATTTCCGGCGCGCCTACCGCAAATGGACCGGCGTAACGCCGGCAGAGGTGCGCCAGCGTGGCTGACGCACTGCAGATCTTCGCCGGCAGAGAGGCGGCGCGTCGGCTGGCCCGGGAGGGCTGGTCGGCGGAACAGTTCAGCCTGCTGCTGGGGGCGTCCGGTGGCCCGAAGTGGTTTGTGCTGGCCGCGCTGGACCGCTACCTTTTCGGTGACTTTCTGCAGCGCTCGTCACAGCCTCTGGCGACTCTTGGCTCGTCGATCGGTGCCTGGCGCCACGCCTGCCTGGCGCAGCCGGATCCGCTGGCAGCACTGGACCGATTCGCCCACACCTACATCTATCAGACCTACAGCCAGCGGCCCGATGGTGACGAGATCACCGCGGCCAGCCGCAGTATCCTGCGGTCCATCATGGGCGCAGACGGCGCGACGCACATCGCCGACCATCCGCGAATCCGGCAGCACATTGTCACGGCGCGGGGGCGCGGCGCCTGCGGCACGCGCCACCCGCTGTTGCTGCCCCTGGGCCTGGCCAGCGCCGCCGCCGGCAACACACTGAACCGCAGCCTGCTGCAGCGGGCATTCCAGCGGGTGCTGTTCTCAAGTGCGGACGCCGTCCTGCCCGGGCTTCCTCTGGACGATTTCGATACCCATCGCGCACCGCTGACGGCACAGAATGCCGAAGACGTACTGCTGGCGACCGCTTCCATTCCCCTGCTGCTCAACGGCGTGCGCGACATTTCCCGGGCACCGCCTGGCCAGTACTGGGATGGCGGCGTGATCGACTATCATTTTGACCTGAAACACTACGCGGATACGGGTCTCATGCTGTTTCCGCATTTCTCGTCGGCGATTGTTCCCGGCTGGTTCGACAAGGGCCTGCGGAGGCGCCACACCCGCCCGGGAGCGTTCGACAATCTGGTGCTGCTGAGTCCACACCCCGCTTTTGTTGCCAGCCTGCCCGCGGCAAAAATACCCGACCGCAGTGACTTTAAGCGCTTTACTCCGGAGCAGCGCACCTCCAACTGGGAGACCTGCCTGCGGCGCGGCGAGGCCATGGCGGAAGAGCTGGCAGCGCTGGTGGACGGCAGCGACCCTCTACGCGGCGTAGTGGTCTCGCCTGACCTGTGATCAACCGATGTTGTCGTCGAGATAGCGCTGTATTTCCGCCCGCAGTTTACCCTGAAACGGGGACGCCAGAAGACTCAGTTTGACGTTCACTGCTATCTGCCGGTCATCGATCTCCAGACGCGCATCCACGCCCGACCCCTTCACGGCAACAACGTCATCCCCATGCCAGGTGGACCGCAGGCCATGCTGCGTCTCCAGCCGATCCGCCAGTGAGCGCGCCGTATCGCGCAGGGCTTCTCGCGACATGCTGTGTGTCTTGCTCAGGCGAAATTCGGACATGCTTGTCTCTCCCCGAGGCAATCCGGGCCCCGTCAGAAAAAGTTGATCAGACGCGATTGCGGCGCATGGCAATCCAGTTGCCCGACAATACCAGAGACAGGCCAACCAGTGCCCACAGCGTCCACTGGAAGCCTTCCAGTACAGTCGATATCAACAGCGCGACAATCGGAAAAAGCAGGGTTGTGTAGGATGCCCGATCGGGGCCAATGCGGCCGATCAGCGTCACGTAGGCCCAGAACGCGAGCACTGACCCGAAAACGGCAAGGTATAACAGTGAACCGATATATTCCGCGGTCCAGGCAATACGGACAGTCTCACCACGCAAGCCGGCAAGGAGATACAGGGCAAGGCTGCCATAGAACATACCCCAGACATTACAGGTCAACACAGGCAGCTGCTGCCGGTGATTGCGCACGGCAATGATGTTGCCGACCGAGGCACACAGGGTGCCAAGCGCGCACAGCACCAGACCGCGCACCGCCGCCGGTGAGAAATCCAGCGCCCGCAGCTCCGGCAGAAACACGCAGGCCATGCCCACAAGGCCGAGCACGGCGCCGATGACCACCGCACCGCTGACCGGAACCCCCATGAACAGCGCACCGTTGATGATATTCAGAATGACCATGGTCGAAAACACCACGGCAATCAGGCCGCTGGTCAGTTCCCCCGCCGCTGCGTAGATAAACAGGTAGTTCACCGAAAACATGCTCAGGCCCTGGGCGAGAACAAACAGATGATCCCGGGGACTGAGACGGGTCAGCCGGCGGGCCGGCAGCATCACCGCGAGCATCAACAGCGCCGACAGACCGCTGCGATGGGCGATGGAGACGATTGGCGAGACGTCCCCAAGCTGGTACTTGATGGCGATCCACGTCGACCCCCAGACAAGCACCGTGTAGATATACAGAAAAGTTGTGTTCATGGCGCCCCGCCGCTCGAGAGAAGCAAATGTAGCACAGGGCCGACGCCTGCGATGCGGGAAAAATGCAGTACAATATGCCCATGGACAATGAGATCGACAGCCAGAAAACGGCGCAGGCAGCGCCGGATACATCACGCCGCTTCCTTTTCGATGATGCGGATATTCGCGGCGAGACCGCCTATCTTGACGCGGCTCTGCGCGGCATCCTGGACAATCACCAGTACGCCCCCGGTGTGTCGCGCCTGATCGGTGAATTCGTGGCCGCCGCCGTGCTGATCAGCAGTACGCTGAAGTTCGACGGCCGTCTGACGCTTCAGGCCCGCAGCCGCGGACAGGTTCCATTGCTGATGGCCGAATGCACCAGTGCACTCGATGTGCGCGCCATCGCCCGCGGCGCCGAGAAAGCAACCGCGCTCCCGTTCCACGAACTGATCGGTGAAGGTCAGCTGGCCATTACGATTGAGCCCAATAATGGGCAGCGCTACCAGGGCATCGTGCCGCTGTCCGGGGCATCCCTCGCCGAGTGCCTGGATGCCTACTTCGAACAGTCAGAGCAATTGCATACCCGGCTGTGGCTGTCATGCGACGGCAGCAGAGCGGCCGGCCTACTCCTGCAGCAGCTGCCGAGCAAGGTAACGCCCGATCCTGTTGTCCGCGAGGAGCAGTGGCAGCACGCTTGCGCACTGGCGGCCACCATCACGACAGAGGAACTGCTGTCACTCTCCAGCGCCGATCTGCTATATCGTCTTTATCACCAGGATCAGGTTCGCCTGTTTGATCCGCGATTTCTGCAGTTTCACTGCAGCTGCACACGGGACCGCAGTCGCCGCGCGCTGGAAAGCCTGGGCGCAGCGGAGATCACGTCGATTCTCGAGGAACAGGGCAGCGTGACCATGGATTGCGAGTTCTGTAACCAGCGCTACGTTTTTGCACCGGATGAGCTTCTGTCGGACGGCGGCAAAACCCTGCACTGACGCCTCACGGCGCAACGGTGATACTGCGCCCAGAAGGCTTTCAAAGCGGTTAGCGGGGCGCGTTGGAATCTGACATAATCCCGCCTCCAAGAGCCTCCAGCCCACGCTGCGACCGCCCTCATCAGGCGAGAACCGCAGGTAATACAGGATCTACCGATGACCGGAGACAACGAGATTACCCAGGAATTCATTGACCTGGAGCCCGCTCAATTTATCGAACATGCCATCCGCCGCGGCGAGGGGAGGCTGGCGGACACCGGCGCACTGCTGGTTACGACCGGCAAGCGCACCGGGCGCTCTCCCGCCGACCGCTATATTGTGCGCGAAGCCAGCAGCGAGGATGCCATCGACTGGGGCGCCATCAACCGACCCTTCGACGCCGATCAGTTCGACGCCCTGTGGGACAGAGTGGAAAGCTATATCGGTAAATGCGATCGCTTTATCTCCCACCTGCATGTCGGGGCCCACAGCGATCACTACCTTCCGGTGAAGGTCACCACGGAATGGGCCTGGCACGGCCTCTTCGGTTACAACATGTTCATCCGACCGGCCCATTACAATGCCGGGCACAAACCGGAGTGGTCGGTTCTGAATGCTCCGGGCTTTGTCTGTCACCCCGAGCGTGACGGCACGCACTCGGACGCCACGGTGATCATCAACTTTGGCCAGCGCAAGATTCTCATCGCCGGCATGCAGTACGGGGGAGAGATGAAGAAATCCATGTTCTCTGTGCAGAATTTCCTGCTCCCCGAGAAAGACGTGATGGCCATGCACTGCTCAGCGAATGTCGGCGATGCGGGGGATACCACCCTGTTCTTCGGCCTGTCCGGCACCGGCAAGACCACGCTCTCCGCAGACCCGGACCGCCACCTGATCGGGGATGACGAACACGGGTGGACCCGCGGCGCCGTTTTCAATCTCGAGGGCGGCTGCTACGCCAAGACCATCGACCTGAGCCGTAAAAATGAACCGGTCATTTGGGATGCCATCCAGTTTGGCGCCATCATCGAGAATGTGGTCGTTGATGGAAAAGGCCATGCCGACTATAGCGACACCAGCCTGACCGAGAACGGCCGCTGCTGTTACCCGCTGGAACATATCCGGAAACGCGTCCCCGAGAATGCCGCGGGCGAGCCAAAATGCGTGATATTCCTCACCTGCGATGTGTCGGGCGTACTGCCGCCCATTGCCATTCTCTCCAAGGAGGCGGCGGCGTTTCATTTTCTCAGCGGCTACACCGCGCGCGTCGGTTCGACGGAAGTGGGCGCAGCTGCCGGCATACACCCGACCTTCTCCACCTGTTTTGGCGCACCGTTCATGCCGCGCCCGGCAAGCGATTACGCCGAGCTGCTGATGAAGCGTATTGATGATTTCGGCAGCCAGGTCTATCTGATCAACACTGGCTGGACGGGTGGCTCCGGCGCACCCGGCGGCACCGGCTCACGTTTCCCCATCCCCGTGACCCGTGCCGTTGTGGCGGCAGCCCAGAGCGGCGCCCTGCTGAACGCCGAGACACGGCATCTGGACATTCTCAATCTGGATTTCCCCGTCCAGATTCCGGGCGTTGACGATGTCTACGTGGATCCGCGCGCGAGCTGGGGCGATCCAGCGGCTTACGATGAACAGGCGCGAACACTCGCCGCCCTGTTTCAGGACAATATTGGTAAATTCGACGTGTCCGAGACGATAGTCAAGGCCGGCCCGAAAGCCGGCTGAGACTGAGCCGGCTGACCCGATTTCCAGAGTCACGAGTTGCGCCAACTCGTGACTCTCGCTGACCACTAGTATGTTTGCTCTAATTTTTACGATTAGTCTCTTTCTGTCTGCAGCATGGTCGCTGCGCAACAGGCAACAGGAGAGACACCATGGTCGAAGAAACCAACGCAACAACGGCGGGCCCTGAAGGCGCCGCGAAAGCCGCGCCGAAGCGCAAGACTGCGGCACGCAAGACCGCGGCAAGCGCTGCAAGCACCCGCAAGACCGGTGCACGCAAGACGACGGCGCGCAAAACTGCCGCCAGCAAGAGCGCGGCTGGCAAGACCACAACCAGACGCAAGAATGCACCGCGCAAGTCCGCGGCGCGCAAAGCATCCCCCGACATTGCAGCGCGGGCCCGCGAGGCCTCGCGTGGCGCATTCCTGGCCAGCCTAGGCTTCTATGGCAAGGCATTCGACCAGGTGCAGGACCAGTTCAACACGGTTCAGAGCCAACTCGAGAGCCGGCGCAAGAAAGCCGACAAGCTGTACGCCGACCTGGTAAAGCGTGGCGAAAAAGTCGAGAAAAAAGCGCTCAGCGCGATCGACGACATAGACCTGTCGCGCCTCGAGTTCACCAGTATCACCGATCGCAGGCAGCTCGAAGCGCGTCTTGGCAAGGTTCGCAAGCGCTTCTCCGAACTGCGCGAATCCGTGAGCTTCAACTCGGCGGCGTGATACCTGCAACCCGGTTTTATTGTCCGATCGCTGGACACCAGGGGCCCTCGCGGCCCCTTTTTTTTGTCACGAATTCTGCGGTATTGTCGTAACTGCCCATGGTGGGTTCTGCACTCTGACACGGAGGCACCAGCATGACCGACGACAAAAACAAAATGACGGACAAGGCAAGCGAGATAGCCAAGCACATCTGGCTGGCGGGCGTTGGCGCCTACGGCCGAGCAGTGGACGAAGCCCATGGTCGGCTGGAAAAAGCCGGCGTCGAATCACCCAAGCTGTTTCGCGATCTGGTCAAAGCGGGTGAAGCGCTCGAGGAAGAGGCGCAGGGGGCTTTGCAGGCAGGCCAGCAGGCGCGACATTCCGTAGAGGAGCGCATCAACCGGGTTCGTGACAACTTCAATTTGCAGCGACCCGTCAAGGGAGAGGATCTTTTGGCGCTGCACGAGAAAATCGACCGCCTGAACAATAAGATCGATGCCCTCAGCGCCTCGCTGGCGGCGAGCGGCGTCGTCAAGACACCGCGGAAGTCAGCAGCGCCACGGAAAAAGAAACCCGCGGCGGGAACACGAAGAGGGACGAGTGCGAAAACCACCCGCGGTCCGAAGCGGCTTAGCTGAGCTCTCTGCTGCGTGAAAACCCGCGATCGTATCCTCATAACCAGCCTGGAGCTATTCAACACGGAAGGTGAGGCGACAACCACGACGCTCGACATTGCCAATGTTATGGAGATCAGCCCGGGCAACCTCTATTACCACTTCAAAGGCAAGGAACAGATCATCAGCGAGCTGTTCGAGCAGTACGAAACAGCGCTCGGCGGCACATTGACCGCGCCGCTGGAGCGACCTCTGAGTGAATCCCGGGGTCAGGTCGAAGACAACTGGTATTACCTGTACGTCGTGCTGGAGGAAATGTTCCAGTACCGCTTTCTCTATTATAACCTCGACAATATCCTGCAACGCTACGAGGGCGTGCGCAAAGGCTTTCAGCGTCTGCTGCAGCTGAAGCGTGCGGCGCTGTATGCCATCTGTCAGACGCTGCTGGAGCAGTCCGTCATCAGCGCCCGCGAGCAGCAGCTTGTCGGCCTGGTCGATAACATGACGCTGACGCTGACCTTCTGGTTCAACTACGAGAAACTGCTGCACGGCCGGGACCAGCAGCAGGTCACGATTCATCAGGGCGTACTTCAGCTGCTGACCATGATTGCCCCCTATCTCGGCAATGAACAACTGACGTTTTACCGGGATTGCGAATCGATCTACAAGCGCATGCTGGATGACGAGACCCGTCGCAGGCAGCGGTGAGAACACGAAGCAACGGCGCCCATTTGCGGACGCTGGCGGGAAATCAGGAATTCTTGAACAGCAGCGCGGTATCCGCAGCGGGCAGCTGCAGTGTCGCCCCGTGACGCGTCGCCCACCAGGCAAAGGTTTCCGCACTGAAAAAACACACATGGGTGGGATCGTTCCTGTAATGCCAGCGCAAAAAAGCGTCCCGGTCCGACACGCGCTTGGTCATGATGCCCAGAACACCGCCAGGGCGCAGTAGCCGCCAGAGGCGCGCCAGCTCATCGCCCGGCTTGTGCAGATGTTCGACAACCTCGGTTGCCGTGATGAAATCATAGCGCCCCTGCAGAACAGTCTGGTCCGGGTAGTAAAAAATGTCATAAAGGGAAAGGCGACAGCCCCGCTCTTCCAGCATCGCCGCCAGGGCCGGCCCGGGACCACAGCCAAAATCCAGACCCCGCGCGCCCGCTTCCAGATAGCGCAACAGGGGGTCCGCGAGACGCGACAGGAAACGCCGGTAGCCAGGATCGTCGGTCGAATTCTCGTGCAAGTCATACTCGGCTTTCTCGCGCTCGGGAGAAAGAAAAAATGCCGGGGGCACCCAGACCAGCAGACAGCGCTGGCAGCGTCGGTACTCGCGCCGGCGATCGCGCGCGAAGATCGGCATATACCCGGCCTGGGGCTGGCCGCATAGCGGGCAGCATGTCGCGTTCATGTTCTGTTACTATCTCCCGCTGTATTACGGTGGGCCAGATCGCCGACCATTCCATCCAATAACCTGAGATCAGCAAGGAGCCTCACATGACCCTCAAAACCGGCGACAGTATCCCCGCCAGCACCCTCAAGACCATGGGCGATAATGGTCCAAAGGATATCACTACCGATGAGCTGTTCTCCGGCAAGAAGGTGGTCCTGTTTGCCGTGCCCGGTGCCTTCACGCCGGGCTGCAGCATGACCCATCTGCCCGGCTATGTGGTGAATGCGGACAAGATCAAGGCCAAGGGTGTCGACACCATTGCCTGCATGGCCGTAAACGATGCCTTTGTCATGGATGCCTGGGGCAAGGCCCAGAATGCCGGCGAGATTCTCATGCTGGGTGACGGCAACGGCGACTTCACGCGTGCTCTTGGCCTTGAACTCGACGGCACCGGCTTCGGCCTGGGCATGCGCTCGCAGCGCTTTGCGATGATCGTCGATGATGGCGTGGTCAAGCACCTGGCCGTTGAAGAGGGTCCCGGGGTTGAAGTCAGCGCGGCGGAGTCGATTCTCGCTCAGCTGTAGACGGAACGGGCAAACCGGCGCGCCCTGTCAGGAGCGCGCCGGCAGCGATGG
>Ga0209944_1000057_pt1 | contig 42778 bp, 45 predicted proteins | sample SalPonR1_C_D2_MG_FD_185701 | JGI IMG/M metagenome (GOLD analysis project Ga0209944, IMG submission 185701) | Salt pond soil microbial communities from South San Francisco under conditions of wetland restoration - Salt Pond MetaG R1_C_D2_MG... ...
CGCGTCCACGAGGGGCAGGCCGGTGTCCAGGTCCAGGGTGATGTCGACGGCCGTGTCCTGGGCGCGATAAAGATCGATCACCTCGCGCACCAGTTTGTTGAGGTCGAACCGGGTCATGTCCATGTCGGGCGCGCGGGCGTATTCGGAGAAGGCGTTCACCATCTCCTTCATCGCCTCCACCTGCTGCACGATGGTATGGGTCGCGCGGTCGAGTATCTGCGCCTCGCCCGGCGGCATCTCACGCAGGTACTTCTGCCGCAGCCGCTCGGCGGACAGCTGGATGGGCGTCAGCGGGTTCTTGATCTCGTGGGCGAGACGGCGCGCCACCTCGCCCCAGGCCGCGTCCCGCTGGGCCTGCAGCAGCGCGGTGATGTCGTCGAAGACGACGACGAACCCGGCGGTGTGGCCGTCTTCGGCCGGCAGCGCCGTGCAGGCACAGGTGAGGACGCGCCGGCCGACCTCGCCGCGCAGCACGATCTGCTCCCGCCACTCGGTCTCCCCGGCGGCGAGATGGACGCGGGCCACGTCCACGAACTGCTCCAGCAGCGGACGCCCTTCGGCCACCTCCGGCAGCAGCTCGCCGATGCGGTTCTCCAGATCCACGCCCAGGATGGCGCCGGCCGCCTGGTTGGCCGTGCGGATGCGCAGGTCCGGCTCCAGCGAGACGACGCCGGTGGAGAGCCGCGCGAGGATGACCTCCAGGTTGGCGCGCTCGGCCTCCACCTGGGCCTGGCTGTCCCGCGCGGTCTCCCGGGCCGCCGCCAGCCTGCGCGTCATGTCGTTGAAGGAATTGACGAGGAAACCGATCTCGTCCCGGGACGGGGTCGGCAGCTGGGTGTCGAAGTCTCCCGCCGCCACGGCGCGGGTGCCGGCCACCAGTTGCTGAATGGGCGCGACCAGCCGGCGCGAGAAGAAGAACGCGCCGTAGATCGAGGCGAGCAGGGAGACCAGCAGCACCACCGTCAGGGTCAGGGTCAGCGTGCGCTTCAGGGGTTCGCGCAGATAGAGCTGGCGTTTGTAGTCCGTGTACGAATCGCCGACGTTGTCCGCCATGGCCGACAGACGCTGGGTCACCGGGTACAGGGCCTGCAGCACGTAGCGCTCGCCGGTACGGGCGTCGCCGGTCACCGGCGCCGCGGTGCGGATCTGGTAGCCGCCGTCCTCCAGCGGATCCAGGCTCACGTAGGGACGGTTCTGGCTGATCTGCAGCAGCATCTCGTCCGACGGCGGCGAGGGCACGGCGAGGCGGGAGCGGTCGAAGCTGGTGGCGACGATGCGGCTGTTGGGACCGAACATAGTCACCTCCAGCGCGCCGGTGTCCCTGCGCATTCGGGCGAGCTCGCCGATCAGTGCGGCCTCGCTCATGAGCTCCACCCGTTCCGCGTAGCGAAGGGTGAGATCCAGGTTCGTGCGCATCTGGATGCTGAGCGCGGCACGGGAGAGATCCAGCGCGTCCTCCAGGCCCTGCTCCACGTCCTCGGTGAACCAGCTGTCGATGCCCCGGTTCAGAAACTGGGCGGAGAAGTAGTAGACGAGCAGCAGCGGCAGCACGGCCAGCCCGATGAACATGGCCACCATGCGGCCCTTCAGCTTGGCGCCCGGCACGTGGTGGCGCAGGTCCTGCACCAGGCGCGCCAGGTTGCCGATCAGCAGCACGATCAGGATGACGACGCCCACCGCGTTCACCAGCAGGGTGATGCCGGAGAGCCGGTCGAACTGCTCCGAGCTCTGGGAGGTCTGGGTCAGGAGCAGCAGGGCAGTGAGTGCCAGCAGCAGGCCGACGCCCGCCAGCAGGGTGAAGAGGAATCTCCTCAGCGTTCGAGCTGCCATTCGTACCAGTCGCTGGTGATCCGCCAGTCTTCCCGCCAGAACGCGATCAGCCGCAGCGCGGCGGGATAATCCTTGACGTCCACCACGGCCCGCATGCGGATGCGATAGTCCCTGTCGCCGCGCAACAGGGCGGCGTCGATCACGGGCAGCGACGTGATGCGACCGAGGTTGTTCAGCGCGGAATACAGCGTGGCGTAGGAGTCCTGCTCGCCGGTATTCAGATTACGGACAACGTAACGGCGGCTGAGCGCGTTGTAGAGGAGCTGGTAGTTTACCGCCAGCTCCGCGGTGACGTCGTCCAGCCAGAAACGCCGCTCCTGGATCACCTGGAACTGCAGCTCCACGTTGATCGGGACGCCGCTGTCCAGCGCGTCCAGCGCCTCGTCGGAGAGCACGTACTGCAGGCGGGCGCCCACTCGGTAGACGCCGTCCACCAGATTCGAGTCCGCCGAACGCACGGCGACCGTGCCGCCCTCCTGGCCGGAGGCCGGCTGCCAGGCCAGGCACGCGAGCAGGACGAGCACCGCACAGAGGCGGCCCGCAGTCCCGTCCGCTGGTGCGCTCGGCAGGCTCATGTCGGCTTTTCGATACAACAGTAAAAGAATCCATCCAACCCGTTTCGTCCCGGAAACAGCTGGAATCCAGCCTCGTCAGCTTGCATTAGATCGCGGATGTTGTCATCGGGCAACGGTTTTCCGACGCCTGCTTCGGGTTCTGCGGCGGCGAACGCGGCGACCACTCCCGTGTTCTCCGCGCGCAGCACCGAGCAGGTGGCATAGACCAGCCGGCCGCCGGGCGCGAGCAGTGGCCAGAGGGCGCGGAGCATGGCCAGCTGGCGCGCCGCCAGCCGCCCGACGTCGGCGGGTCGGCGCAGCATCCTGATGTCCGGGTGGCGCCGGATGACGCCGGTGGCGCTGCAGGGCGCGTCGACGAGTATCCGGTCGTAGCGCTCGCCGTCCCACCATGCGGCCGGTTCGGCGGCATCGCCGCAGAGGAGCCCGGCGGAGTAGCCACCCCTTGCCAGCGCCTCGCGGACCCGCTCCAGCCGGCCGGCATCCGCATCGAGAGCCGTAACCGACGCGTCCCCGGCCACGCTCTCCAGGATGTGCAGCGTCTTGCCGCCCGGCGCGGCGCAGGCGTCCAGGACGCGCATGCCGGGCGCGGCACCCAGCAGCGGGGCGGCGAGCTGGGCCGCGCCGTCCTGCACGCTGACCTCGCCGGCGGCGAAACCCGGCAGCTCCTCGACCGGGAGCGGGCGCGACAGCCGCAGGGCCGACGGCACGCCCGGCAGCGACGCGGCTTCCACGCCGTCCGGCAGCCGCTGCCGCCAGCTTGCGGCATCGGTGCGATGCAGATTGACGCGCACCCACATCGGTGCCCGCTCGTTGTTGGCCGCGGCTATCGCTTCCCACTCGTCCGGCCAGTCCGCGGCCAGTGCGTCCAGCAGCCAGCGCGGATGGGACCAGACCGCCTCGGGGTCGGCCTGCGGATTGGCCAGGACGGCCTCGAGCAGGCTGTCCCGCTCGCGCTGGAAGCGGCGCAGCACCGCGTTGACCAGCCCGCGCATCCGCGGCCGGCCCAGCTCCCGGCAGGCGGCCACCGTCTCGCCGACCGCTGCATGGTCCGGCACCCGCATGCGCCAGAGCTGATACAGGCCGACCTCGATCAGCGCGGCGACCGGCCCCTCCCGCTTCGGCAGCGGCCGCTCCAGCAGGCGCCCGGTGAGAGCGCGCAGCGTGTAATGCCAGCGAACGGCGCCGTAGGCCATCTCCGCCGCCAGTGCGCGGTCGCCGTCCCGGCAGGCGGCGGTCTCCGCGGCCAGCGCGTCGTCGAGGGAGCGGCCTCGATCCGCGACGGCGGCGAGGGCCCTCGCCGCGGCCGCCCTGGGGCTGGCAGGGCTAGCCAAGTCTGAGGCCGGCGAGGCCGCGCTGGCCGGCAAGGCGCTGGTTGGCAAAGTCCCTGGCGGCGATGCGGCGGCGGCCCGGGAGCTGAACTTCCAGCAGGCGCAGCACGCCCTCGCCCGTCGCCACGTCGATGCCATCGGCGCCGGCGGCGAGGATCGTGCCCGGATCCGCCCGCGTCTCCCCGTCGGGCAGCGGCTCGGCACGCCAGCAGCGCAGCATCTCGCCCTCCAGCCGGGTGTGGCAGACCGGCCAGGGATCGTAGGCCCGCACGGCGCGGTCGATGCGCTCCGCCGGCCAGGACCAGTCGATCAGTGCGTCCTCCCGGCGGATGCGCGGCGCGTAGGTCGCCGCTGCATCGTCCTGGGGCTCGGGCTGCAGCCGGCCCGCGAGGATGTCCGCCAGCCTCTCGGTCAGCAGCCCGGCGCCGAGCGCGGCCAGCCGGTCGTGCAACTCCCCCGCGGTCTCCCGGGGGCTCACCGGCGTCTCCGCGCGGGCGTACACCGGGCCGGTGTCGAGGCCGGCCTCCATGCGCATCAGACTGACGCCGGAGACCGGGTCGCCGGCGAGCACCGCCGCCTGGATCGGCGACGCGCCCCGCCAGCGGGGCAGCAGGGAGGCATGGACGTTGATGCAGCCGGCCGGCGGCAGTTCGAGCACATCGGGCGGCAGGATGAGCCCGTAGGCGGCCACGATCAGCGCGTCGGGCTCGAGCGCTGCGAGCTCGGCAACGGCCGCGGCGTCCTTCAGCGAGGCGGGTTGCAGCACGGGCAGCCCTTCCTCGACGGCCCACGTCTTGACGGGGCTCGGGGTGAGGCGCCGGCCGCGGCCGGCGGGGCGGTCCGGCTGGGTCAGCACGGCCGCGGGGCGGTGGCCGGCGCCACAGAGCGCCTGCAACGAGGCCAGGGCGAATTCGGGGGTGCCGGCGAAGATCAGGCGGGGCGCATGGGCCGCGTGGGCCGCGTCTCCCGCAACGCCTTCACCGTTCACGGGAGAAGACCCGGCACTCAGACGGGCCCGGCAGCCCGCTCCCCGCCAGGCTGCGCGGCGTTGCGCCGTCCTTTGAGCAGCCGCTTGCGGATCCGCTGACGCTTCATCTCCGACAGGTAGTCCACGAACAGCTTGCCTTCCAGATGATCCATCTCGTGCTGGATGCAGACGGCGAGGAGGCCCTCCGCTTCCATCTCGAAGCTCTCGCCGTCACGGTTCAGCGCGCGCACGCGGATGCGCTCGGCCCGCTCCACCGGCTCGTAGAATCCGGGCACCGACAGGCAGCCCTCCTCGGTCATCTCGACGCCGTCCTTCTCGAGAATCTCGGGGTTGATCAGGACGTGGGGCTGATCCTTCTCCGCCGAGACGTCGGCCACGAGCAGACGCTTGTGCACGTCCACCTGGGTGGCCGCCAGCCCGATGCCGGGAGCCGCGTACATGGTCTCGAACATGTCGTCGATCAACTGCCTGAGTTCGTCGTCCACGCGCTCGACGGGCTGCGCTTTCGTGCGCAGGCGCGGATCGGGGAATTCGAGGATGTTCAGGATAGCCATCGGTGCCTTCTCAATATCTCGCGTGAACTGCCACAAAAACCATCTAGTGTTTTGACTTTATTGGGATACATAACGGACAATCAAGACGTTATGTCAGGCCGGCGCGGCGGCCCGGGGCGATTCTGTGACGCACTTGGCAGTTGGTCGCGCGTCGGGACGCCATAGTATACCAACGCCGTGACAGCCGGCAGCCCCGATTCCCACAGGATGGAGCAAGCCCAACCATGCCCCTTGCAGAGCGGAATACCCAGTCCATGGTGAGACTGTGCGGAGTGCTTTTTGTTGCATCGACTCTTGCGACGACAGCCGGTTGCAGCCTGAACCCCTTCGCCGACGACGCCGACGCGCCGCCCGCCCCGGTGACGCCGGCGGCGAGTGCGGAGTCCTCCGGGCCCGTCTCGCTGGAGCCGCGCCGCAGCGCTGACGCCGAGGTGGTCGAACGGCGGGCCGAACCCGCGCCGCCGCCGCAGGAAGTGCCGCTGGCGCCGAATGCGCCCGAGCGCTACGTGGTGAAAAAGGGCGACACCCTGTGGGACATCTCGGAGATGTTCCTGCGCGACCCCTGGTTCTGGCCGGAGATCTGGCAGGTGAACCCGCAGGTCGAAAACCCGCACCTCATCTATCCCGGCGACGTGCTGTCGCTGGTCTACATCGACGGCCGTCCCCGCATCATGCTGGAACGGGGCATCCAGGCCGTGCGGCTGAGCCCGCAGATCCGCGCCACGCCGCTGGACCAGGCCATCACCACCATCCCGTACGAGCAGATCGCGGCCTTCCTGACCCGCGGCGCGGTACTCGAGAAAGGCCAGGCCGATGCGCTGCCCTACATCCTGACCAGCCGCGGCGAACACCTGATCGCCGGCGCCGGCAACGACGTCTACGTGCGCGGCGACATCGAGGGCGTGGGCTCGCGCTACAGCGTGCTGCACGTCGACGAGCCGCTGGTGGATCCCGACGACGACAAGGTGGTCGGCTATCAGGCCATCTACGTGGGCCAGGGTCAGGTGGACCGCACCGGCGATCCGTCCACCGTCCATCTCCTGAAGACCAGCCGGGAAGCGCTGGCCGGCGATCGGCTGATGCGGCAGGAAATCGAGATCCCGCTGAATTTCTTCCCGAAACCGCCGGATACGGACATAGACGGCCGCATCATCTCGGTAGTAGATGGTATATCGCTGATCGGGCAGTACCAGGTCATCGTCATCAACCGCGGGGCCCGCAACGGGCTGGCACCCGGCGACGTGCTCAGCGTGCTGACGGCCGGCGAGACGGTGCGCGACCGCTTCGCGAACACGGGCGGCTTCGGGCTGCTCGGCGGCGAGAAGGTGAAGCTGCCGGACGAGCCGGCGGGCACCGTGATGGTGTTCAAGGTGTACGACCGCATCGCCTACGCCCTCGTCATGATGGCGGAGAGCGAGATGCGGGTGCACGATATAGTACGTAACCCCTCCTGACGCGAGACACGGCAACGGCCGGCGTCCGCGAGGGCGCCGGCCGTTTCCTTTATGACGTGCCGGCACAGCGGAGCCGGACATGGACGAAGAGACAGAAGCCTGGGTACGTCTCGCCGAGGCCCCGGGGCTGGGCGCGGCCGCGGCCGCCGCGCTCGTCGAGAACTTCGGCTCGGCCGCCCGGGCGGTGGCGGCGGGACGCGGCGCGCTCGCCTCCCGCGGCCTCGAGGCGGAGGCGATCGAGGCGCTGCTCGCGCCGCCGGCGGAGCGCATGGCGCGCATCGCCGCGTGGCTCGGCGAGCCGGGACATCATCTGGTCAGCCGCCACTCGCCGGACTATCCCGCGCTGCTCGCCGAGGCCGCCGGTGCGCCGCTCGTCCTCTACGTGAACGGCGACCCCGGACTCCTGTCCATGCCCCAGCTCGCCGTGGTCGGCAGCCGCAACCCCACCCGCGGCGGGGCGCGCACCGCGTTGGAGTTCGCCGCCCATCTCGCCGCCAGCGGGCTCACCATCACCAGCGGACTCGCCACGGGCATCGACACCGCGGCCCACGAGGGCGCCCTGTCGGCGGGCGGCAGCACCATCGCCGTGCTGGGCACGGGCATCGACCGGGTCTATCCCGCCGCCAACCGGGAACTCGCCCACCGTATCGCCGGGCGGGGCGCCCTCGTGAGCGAGTTCCCGCTGGGCTCGCCGCCGGAGGCGTGGCACTTCCCGCGACGCAACCGGATCATCAGCGGCATGAGTCTGGGCACGCTCGTGGTGGAGGCGGCGCAGCGCAGCGGCTCGCTGATCACCGCCAGGCTGGCCGCCGAGCAGGGCCGCGAAGTGTTCGCCATACCGGGCTCCATACATAACGCACTGGCCCGCGGCTGCCACCGGCTGATCCGCGACGGCGCCAGGCTGGTGGAGTCTGCCGACGACATCTTCGCCGAACTCGCACCGCTGGCCGGCGCGCTCGGCACGCGCCTCGGAGAGCCACCGTCGGACACCGATTCCGCGGCCGCCGGCGCTGCCGGAACGCAGCGCGACGGGGATTACGACAAACTGCTGGAGGCCCTCGCGTGGGAGCCCGTGGACATGGATACGTTGATCGAACGGTCCGGATTGACGATCGATCAGCTTTCCTCCATGCTCCTGATCCTGGAACTCGAGGGCGAAGTCGAAACGCTGCCTGGCGGGAAGTTCTCGAGGGTCAGACAGGAGCGCCTACCCGAATGAAAGAGAACGTCCTCGACGTATTGATGTACCTGTTCGAGACCTACATCGATACGGAGGAAGAACCCGAAGCGGATCAGAACGAACTCCGCGAGGAACTCGCCCGGGCCGGCTTCCACGACGCCGAGATCGAGCACGCCCTCGACTGGCTGGACGGTCTGGGAACGAACAACGACCTCCTGTCCCCGAACCCGCAGACGGAGAACGGTACCCGCATCTTCAACGGGTTCGAACTCTCGCGCCTGGATGCGGCATGCCGCGGCTACCTCGTGTACCTGGAGCAGGTGGGCATCCTCTCGCCGCCCCAGCGCGAACTGGTGATCGACCGTCTGCTCGCGCTGGAGTCCGCCGACATCGACGTGGAGCAGATCAAGTGGGTGGTGCTGATGGTACTGTTCAGCCAGCCCGGCCAGGAGCTCGCCTACGCGCGCATGGAGGATCTGGTCTTCGACGAGGACTCGGGGACGATCCATTGATCGGGCCATTGATCGGGAGATTCTGAGGCGGCAGACTGGCCGCGTCAGACAGCACGCCGCGGCAGAGTCCGCGGTTTTTCATTTCTGGCCGGGCGACAGGAACGCGCCCGGCGACAACGGACGCACGGGAACGGATGAGCAAGAACCTCGTCATCGTGGAATCGCCGGCCAAGGCGAAGACCATCGAAAAGTATCTGGGCAAGGACTACGACGTCCTGGCCTCCTACGGGCACGTGCGCGACCTCGTGCCGAAGGGGGGTGCGGTGGACCCGGAACACGGCTTCGAGATGAAGTACCGGGTGATCGAGCGCAACGAGAAGCACGTCAACGCCATCGTCCGTGCGCTGAAGAAGGCGGACTCCCTGATACTCGCCACGGACCCGGACCGCGAGGGCGAGGCCATCGCCTGGCACCTGTACGAGCTGCTGAAGGACAAGGGCGCTCTGGACAACAAGGACGTGCATCGCGTCGTCTTCTACGAGATCACGAAGCAGGCCATCCAGGACGCCATTCAGCATCCCCGCGGCCTCTCCAGCGAGCTGGTGAACGCGCAGCAGGCACGGCGCGCGCTGGACTACCTGGTGGGCTTCAACCTGTCTCCGCTGCTGTGGAAGAAGGTACAGCCGAACCTCTCCGCCGGCCGGGTGCAGAGTCCGGCACTCAGGCTCATCGTCGAGCGCGAGGAGGAGCGCGAGCGCTTCGTATCGCGGGAGTACTGGACCATCGAAGCCGACGTCAGCAAGGAAGGCCAGGCCTTCCCCGCGCGGCTGGTGGCCTGGAAGGGCGAGAAGGTGGAGCAGTTCAGCTTCGGCGACGAGGACACGGCCATGGCCGTCGACGCCGCGCTGCGGAGCGCCGCCGACGGCGTGCTGCGCACGGTCAAGGTGGAGCGCAAGCAGCGCCGGCGCAACCCGGCAGCCCCGTTCACCACCTCGACGCTGCAGCAGGAGGCCTCGCGCAAGCTCGGCTTCAACACCCAGCGCACCATGCGCGTCGCACAGCGGCTCTACGAGGGCGTGGACATCGGCAGCGCGGACGGCAACGTTGGCCTGATCACCTACATGCGCACCGACTCTGTCACGCTGGCCCAGGTGGCGGTGGACGAGACCCGCAGCGTGATCGCCGAACGCTACGGCAAGGACAACGTCCCGGACAGCCCGCGCCAGTACAAGAACAAGTCCAAGAACGCCCAGGAGGCCCACGAGGCCATCCGCCCCACCTCGGTCAGCCGCACGCCGGACGAGCTGGAAGGCAAGCTGGAAGCGGATCAGCTGAAGCTCTACCGGCTGATCTGGACGCGCACGGTGGCGAGCCAGATGGTGCCCGCCGTGTTCGATACGGTGACCGCCGAGATGGTGCCCGCCGAGGAGCCGGAGGGCGAGGCCACCGGACGCTTCCGGGCCACGGGCTCGGTGCTGGTCAAGCCCGGCTTCATCGCCGTCTACCAGGAGGGCCGCGACGACGCCGCGGCGGACGACAGCGACCGGCGCCTGCCGGACCTGGCCGAGGGCGACCGGCTGAAGCTGGAGGAGATCCGTCCCGAGCAGCACTTCACCGAGCCGCCGCCCCGCTACACGGAGGCGAGCCTCGTCAAGTCGCTGGAGGAACTCGGCATCGGCCGGCCCTCGACCTACGCCAACATCATCACGACGCTGAAGAACCGGGAGTACGTGGAGATGGAGGGCCGCCAGTTCGTGCCCACGGACATCGGCCGCATCGTCAACGGCTTCCTCACCGAGCACTTCACGCAGTACGTGGACTACGACTTCACGGCGCGCATGGAGGACGACCTCGACGCCGTCTCCCGGGGCGACCGGGAGTGGGTGCCGCTGCTGGAGGAATTCTGGACGCCTTTCCACGACCTGGTGGAAGAGAAGGACCAAAACGTGACCCGCGAGCAGGTGGCCCAGGCCCGCGAACTCGGCACGGACCCGAAGACCGGCAAGCCGGTGACCGTGCGCATGGGCCGCTTCGGCCCCTTCGTGCAGATCGGCACCAAGGACGACGAGGAGAAACCGAAGTTCGCCGGCCTCATGCCCGGCCAGAAGATGAACGAGATCGATCTCGACGCCGCGCTGGAGCTGTTCAAGCTGCCGCGCAAGCTGGGCGAGACGCCGGAGGGCGAGCCGGTGTCCGCGAGCATCGGCCGCTTCGGCCCGTACGTGCGCTACGGCAACAAGTTCGTCTCCATCCGCGGCGACGACGATCCGTTCACCATCAACCTGGAACGCGCGCTGGAACTGGTTCGCGAGAAGAAGAAGGCGGATGCCGAACGCACCATCCAGGACTTCCCCGACGAGGGTATCCAGGTGCTCAAGGGCCGCTACGGCCCGTACGTCACCGACAAGAACAAGAATGCCAAGGTGCCGAAGGACCGCGAACCGGCATCGCTGACGCTGGACGAATGCAAGGAACTGCTGGCGGCGGCGCCGGCCCGTGGCCGCGGCCGCAAGAAGGCGAAGAAGAAGACGGCGACGGCCGTCGCCGACACGAAGAAGGCGGCGAAGAAGAAGAGCACGGCGCGCAAGAAAACCTCGGGCAAGAAGAAGACGAAGAAGAAAGCGAAGAAGAAGTCCGCCTACTGAGACGCCCGTCTTCCGTACCCGTCCTGCGCGGCCATCCCGTACAATGCGTCGCTCCGCGACGATGAGGCAGTCCGGCGCATATGGCGATGAGTGACTTCGGCGACAAACTGGCGGCCGTCAAGGAATATCTCCTCGGCCTGCAGCGAGGCATCACGGAGACCCTGGAGGAAGTGGACGGCACCGCCCGCTTCCACCGCGACTCCTGGGAGCGCGAAGGCGGCGGCGGCGGCGAGACCCGGGTGACCTCGGGCGGCTCCCTGCTCGAGCAGGCCGGCGTCAACTTCTCCCACGTCTACGGCGACAACCTGCCACCCAGCGCGTCGAAGAGCCGGCCGGAGCTCGCCGGGCGAGGATTTCAGGCCATGGGCGTCTCGCTGGTGCTGCACCCCCGGAATCCCTACGTGCCCACCACCCACGCCAACGTGCGGGTGTTCGCGGCCGAGAAGCCGGACAGCGAACCGGTCTGGTGGTTCGGCGGGGGCTTCGACCTGACGCCCTACTATCCGTACCTGGAGGACGTGGAGCACTGGCACCGCACGGCGCGCGAAGCCTGTGAGGACTTCCCCGAGGGCACCTATGCGCGCTTCAAGGACTGGTGCGACGAGTATTTCTACCTGCGCCATCGGGACGAGACCCGCGGCGTGGGCGGTCTGTTTTTCGACGATCTCAACGAGTGGGGCTTCGAGCGCTGCTTCGCCTTCATGCAGAGCGTGGGCGATCACTTCCTGCCGGCCTATCTGCCCATCGTCGAGCGCCGCCGGGACACGCCCTGGGGCGAACGCGAGCGCCAGTTCCAGCTGTACCGGCGCGGGCGCTACGTGGAATTCAATCTGGTCTACGACCGGGGCACGCTGTTCGGGCTGCAATCCGGCGGCCGCACCGAATCCATCCTGATGTCCCTGCCGCCGCTGGTGCGCTGGCAGTACGACTACCGGCCCGAGGCCGGCAGCCCGGAAGCGGAGTTGACCGAACGCTTCCTGAAACCCACCGACTGGCTGGGCGCCTCGTGAGCTCCGGCGCCGGTCCCGCGCCCTTCCACCTGGCCGTGCCGGTGGACGATCTGGAGCGCGCCCGCGGCTTCTACGTGGAGCTGCTCGGCTGCGCCACCGGCCGGGAGGACGAGCGCTGGCTGGACCTCGACTTCTTCGGCCACCAGGTCACCCTGCACCTGGCGGAGGACACCGGCGAAGAGGCCGCCAATGCCGTGGACGGCGATGAAGTTCCCGTGCGCCATTTCGGCGTGATCCTGGCGCCGTCGGACTGGCAGGCCCTGGCCGACCGGCTCAGGGCCGCCGGCGTCCGCTTCCTGATCGAGCCGCGGGTGCGTTTCCGCGGTCAGCCGGGCGAGCAGCGCACGATGTTCCTGCGCGACCCGGCCGGCAACGCACTCGAGTTCAAGAGCTTCGCCGACCCGTCCCGCATCTTCGCCCGGGACTAAAGCCCCCGCGACACTCCCGCCGCAGGCGTGCTGGCCCGCCGATTCGGCGCTATGCTAACGTCGTCCGAGCCTCCTCGCTGTGGCAACAGACCATCCATCCTCCCGGGGCGATCGAGCGGTGAAAAGAAACGAGCATCCGGCCTGGTTGCCATTGACCTGGCTGCCATCTACCTGGCTGCCATTGACCTGGCTGCCATTGACCTGGCTGGCGCTGACCATGCTCTGCCTCGGCACGACGGTGGGGGCTGCTTCCCTGCGCCATGCCGAAGGGGCCGCGGGCGGCCTGGTGCTGGCCGACGAGATCGGCGTGCGCGCCGACGGCCGCAAGGTGTACATCGTGCAACTGCGCCGCCCCGGTGCCGCGGAGCATTACGCGAAGACGGCCGCGCCCGGCCGCCCCGCCTCCATGAAGGTGATGCAGTCCACCGGCTTCAGCCGGGAGTCGGCGGCGGTGAAGTCCTGGGTGGCCGGCAGCGACGCCGCGCAGACGAGCTTGCTGGGGAAGGCGGCCCCCGGCACGCGGACCGTCTACGATTATCGCTACGGCTTCAGCGGTTTCGCCGCCGCCCTGACGCCCGTCCAGGCCGACCGCCTGCGCCACATGCCCGAGGTGGCCGGGGTGTGGGAGGACGAGATTCGGCCGCTGGCCACCAACGAGACCCCGAGTTTCCTCGGCCTGTTCGATAACACGGAGGGGCTCACCGGCGCGCTGGGGCTCGAGGGCGAGGGCGTGGTCATCGGCGTCATCGACAGCGGCATCACGCCCGACCACCCGAGCCTGAAGGACACCCGGGAGGCGGACAAGCCGCGGCTGTGCCGCACCTCTTTCGCCGATACCTTCCTCGGTCTGTGGCTGTGCCGGCGTTTCGAAGTGCGGGACGACGTGCAGCTGTTCGACCCGCCGGAGGACTGGAACGGCGTCTGCCAGTCCGGCGAGCAGTTCGCGGAGACGGTGTGCAACAACAAGCTCATCGGCGCCCGCTTCTTCGTCGACGGCGCCCTGGAGACCGGCGACCTGGACCCGGGCGAATTCCTCTCGCCCCGGGACGCCGACGGCCACGGCACGCATATCGCGACCATCGCCGCCGGCAATCCGGTGACGGCTTCGGTGGCCGGCACCGAGCTGGCCCGCATCCGGGGCATGGCGCCCAAGGCCCGTGTGGCGATCTACAAGGCCTGCTGGCTGCGGCCGGGCGACACCCGCGCCAGCTGCAATACCTCCGACCTCGCCCGGGCGGTGGACGCGGCCGTCGCGGACGGCGTCGACGTCATCAACTACTCGGTGGGCAACTCGCTGGCGACGGTGAGCGGCCCCGACGACATCGCCCTGCTGGCCGCCGCCAAGGCCGGCATCTTCACCGCCGTGGCCGCGGGCAACGAGGGCCCGGGTCTGCGCACCATCGGCTCGCCGGGCAGCTCGCCCTGGGTCACCACGGTGGCGGCCTCCACCCGCCCCGGCGTGAATTTCAGCGAGGCCATGGAGGTGATCTCGCCGCCGTCGCTGGCCGGCAAGTACGCCTCGCGGGAGGCAAGTTTCACGCCGCAGCTGGAAGACACGGGCAGCGTGGAAGAGGAACTCGTGATCGTCGAGGACGACAGCCTGGCCACCGATTCGGGCGACGGCAACGGCACCACCTACGACGCCTGCCAGGCGCCGGTGAACGGGGACGAACTCGCCGACAGGATCGCGTTGCTCGTGCGCGGCGGCTGCAGCTTCGAGACCAAGATCCGCAACGTCGAGGACGCCGGCGCGGTCGCCGCCCTGGTCTTCAACAACGCCGGCGAACCCTTCGTCATGACCGGCACGGCCGATTCGGTGGACATCCCGGCGGTCATGATCGGCCAGGCGGACGGGCGGCTGCTGTTCGACGCCATCAACGTGGACGAGGAGATCGTCGACGTGCGGCTGGCGGCGGGGTTGTTCCTCACCGAGACCGAGGCCGGCAACATCATGGCCGGCTTCTCCTCCCGGGGACCGGCCAGCGGCGCGCCGGACATACTGAAGCCGGACCTGACGGCGCCGGGGGTCAGCATACTCGCGGGCTTCACTCCGGACGCGGCCAACGCCGAACAAGGCGAGTTCTTCGGCTATCTCTCCGGCACGTCCATGTCGACGCCCCACGTGGCCGGCATCGCCGCGCTGCTGCTGGAGGCCAACCCGGACTGGTCGCCGGCGGCGCTGCGCTCGGCCATGATGACCAGCGCCTACCAGGACGTGGTGCAGCAGGACGGCGAGACCCCGGCCAATCCGTTCGACTTCGGCGCGGGCCACCTACAGCCGAACGCCGCCGGCAGACCGGGGCTGCTGTTCGACGCCGGCGCCGAGGACTACGACGCCTTCGGCTGCGGCCTGGACGAGCCCATCCCGGATCCGTCGCGCTGCGACGAGCTGGCCGCCGCCGGCAGGAGCTTCGACGCCACCCAGTTCAATCAGGCCTCCATCGCCATCGAGCAGCTGACCGGCCGGCGCAGCATCACCCGCACCGTGACGGCCGCCGGCGATGGGGCGGGCACCTGGCAGGTGGAGATCGAGCCGCCGCCGGGCACCGTGGTGACGGTGTCTCCGGCGACGCTGTCGCTGAACCCGGGCGAGACCGCCACCTACACCGTGGACATGGAATTCATCGGCACCGGGCTGGATCTGTGGTACTTCGGCGCCATCACCTGGCGGGCCGGCGAGACCGCCGTGCGCACGCCGGTCGCCATCCGGCCGGTATCGCTGTCGGCGCCGGAGGAGGTGAGGGATGCGGGCGGCAGCGGCACGCTCGGCTTCGACGTGGACTTCGGCTACACCGGCAGCTACCGGGCCGGCGTGCACGGGCTGAACGAGGCACTGGTGATCGACGGCTTCGTGGACAACGACCCGACCAAGACCTTCACGTTCCGAGACGGCAACGGCGTCACCAGCCACGTCATCGACGTGCCGTCCAACCAGGCGTATCTGCGCTTCGCGCTGTTCGACGAGGCCACCGACGGCGACGACGACCTCGACATGTACGTCTACTACTGCCCCAACGACATCTGCACCCGCATCGGCGAGAGCGGCTCGGAGACCTCCGCCGAGGAGTTCAATCTGGTGACGCCGCCCGCCGGCCGCTACGCCGTGCTGATCCATGGCTTCGAGACCGACCAGGTGGCCGGCGGTCCCGGCGCGAACTACCAGCTTTTCGCCTGGGCGTTCGGCCTGGTGGACGATGCGGGCAACATGAGCGTCTCGGCGCCCTCCAGCGTTACCGCCGGCAGCACCGAGACGCTGCAGGTGAGCTGGTCCGGGCTGGCCGCCGACCGGCGCTATCTCGGCGCCATCTCACACGTGACGCCGAGCGGGCTGACGGCGCTCACTATCGTCAATATCCGGAACTGACCGGAGTCAATATCCGGAACCGACCGGGGTCAATATCCGGAACGGGTTCGATATCCGCTAGCTGATCACCCCGCGAGCCGCGCGCACTCGGCGTGGCGGAAGCAGCCGGTCACGTGATCGTTCACCATGCCTGTCGCCTGCATGTGAGCGTAGACGATCGTGGAGCCGACGAAACGGAAGCCCCGCCGTTTCAGGTCTTTCGACAGCGCGTCTGACTCCGCCGAGGTGGCCGGCACCTCGGCGTCGCTCTGCCAGCGGTTCTGCTTCGGCGCATCGTCCACGAAACGCCAGATGTAATTGCAGAAGCCGTCGAACTCTTCCTGCACGGCCAGGAAGGCGCGCGCGTTGGTCACGGCCGAGCGCACTTTCAACCGGTTGCGGATCACGGAGGGGTCGGCCAGGATCTTCGCGATCCTGGCCTCGCTGAAACGGGCGACCTTCGCCGGGTCGAAATCCGCAAAGGCGCGGCGATAACCCTCCCGCTTGTTCAGCACCGTGGACCAGGAGAGGCCCGCCTGGGCGCCCTCCAGCACCAGGAACTCGAACTGGCGCCGGTCGTCGCGCACCGGCACGCCCCACTCGGTATCGTGATAATCGACGTAGGCCTGGTTCACGCCGAGTGACCAGGCGCAGCGCACCGGATTCCCGCTCATCGCGTCATTCCCCCTCCTGTCGGCGGAACGACGATTCTCGCTCTCCGAGGTGGCGGGTGGCCAGCGGTGAATCGGTCCCTGCAGACGAAAAAAAGGCCCGCGACCGAAGCCGCGAGCCCTTTCCCGTCGATTGACGAATGCAATCAGACGATCAGACGGAGCCGCCGCACTTGCCTTCGCCGCAGGAGCCTTCGCCGCCCTTGTCGCCGCCACAGGAGCCTTCACCGCCCTTGTCGCCGCCACAGGAGCCTTCGCCGCCCTTGTCGCCGGAGGCGCCGCACTTGCCTTCGCCGCAGGCACCTTCGCCGCCCTTGTCTTCCTTGTCGCCGCCGCACTTGCCTTCGCCGCAGGAGCCTTCGCCGCCCTTGTCTTCCTTGCCGCCGCCGCACTTGCCTTCGCCGCAGCTGCCTTCGCCGCCCGAGGTTTCATAACCGCTGGACAGGGAGTTCATCTGGAAGGGGCTGCCGGCATTGTCGGCCTGGGCCACGCCCACGGCGCCGAAGGTGGCAGCCAGCGCTGCGCTGACGGCAATAGCAATCGGCTTTTTCACGTGCTTGTCATTCATGATCTCTCTCCTCGCTGTTGTACAGGCCCTTACCGAGCCATTGATTCCCTGGAGGCGTTCAAGCCGCCCCGGCAGGATGAAAACGCTTTGTCTCTCAGCTCTCTCGGTCAGCTCTCTCGGTCCGACTCGCCGGTCTCAAATCTGCCAGTCCACGGCGTTGCGGATGTTTTCCGTCACATCATCCACCGACTGGCCCTGCTCACCGATGACGGCGATACTGCCGTCACCGACCGGTAGCATGATGCCGTGGAAGCCGTCTCCCTCGAGAGGTACCGGCGCATCCAGCTTCTCGTCGGCCATCAGAATCAGCGTGACCGGCCCGTCCGCGCCCTGGACCACCAGGTGCGGGACCGGGCGCCCGTTGATCGGGCAGGTCTTCGCGTAGGTCACCAGTCCGACCCGGCCGGCGTCAAGCCGGGATACGGCGGGCGCCAGCACGCGGCCGAGCTCGTTTCCGGCCACGGCCTCGTCGGTGACTACGCGGGAATACGGTTCGTGATCCATGTGGGCGATCACCTCGGCGGCGAGCGTGGAGGAATCGATTTCCTGCGGACCGCTGCCGAACTGCAGCGCCAGGGTGACAGCCAGCGCCAGCGCGGCGGCCACGCCGGCCCAGGCGGGCAACCCGCGCCAGCGGGCGCCGCGCCCGCGGCGCCGCTCGTCCAGGGAGACCACCCTGTCGCTGCGGCCGCCGCCATCGCCGTCATGCCCGTCCTCCGGCAGATCGATGGCGAAATCCGGCACGGCGACGGCGAGGGCCGCCGCAAGACGCCGCTCGAACACGGCGGCCTCGGCGGCGTAGCGGGCGCAGTCCGGGCACTCTGCGGCATGCGCGGACCGGCCGGGGAAATCCGCCCCGGGATCGCCGTCTAGCCGCTGTCTGAAGTCCTCACACCGCATGGTCATTACCCGTCAAAATCCGGCCCATCGGCCGCGAATCTTTCCTTCAGCTGGTTGCGCGCCCGGTGCAGCCGGGTGAGCACGGTGGCCTGCTTCAACTCCATCACCTCGGCAATCTCGCCCGTGGTGTAGCCCATCAGCACCTGCAGTACGAGCGGCTCCCGGTATTCGTCGGGAAGCTCAAGCAGCTCTGCCCGGAGATCCTCCGCGTCGGTATCGTGCGAGTCCGCAAGCATGCCTTCGTCCCTGCCGCTGAGATCATCCACATCGACCGTCTCCAGCCGTTTCCTCTCGAAATGGCGCGCGTTCTCGCGCCTCACTATCGTCAGTAGCCACTGCTTCGCCGCGCCGTCTTCGCGCAGGCTGTCCAGGTTGCGCCAGGCTCTCACCATCGCCTCCTGGACCACGTCCTCCGCCAGTGCCCCGTCCCGGCTGAGCCAGAATGCGTAGCGGTACATATCCCGGCGGAGTTCGCCCACCAGCCGCTCGAAGCGGTGGCGGCGGCTGTCCTCTGATGTTCCCGTCATGGATACAGACCTGCGGTATTCGGCATTTATTTCACCGGTCTCCGCGCCCTCCTTGGACACGAAAACCGAATCGGGGGAGAATCCGATTTTTCCCGAGTGACCCGAGAGTTAATATGAGCAGCCGCCCGGATACAAGGTTCCCCGCGACCCGGCTCCGCCGCACCCGCCGCACCGGCTGGGTGCGCTCGCTGGTGGCCGAGAACCGGCTGGCGCCGAGCGACTTCATCTACCCGGTATTCGTGCTCGAGGGCGAGGGCCGTCGCGAATCCGTGCCATCCATGCCCGGCATCGAGCGCCGCTCGGTGGATCTGCTGCTGGAGCACCTCTCCGTGGTGCACGCGCTGGGCATTCCGATGGTGGCGCTGTTTCCCATCATCGACCCGGGCGCGAAGACGCCGGACGGCGCGGTGTGCGCCGACCCGGACGGCCTCGCCCAACAGGCCGTGCGGGCCATCAAGGAGCGCTACCCGGAGCTGGGCGTCATGACCGACGTGGCACTTGACCCCTACACCACCCACGGCCAGGACGGCATCATCGACGAGGCGGGCTACGTGCTGAACGACGAAACCGTCGAGATGCTGGTACGCCAGGCCGTCTCCCATGCCGAGGCGGGCGCGGACGTGGTGGCCCCGTCGGACATGATGGACGGGCGCATCGGCGCCATCCGCACGGCGCTGGAGGACGGCGGTCACGTGCATACGATGATCCTGGCCTATGCGGCCAAGTACGCCTCCAGCTATTACGGACCCTTCCGCGACGCGGTCCGCTCGGCGGCGAACCTGGGCGGCGGCGGCAAGCACAGCTACCAGATGGACCCGGCCAACAGTGACGAGGCCCTGCGCGAGGTGGGCATGGACATCGCCGAGGGCGCCGACATGGTGATGGTGAAACCGGCGCTGCCTTATCTCGACATCATCCGTCGGGTGCACGACGAATACGGCGTTCCGACCATGGCCTACCAGGTGAGCGGCGAGTACGCCATGTTGAAGGCGGCCTCCGCCAACGGCTGGCTGGACGAGCGCGAGACCGTCATGGAGGCGCTGCTGTCGATAAAGCGGGCCGGCGCCAGCGCCATTCTCACCTATTTCGCGCCGGAGGCGGCGCGCTGGCTGGCCGACGGCTGAGCCGATAATCAATAATCCGGGACGGAGCGGGGAGAACAGGGAAGTGAGCGAACAGAACGAGCCGGACCGTTACGGCGTGGTGGGTTATCCCGTCAGCCACAGCCGGTCGCCGATCATCCACCGGGTGTTCGCGCAGCAGACCGGCCAGCACCTCACCTACGAACTGCTGGAGGTGCCGCCGGCCGAGCTGGAGAGCGCCATCCGCACTTTCCAGCGCCAGGGCGGGCGCGGCCTGAACATCACCGTGCCCCACAAGAGCGAGGCGGTCCGGCTGGTGGACGAGTTGTCCGAGGCGGCCAGCATGGCCGGCGCCGTGAACACCCTTAGCATCAGCAGTGATTCCGTCCGCGGCGACAACACCGACGGCGTGGGCCTGGTGCGCGACCTGCGCAAGAATCACCGGGTAGCCGTCGAGGGCGCGCGCGTACTGATCCTGGGCGCCGGAGGCGCCACCCGCGGCATCATGGCGCCGCTGCTGGACGAGCAGCCCACCACCATCACCCTGGCCAACCGGACGGTGTCGAAGGCGCAGGCCCTGGCGAACCATTTCGGCAGCATGGGGGCCGTCCATGCCTGTCGTTTCGACGACATCGTGGAGGACGTCGACTACGACCTGGTGATCAACGCCACGTCGGCCGGGCTGCGCGGCGAGGCGCTGCCCTTCCCGGCCGGCATCGTCACCGCGGAGACCGTCTGCTACGACCTCTCCTACGGCACGGGCGACACCCCGTTCACGCGCTGGGCGCGGACGCAGGGCGCCCGGCGCGCCATCGTCGGCTGGGGCATGCTGGTGGAGCAGGCCGCGGAGTCTTTCTACATCTGGCGCGGCGTCCGGCCGGACACGCGCAGCGTGCTCAAGCGTTTGCCGCGCTGAGACTCAGCGCATGGTGACCAGCTCTTCCGCGCTGGTCGGGTGGATGGCCACGGTATCGTCGAAGTCCTTCTTCTTCGCCCCCATGCGGATGGCCACCGCGAAGCCCTGCAGCATCTCGTCCGCGCCGTCGCCGAAGATGTGGCAACCGACGATGCGCTCGTCGTCGCCCACCGTCACCAGCTTCATGGAACTCGGCCGCTTGAACTCGCTGAGCGCGTACAGCATGGGATTGAACCGGCTGGTGAAACAGCCCACCTCTTCGCCGTAGCGCTCCAGCGCCTCGTGCTCGGTCAGGCCGACCGTGCCCATGGGCGGATGGCTGAACACCACGGTGGGGAGGTTCGAGTAGTCCAGGTGGCGGTCGGTCATGCCGCCGAACACCCGGTCGGCGAGCCGGCGGCCGGCGGCGATGGCCACAGGCGTCAGCGCCGCGGCGCCGGTGACGTCGCCGATGGCGTAGACGTGCGGCACGCTGGTGACCTGGTATTCGTCCACCGGAATGAAGCCCCGCCCATCCGTCTCCACTCCCGCTGCCGACGGTTCCAGCCCGTCGGTCGCCGGCGCCCGGCCCACGGCCCAGATCAGGCAGTCGTAGCCGTCGAAGTGCCGGCCGTCCTCGCTCAGCAGGCACAGGCCGTTGTCGGTCTGCTCCAGACCCTTCGGGATGAAGTGGCGCTCGATGATGATGCCGTCGTCGTCCATCGCCTGCATGACCTCGCTGCGCAGCATCTCGTCGAAGCTCCTGAGCACGCCGTCGTAGCGGACGAACTGGGTCACGTCGGCGCCCAGCGAGTTCAGCATGCCGGCGAGTTCCACGCCGATGTAGCCGCTGCCGACGACGGCGACCCGCTCCGGCTTCTCCTCCAGCTCGAAGAAACCGTCGGACGTGATGCCCAGCTCCGCGCCGGGTAGGTCCGGCACGATCGGGTAGCCGCCCGTGGCAATCGTGATGTGATCGGCGGTGAAACGCTCGCCGTCCACCTCGATGGTGTGCTCGTCGACGAATTTCGCGCGGCCGGCGATGTGGGTCACGTGGCGCTTGTCGAGGTTGCCCGCGTAGATCTTGTTCAGTCTTGCCACGTAGGCGTCCCGCGCGGCCTTCAGCCCGGGCCAGTCGTGGCCGTTGACGACGACGTCGAAGCCGTAGTCCTTCGCCTGCTCCACGTGATGGGCCATGGCAGACGCATACCACATGACCTTCTTCGGCACGCAGCCCACGTTCACGCAGGTGCCGCCCAGGGGTCCGCTCTCGACCACCGCCGCCCGCGCGCCGTATTCCGCAGCGCGCTGCGCATGGGCCAGTCCGCCGCTGCCGCCGCCTATCGCGATCAGATCGAAGTCGTGTGCCACCGTCAGTCTCCGGTTGTCGTCGTCCGTTTCCCCTCGTCCATTTCCCCGCGCGAAACCCTGCTATCGGCGCGACTCCGGACGGGACGCGCATGCTAACATGCGGGCCGGTCACGGAAATAAAAGACCGAGGTCGGATTCGCCATGTCCAATCCGTTGCTGGAAAACACGGAACTTCCGCCGTTCCCCGAGCTGGAACCGTCGCACGTGCTGCCGGCCGTCAGGACGGCGCTCGAGGAGAACCGGCGGCGCCTGCAGGAACTGCTGGCCGACGAATCCCCCACGGCGGACTCGCTGGTGATCCCGCTGGAAGAGATGAGCCACCGGCTGTCACGCCTGTGGTCCCCGGTGAGCCATCTGCACATGGTGACCGCCAACGCGGACTGGCGGCAGGCCTACGGCGAGGCGCTGCCGCTCCTGACCGAGTACGCCACGGAGCTGGCCCAGAACGAGACCCTGTACCGGCGCTTCCAGGATCTGGCCGAGCGCCTGCCGGCAGACGCGGATCCCGGCCTCGCCAGGTTGCTGGAACACGCGCTCCGTGACTTCCGCCTGGCCGGCGTCGGCCTCACCGAGGACGACAAGCGCCGCTTCCGTGAGATCCGCCAGGCCATGGCGAAGGCGGCCACCCGCTTCGAACAGAACCTGCAGGACTCCACCGATGCCTGGAGCCTGCACGTGGAGGACGAGGCGCGGCTTGCGGGCCTGCCCGCCGGCGCGCGCCAGCGCGCCAGGACGGCGGCGGAGGAAGCGGGGCTCGACGGCTGGAAGTTCAATCTGGATCAGCCCACCTATCAGGCGGTGCTGACGCACGCCGACGACGAGGATCTGCGCCGCACCTATTACGAGGCCTGGATGACGCGCGCCTCCGATACCGGCCCGCACGATCCCACCCACGACAACGCGCCGCTCATCGAGGAGATCCTCGCGCTGCGCCACGAGGCTGCCGCCCTCACCGGCTTCGACAACTACGCGGAGTACTCGCTGGCGAGCAAGATGGCGCCGGGCGTGGACGAGGTGCTGGAGTTCCTCTCCGAGCTGGCCGAGCGCAGCCTGCCGGCGGCGAAGGACGAGGTGGCCGCGGTGGAGGACTTCGCGGGCCGCACGATCCGGCCCTGGGACCTGGCCTACTACTCCGAGAAGCTGAAGCAGGAGCGCCACGCCATCTCCGACGAGGAACTCCGCCGCTACCTGCCGGCGCCGAAGGTCATCGAAGGGCTGTTCCGCCTGGCCGGGGAGCTCTACGGGCTGGAGATCCGGACACGCGAGGGCGTTCCGGTCTGGCACGACAGCGTGAGCTACTACGAGGTGCGCGACGCCGACGGCACGGCCGTGGGCGGCTTTTACGCCGACCTCTATGCCCGGACGGGCAAGCGGGGCGGCGCCTGGATAGACGAGTGCGTCGTGCGCAAGGGCATCGGCGGCGAAAAGGCCGCGCCGGTGGGCTACCTGGTGTGCAACTTCGCGCCGCCGCACGGCGAAGAGCCCTCCCTGCTGACGCACAGCGACGTGGTCACCCTCTTCCACGAGTTCGGCCACATGCTGCACCACCTGCTCACACGGGTGGACTACCCCAGCATCGCCGGCATAAACGGCGTGCCGTGGGATGCGGTGGAGCTTCCCAGCCAGTTCATGGAGAACTTCGCCTGGCACTACGAGGTGCTGGCGCACGCGTCCGGACACGTCGACACCGGCGAGCCCCTGCCGGCGGACATGTTCGAGCGGCTGCGCGGCAGCCGTAACTTCAATGCCGGCCTGCAGATGCTGCGCCAGCTGGAGTTCGCCCTGTTCGATTTTCGTCTGCACGCGGAGTACAGCCCGGGCCGGGGTTCGCGGGCAGCCGAGATTCTGGAAGCGGTGCGCGAACGGGTGACACTGGTGCGCCCGCCGGCCTGGAACCGCTTCGCGAACGGTTTCGCGCACATCTTCGCCGGCGGTTACGCCGCGGGCTACTACAGCTACAAGTGGGCGGAGGTGCTCGCGGCGGACGCCTTCAGCGCCTTCGAGGAGGCGGGCATCTTCGACCGGGGCACGGCGCAGAGCTTCCGCACCAGCATCCTGGAGGTGGGCGGCAGCCGGGACATCATGGATGCCTTCGTCGAGTTCCGCGGCAGGGGCCCGAGCCTCGAGGCACTGCTCGCGAGCAGCGGGATCAGCCGGGCAGCGTGAAGGTCGCCACCTGGAATGTGAACTCCCTGAAGGTCCGCCTGCCCCAGGTGCTCGCCTGGGTGGCGGAGTCGGACCCCGACGTGCTGGCGCTGCAGGAGATCAAGCAGCCGGACGAGGACTTCCCGGCCGAGGCGCTGCAGGCGGCCGGCTACCACGGCATCTCCAACGGCCAGCGCACCTACAACGGCGTGGCGCTGCTGTCCCGCCAGCCGCCGAGCGATCCGGTGCGCGCCTTGCCGGGCTCCGAAGACCCCCAGCGGCGGGTGCTGGCAGCCACGATCGACGGCGTTCGCATCGTCAACCTCTACGTGCCGAACGGCCAGGCGGTGGACTCCGAAAAGTACCAGTACAAGCTGGAATGGCTCGAGCGCCTGCGGGACTACCTCGCCGACGAACTGAAGGCACACGAGCGGCTGGTCGTGCTCGGCGACTTCAACATCGCCCCCGAAGACCGGGACGTGCACGACCCGGAGCTGTGGCGCGGGCGGGTGCTGTTCAGCGAACCCGAGCACGCCGCGCTGAAACGCCTCACCGATCTCGGCCTGGTGGATCTGTTCCGCCAGTTCGACCAGCCGGAGGACGCGTTCAGCTGGTGGGACTACCGGGCGGCGGCATTTCGCCGCAACCGGGGGCTGCGCATCGACCTCATACTCGGCAGCCACACGATGGCAGAGCGCTGCGTCGCCAGCGCCATCGACCCGGAGCCGCGGGGCTGGGAACGGCCCTCGGATCATGCCCCGGTCTGGGCGGAGTTCGAGGAATGAGGGCGCGCGCGATCTGCCGTCTTAGGTCAAACCGACCGCTTGCGGCCGGGGGCGGCGTGTATGCTGCACCCACAAGACACGATGGTCCGCTGCCGCGGAAGGGGGGAGAATCGTGGATCCAGTGAATCCGGTGAACCCGGATGCCGGAGGTCACGGTCGGGCCCCGCAGGCGGGCCGCAGCGCGGGGGGCGCCGCAGGCGCCGAGAAGTACAAGAAAATGCTGCAGGACCGGCGCAACGACTTCGACGTCACCAACACGGTGCAGGTGAGCAACCCCGCCGCCGTGCGCGATGCCGTGCGGGAACTGCTCGAGCGGACCTACCCGGACGCCGGCTTCGACAAGATCTGGCTCGCGTTCTACGACTTCGAACGGCTGTTCACCGGCCGCATGCCCGGGTACCTGGGCTGCGACACCAGCTATCACGATATCCAGCACACGCTGGACATGACCCTCGCCATGGCGCGCCTCATCGCCGGCTACGAGGCGGCGCGCAACATCGGCGAGAGCCTGGGTCCCGAGCGGGCATTGCTGGGCATCATCACGTCGCTGTTCCACGACGCCGGCTACATCCGCCACGAATTGCGCGACCGGGAATACCGCAACGGCGCCGAGTTCACTCTCTACCATGTCAGCCGGAGCGCCGATTTCCTGCGCCGCTACCTGCCCGGCATCGGGCTCGACCAGCTGGCGCCGGCCGCGAGCAAGCTGGTGCACTTCACCGGCTACGAGATCGCGCCGGAAGCGATCGAGATGGAGGACCCGAAGAACACCCTGCTGGGCCACCTCCTCGGCACGGCCGACCTGGTGGCCCAGATGGCCGACCGCTGCTACCTGGAGAAATGCCGCGACCGCCTGTACAGCGAGTTCGTCGTCGGCGGCGTGGCCATCGAGAATGCACGGCCCGGCGAGTTCATGGTGCGCTACGAGTCCGGCGAAGACCTGCTCCGGCAGACACCCGGCTTCTTCGAATATTCGGCGCTGCCTCGCCTCGAGAACACCTTCGGCGGCGTATACCGCTACCTGGAGGCGCTGTTCGAGGGCCAGAATCCCTACATGCTCGCCATCGAGGCGAACTTCACCTTCCTCGGCCGGATCCTGGAGAGCGGCCACTGGCAGCTGCTGCGGCGCAATCCGCCCGCCTTCGTCGGCGAGCAGTCCAGCCTGCGCACCATGCGCGAGATGGTCGAGGAGACGGGGACGCGTCTCGCCCGCATACGGCTGGGCAACACGGCCACGGGCTGACTCGCCGGAACCGCCCGGCGGCGGCTCGGGCGGGTATCAGCTCTTCGCCCGCAGGAATACCGGCCGGTCCGGCTCGGACTGCTCTTCGCTGTAACGGTAGCCTTCCTCGGCGAAGTCCTTCAGGCCCTTCAGCGTGTCGACCCGTTCGCGGATGATCCAGGCGGCCATCATGCCGCGCGCCCGCTTGGCGAAGAAACTCAGCACCCGGTAGTCACCGCTCTTCGCGCGGTCCTTGAACACAGGCGACACGATGCGCCCGTCCAGCTGTTGCTCGTTCACCGCGCCGAAGTACTCGTTGGAAGCCAGATTGACCAGCGCCTTCGGCTTCTGGCCGGCCAGCTCTTCGTTCAGCGCGCGGGTGATGCGCTCGCCCCAGAAGGCGTAGAGATCCTTGCCCGCCTCGTTGGCGAGCGAGGTGCCCATCTCCAGCCGGTAGGGCTGCATCAGATCGAGCGGGCGCAGCACGCCGTAGAGCCCGGACAGGATGCGCAGATGATCCTGAGCGTAGTTCAGGTCCCGGGCGTCGAAGCGCTCCGCCTGCAGGCCCTGGTACACGTCACCCTTGAACGCCAGCAGCGCGGGGCGCGCATTCTTCGCGGTGGCCCGGTCGGAGAAATCCCGGTAGCGCTCCACGTTCAGCTTCGAGAGCTTCGGCGACAGGTTCATCAGCGAGGCGATCTCCTTCTCGGACTTGCCCCGCAGAATCTCCACCAGCTTGCGCGCCTCGCTCTGGAAGCGCGGTTTCGTGTGCTTGTCCGTCGCCAGCGGCGATTCGAAATCGAGGGTCTTGGCGGGAGAGAGGACGATGATCATGTCGGTCTACCGGTGTTGCTCGGGTGATGGCGGCCGCCGTCGGCTGCCGGGCGACTGCTCATCCTAGTGAAACGTCGCCCTTTGTAAAGACGCTGCGCAGGTGCTGTCGCAGCCCATCGCGACACGTTGCTGCCCGCCGCGGCCGGGTCAGCGCCGCCGGCAACCCCAGACCATGACCTGATCGCCGACGGTGACGGACGCCTCGCCGTCGCGTATCCAGAGCAGCACTTCGCCGTCGCGCCAGCGGCGGCCCTCCTCGGCCTGCAGCGATTCCAGGGTGTAGCGGCGGCCGTCGAACTCGACGCGCGCCACGGCGTCGGTGATCTCGACGTGCAGGAGGCCGCCCCCCTCGCAGTCATAGCTCCGGGTGTCGACGGGGGCGCCGGCGCAGCCGGCCCCGGCGAGCGCGAGGACTGCCAGGCAGGCGACCCGCAGACTCGCGCTCAGCCGCGGAATGACCGGTCCTGACGCGGCCGGGCCTCGCTGACCCGCGCCGGCCGGCCATTCAGGTCCTGACCGTTCATCACCCGGATCGCTTCCTCGGCTTCTTTCGCATCGTCCATCTCGACGAAACCAAAGCCCTTGGAGCGGCCGGTCTCGCGATCCATGATGACCTTGGCTGACTTGACGTCGCCGAAGGCGGCGAAAGCCTCCCGCAGTTCGTCATCCGTAATGCTGTAAGGGAGGTTACCCACATAGATGTTCATCAAACCGTCCACGCACCGCCGTTCTCAACACGCTGGCATCGGCCGGATCAACGGCGTGGGACCTCGGCCGGATGACCCCGGAAGTACCGGGCGCGGGGCCGGCTGTCAGTGATGATCCGCCCCGCCGCGGTCAATAGTATCCGGCGGTGAGAGACGACTCAAACGCCGCGAAAGGGCTCGTTACGACCCGGTAACGGCCTCGGCCGTCAGGCGATGCGCACCGCCGTGCCGCTGACGCTCACCATCAGCATGCCGTTGGACTCGCCGAGCACCTCGTAGTCGATGTCGACGCCGATGACGGCGTTGGCGCCCATGTCGCGGGCGGCGGTCTCGAGTTCCTCGAAGGCCACCTCGCGGGCCTTGCGCAACTCCTTCTCGTAGGAGGCAGAACGGCCGCCGACGATGTCGCGCAGACCGGCGAACAGATCGCGGAACAGGTTGGCCCCCAGTATCGCCTCGCCGGTGACGACGCCCAGATAGTCGCGGATCTTCTGCCCCTCCAGCGTGGGGGTGGTGGTCACGATCATGGTCACTCCTTTTCGGTGGCGGGATCGTCGGTCGTGGGATTGTCGGTCGTGGGATTGTCAGTCGTAGGATCGCCGGCGGCCTCGGCCATGGCCCTGCGCATGGCGGCCAGGATGTCGTCGTGTTCGCGCTGGCGGGCGTCGTCCGAGTCCTCGATCACGGGCACCGCGGCGATGTCGTCGACATAGGCCCGCGGGAAACCGTGAAAGCGGGCCCCGTGCAGCACCAGGTCCCGGTACCAGCGGAACGGCACCAGGGAGCCGTCCTGGAACTCGGTGTCCGCCTTGTAGGTATGCACCTCGCCGAGGTCGGGCAGCGAGAGCACGTGGGCGTGATAGCCCCGGTTCACCCCCTCGATGCGGTCCAGAGCCGGCTTCTCGTCGAGGGACAACTCGAAGATCGCCGCATGGACCAGGTCCCCGTCGTCGTCCGTCGCGGCGATGGTGGCCTTGGCCGAGCCGTCGAAGCCCCGCTTGTCGAAGCTGAGCCGCCAGCCGGTCAGCTTCCAGGTGGTCAGCAGCACTGCCGAGGACGTCCGCCGCCGCAGGCGCTCGGGGTGCAGATTCGACCCGTAGGCGAGATAGCGGATGGTGGCCATGGCCGCCGATTCTCTCCGGTGGCCTTCAGGCCATCAAGTCGGGCAGCCCGGCCAGGCGCCCGGAAAATCCAGGGAGCCCTTGCGCGGCAGGGGCACAGCCAGTAGACTCTTTACTGAGAATGATTCTCATTTACATGCCGGGAGAGGACGACATGACGACAGAGACAGCCTACCGATCCGCTCCCCGGGACCTCCGGGGTACCGCGCCCGTCGGCGAGGCCCGGGATCGCCGCCAGGCAGCCCGGGAGGCGCGCTACCGCCTCAGCATCGCGCGGGTCCCCGGCGGCGCTGCGGCGCTCGAGGTCCACGACAACGAGCGGGGCTGCCCGCTGCTGGGCTGGCAGGGCGACGTGGCGCGGCAGATGCTTGATTCCGGCATCCTGCCGGCGGACTATTGCCGCGGGGGCTGCCACGGCTGCGACAAGTCCCTGGTGCAGCGGCTCATCATGGCCGGCGCAGCGGCGGAGATGCGCATCCGGGCAGTCGAAGACGCCACCCGGCGACTCACATGACGCCGGCCGGCCCGGGGTTCCATGCAAGCGACCGTTGCCGAGGCATTACAGCAGATACCGGGTCTGGCGGGCCTCGGCGACCGTGACGCACAGACGCTGTTCGGTGCCGCAGCCGTTCTGCGCCTCGATGCGGGCGATACCGTTTTTCATGCCGGCGCCGAGTGCCGGCATTTCCTCATCATCACGCAGGGCTCGGTCCGGGTCACGCTGAACGCGTTGTCCGGCCGATCCGTGACGCTGTATCGCCTCGAGCGCGGCGACACCTGCGTGCTCACCACCTCCTGCCTGATGAGCAGCCGCCGCTACCCCGCCGAGGCGCACACCGAGACGCCGGTGACGGCACTGGCAATGGGGCGTTCGACCTTCGACCGCGGGCTGGAAGAATCCGCCCCGTTCCGCCGCTTCGTGCTGGGCAGCTTCTCCCGGCGGCTCACCGGCGTGATCGAGCGCATGGAGGCCGTTGCGCTGACGCCCGTCGAGGCGCGCCTGGCCGCCCTCCTGCTGGCTCTGGACCCCGGCGACGGCGAGGTGAGCATCACTCACCAGCGCCTTGCGGAGGAACTCGGCACGGCCCGTGAGGTGATCTCCCGGCACCTGAAACGCCTCGAAGGCGCGGCGCTTCTCATCCTCGGCCGCGGCGTGGTGACGCTCTCCGATCAAGCCGGGCTCCGTGCCATAGCGGAGGAGCAGCCCTGCGGCTGATCCCGACGCCGCTGCAATCACTGTCCTCGGCCGCCTCTGTGACGAAGTCACTGAGCGAGGGTCCGGCGCGGAGCACACTGTCCCCGTGACATCGCAAACCCCTCAAGGAGGCTCGTCATGGCATTCCGTAACGAAGGCACCGTCGACCGGGCCGTCCGCGTGACGGCGGGGCTGGTACTGCTCAGCCTGGTATTCATCGGACCGCAGACCCCGTGGGGCTGGATCGGGCTCGTCCCGCTGGCCACCGGCCTCATCGGCTGGTGCCCGGCCTACTCCCTTTTCGGCATCAGGACCTGCAAGACCGAGTAGTAAGAGATTCGGAGGCGGTAATTTAGCCGCGGCGCGCCATAGCCGGTAGACTAGCGCCCTGTCATACCACGCGCAGAACAGGGGAACCCGGCTATGGCGTTATTGATTCTGGGGCTCGTACTCTTCCTCGGCATCCACTCTACCTCCATCGTGGCGGAAGGATTCCGCAATCGGATGGCGGCGAAGAGCGAGCTGGGATGGAAGGCGTTCTACGGCATCGTCTCCATCGTCGGCATCGTGCTCATCGTCAAGGGCTATGCCGATGCGCGCATGAACCCGACGCTGCTGTACGTGCCGCCCGTGTGGATGAAGCATCTCGCGGCGTTGCTGCTGTTGCCCGTCTTCGTCCTGTTCTTCGCGCCCTACTTCCCGGGCAAGATCAAGGCCGTCACCAAACACCCGCAGCTGGTGGCCGTGAAGCTGTGGGCGGTGGCCCATCTGCTGGTGAACGGCACCCTGGCCGACGTCATTTTGTTCGGCAGCTTCCTGGTCTGGGCGGTCGTCGACCGCATCTCCTTCAAGCAGCGAGTCGAGCGCCCGGTGCCCTCGGCGCCGGCCAAGGGCCTCAACGACGTGCTGGTGGTGGCCGCCGGACTCGGCGTCTACGTGATCTTCACGCTCTGGCTGCACGAGGCCTGGTTCGGGGTGGCGCCTTTCGGCTGAGAACGGCCGCCTTCAGTCGTCGCTCAGCTCGATGCGGATTCCGCCCAGCCAGCCTGCCACGGTGTTGAAGATCAGGCAGATGAGCATCGTCATCCAATAGATGACGAAGAGGTAGGCCGCGGGCATCAGGAGCACCAGCCAGATGGAGGCCGCGCCCAGCGCGCCGTCCGGCGCAGCCGGCTGGATGTCTGTGAAAGTCATCACCAGCAGGGCTATGAGCACGTAGACGAGCATGAAGACCGCGGCGGTGGCGGCCGAGATCTTCGCCGCCGACCAGGGGTCGATTCGTCGCAGCGTACGGTTCATGGCTGGACCTTCATGGCTGGACCTTCATGGCTAGAACAGCGCGGCCAGCAGCATCACCAGCGTGGCGACGAAGCCGACCGACCAGATGAGCGAGCGGATCAGGAAGATGCCGGACGCATAGGCCGGCACGTAGGCCACGCGGGCCACGAGATACGTCCAGGCGGCCGCCTCGGTGGCCGGCGTTGATGCCTCGCCCAGCACCACCACCACGACAGCGATGGTGAACAGGATCAGGCCCTCGAAGTGGTTGTCGAGGGCGCGCTTCAGGCGCCCGGCCATGCCCCAGGGCTGTTTCTGCTCGTCCCGGTTGCCGCCCGTGTAGCTGGGCCCCAGCTGTTTGTTGACCGGGACGGCCATCAACACGAACTGGACGAATTGCACCAGGGCCGCATAGCCGAGGACCTTCAGTTCGACCGGCATCGGGTTCTCCTTTTTCTTGTCGACGAGGCCATCCTACGCCCCGGCCTCACCGATGGGAACGGCCGTTCGCGGTGACGAGCCGGCGGCAGATCGCGGGAACCTCGTGCAGGGCGTCGATGGAGGCGGCAAGGCCGCAGGCCGCTTCGCCGCCGGGCGGATCTCCATAGCCGTAACGCGCGAAAATCACGGGCACGCCCGCCGCCCGTCCGGCGGCCACGTCGTTGGTCGAGTCTCCCACCAGCAGCGCCCGCGTCGGGGCCACGTCGAGGGCATCCAGGCAGGCGCGCACCGGCGCCGGATCCGGCTTCAGCGGCAGGGAGCCGTCGCCGCCGACGACGGCATCGATGTGGCGGCTCAGCTTCAGGTCATCGAGGATGTCGCGGGCGATCCCGGCGGGTTTGTTGGTGCAGACGGCATGGCGCCAGCCATCGGCGGCCAGGGAGGCCAGCGCCTCCGCAGCACCGGGCATCGGTCGCGTCTCCCGGGTGGCGCACCGGGCGTAGAGGGCCAGGAACTCGCGCCGAAGCGCCGGCAGATCGGCCGGCGCGAGCGGCCGGCCCGCCGCGGCGAAGCCCCGGCACAGGAGTGCGCCGACGCCGTCGCCGATCATTCCCCGGACGGCATCCGCGGTGCGGGGCGCCAGCGCGTGCTGCCCCAGCACGCCGTTGAGCGCGGACGCCAGGTCGCCGACGCTGTCGACGAGGGTGCCGTCCAGGTCCCAGATGACGGCCCGGGGATGAATGTGGTTCACAAAGTGACTGCTAACGCATTGTTTTCGAACACAATAAGAGTGCGATGTTGGGCTGGACGCGGGGAATTCAAGTCAGGATAATACCGGAGTTGCTGCAGTGCAGCATAGAGGTACCCTACAGCCATGGATTACACGGATGTCTATTTCACACTCGACGGAATCGCGCTCGCAGGATTGCTGATCGCGATGGCAGTCGCTTGCTACCTCACGCACCGACGGTATCGTCGCAATGAGCGCCGCAGGCGCTCTGGCGAAAAGCCGCGCAAGCGGATACGCCACCGCAGAGTCTGATCGCCGGTTCCTGTATCGCCGATGACCCCTCGCAGGGTCATCGGCGAGTGTCAAACATCCCTCGGCTCGAGTTTCCTGACGCGGAAGCTCTGCGAACCGCCCTCTAGCAGCGTATCGAGCAGATCGGCGAGCCCTGTCTCCATCCGCCACTGCAGGTATCTGTCGTAGTGCTCGAACGACTGCCACTCCTCGAACAACACGAAGGTGGCGGCAGCCTCCTCGTAACAGGTGTCGATGCGGATGCAGCCGTCGAAGGCCCGCGTGTCGACAAGCGCTTCCTTTAACGTCGCCTCGAGCTCCTGCACCTTGTCCGCTTGTGCGGGAAACTCGGCAATGACTATCTTCTTCATGGCGCTTCCTCTCGATATGGCCACGCGCGTGGATAATGACGGCTGCCGACCGGCTCTCGAGCGGCGTACATTGGAAGAAATCGGCCGTGCTGGGTATGGTGCAGACCGGTGCATCCATTCGGCCACGGTGGCAAACTCGGTACGAAACCTCCGGATCGTACCGTTTTCCCGCCTGTCACAGGAAGCCTGAATCATGAGCGCAAGTAGCGATCCAGCCATACCAGATCCGGTTTTGTTGCGCAGCGATGACCAGGGCATTGCGACACTGACGCTCAACCGCCCGGCGCAGTACAACGCATTGTCCGAAGCGTTGCTGGATAGCCTGCAGCACGCGCTGGACCAGATCGCCCGGGATGACACGCTGCGGGTCGTTATCATCGCCGCCCGGGGCAAGGCCTTCTGTGCCGGTCACGATCTGAAAGAGATGCGCGCCAGCGAGGATCGGGCCGTTCATCAGGCACTCTTCGACAAATGCGGCAACATGATGATCACCATCAACCGCCTGCCCCAGCCGGTCATCGCGCAGGTGAATGGCATCGCCACGGCGGCAGGCTGCCAGCTGGTTGCCAACTGCGACCTGGCGGTGGCGGCCGATAACGCACGATTCGCCGTCTCGGGCATCAACTTCGGCTTGTTCTGCTCTACCCCGGCGGTGCCCCTGAGCCGCAACCTACTGCGGAAACAGGCGATGCAAATGCTGCTGACCGGTGATTTCATATCGGCCGGCGATGCCAAAGCCCATGGACTCGTCAATGAGGTGGTCGCGGCCGCGGAACTCGAATCGGCGACGCGTGAGCTGGCGGAGAAGATAACGGCGAAGTCGGCCCACTCGGTCAGGCTCGGCAAGGAGATGTTTTACAAGCAGCTGCCGATGGAACTGGCTGATGCCTATGCCTACGCGAGCGAACGCATGGCCTGCAACATGGATTCCCATGACGCGCGAGAGGGTATCGATGCATTCATCCAGAAACGCAAACCCGAGTGGAAACACGAATAGCGCCCCGGCATGTCGAAATCGCAATACGCGACTGATCTGGACAAGAACGCGGCCAACTACACGCCGCTTTCGCCACTGACGTTCATCGAACGGGCCGCCTCGGTCTACCCGGAACGGTGTGCCGTCATCTACGGGGAGACGCGGCGCAGCTGGCGTGAAACCTATCGGCGCTGCCGCCGATTCGCCAGCGCCTTGCGGCGCCACGGCGTGACCGCGGAAGACACGGTCGCGCTGATGCTGCCGAACGTGCCGGCGATGTACGAGGCCCATTTCGCCATCCCCATGGCGGGCGCGGTTATCCACGCAATCAATATCCGCCTCGACGCGGACGCCATCGCGTTTCAGCTCGAACACGGAGGCGCCCGCGTTTTGCTGACGGACACCGAGTACGCCGTCACCGTGGCGGCAGCCCTTGAGAAACTGGACGACAAGCCCCTCGTCATCGACGTGCGGGATCCGGCAGTCGGGGACGGCGAGCGTATCGGCGAGCGTATCGGCGAGACGGAATACGAGGACTTCCTGGGCGCCGGCGATGCCGACTTCGCCTGGGACTTGCCGCCGGACGAGTGGCAGGCGATCGCGCTCGGCTACACCTCGGGGACCACCGGCAATCCAAAGGGCGTCGTCACCCATCACCGCGGCGCCTATCTCAATGCCGTCTCGAATACGCTCGCCTGGGATATGGGCGCCCACCCCGTATACCTCTGGACCCTGCCGATGTTTCACTGCAACGGCTGGTGCTTCCCGTGGACCCTCGCGGCTCTGAGCGGCACCAGCGTGTGTCTGCGCGAGGTGCGCGACACAGCCATTTTCGACGCCATCGGACAACACGGGGTCACGCACCTGTGTGGGGCGCCGGTCGTGATGAATCTCATGGCGAACGCCGGCGAAGCACTGACGAAGGTGGTCGAGCGTCCGGTCAACGTGATGACCGCGGGCGCCGCTCCGCCGCCGTCGATCCTCGAAGCCATGGCCGGGCTCAATTTCAAGGTGACCCATACTTACGGGCTGACCGAGGTCTACGGTCCCGCAGCAGTCTGTTCCTGGCACGAGGACTGGGATCAGCTGCCGATGAGCGATCAGTCGAGACTGAAGGCCCGCCAGGGCGTGCGCTACCCCATGCTCGAAGAACTCATCGTGGCGAACCCCGAGACACTGGAGCCGGTGCCGGGCGACGGCAAGACCATCGGCGAGATCCTGTTCCGCGGGAATATCGTGATGAAGGGCTACCTGAAGAACGCCGCGGCCACCGATGAGGCGTTTGCCGGCGGTTATTTCCATTCCGGTGATCTGGCCGTCCGGCATCCCGACGGTTACGTCGAGATCAAGGACCGGGCCAAGGATGTGATCATCTCGGGCGGAGAGAACATCTCCAGTATCGAGATCGAGACGGTGCTCTACCGCCATCCCGCAGTGCTCGAAGCCGCCGTCACGGCGATGCCGGATGAAAAATGGGGCGAGACGCCCTGCGCATTCGTCGATCTTCGTGACGATGCCGGGGCGGTTCACGAGCAGGAGATCATCGATTTCTGTCGCGACAACATGGCGCACTTCAAGGCACCGCGCAAAGTCGTGTTCGGACCGCTGCCCAAGACCTCGACCGGCAAAATCCGTAAATTCGAGCTGCGGGAGAAGGCGGGACGCGCCTGAGGCCGGCACTGTCGGACGTCCGGCCCGCCACGACGGACGTGAGCATCGGGCCGTAATGAGAACGCGGCCGAGAGCGTCTGCTCCCGGCCGCGCCAGAGGGTCGGGTGAATTACAGGTCGCCCACAGGCGTGCTGCGGATTTTCGGCCACGTCTCCTCGGCTTTCCTGAGGATGTTCTCCTTGTCCGCGAGATACATCTGGAAGACGGCGTCGTTCACGAACAGGTAGAGCTTGCCGTCGACGATGTCCGCGAACATCGGGTCCCCGTCGAACTTCTTGCCCTTCGCCACCGCGAACGCACAGAAGCCGCCGTACTGGGGCAGGTAACCTTCCGGGTCACTCGCGAAGCGATCGGCCGATGCCTCGGAGGCGAAGTAGTAGGCCACGCCGTCATGAGTGACGGTGTGGGCCGCGTCACCTTCCGCGGCGGCATTGAGAGTGCTCAGCGCGACCGTATCGATGCCGTGCAGGCCAAGGGGCACTCCGGCAGCGGTCACGCCGGTCGAGACGTTGTACTCGTCCGCGGCCCAGGCAGGGGCAGTGAAGATCAGGGCGGCGACGGTGACGATGGCAGCAGATTTCAGATTGATAAACATTGTCGTACTCCTTATGGATTGATTGTCGGTCAGCGGGTCTTGTCCCTACCGGTAAGCGGCCTCGATGGCCTTCACGGTCTCACCGGTCGGGGCAATGTGGTTCGCGATCATGCGAAAGTTGGTGAGGGCGGCGGCATAGCCGTCCCAGCCGGGCACCTGCGCGGCGGCGGTGGCGTCGGGGACTACCAGCACTTCGAAGCCCTGCTCGATCAGCTCGCGCATGTGGGATTCGGTGCAGAGGTTGGCGGACATGCCGCCCAGGATGACCTTGCTGATGCCCGCCTTGCGGAGCTGCAGCACCAGGTCGTTGGTCTCCGGGCCGTAGACCTTGTGCGGGCTCGTCACCACGGTCTCGCCGTCGTTGATGTACTTCTTGTACTGTGCGAGCCAGTCGGCGCCGGAGCCTTCGAAGCCGACGAGGGACAGGGCATCCTTGCGGTCGAACATGCCGATGGAGTGCATGAGCGCTTCGAGTGCGCCCTCGAACTGCCAGCGGTGGTCGTGGGGGTAGTAGTAGTGGGGCGAGATGAAGACGGGCATGTCGACCGCCTTCGCCGTGGCGAAGAGCTTGTCGATGTTCTCCACCGTGCCGTTCTCCTTCACGTTCTTGCCGACGACGCCCCAGGTGACGCCGTCGGGGCTAAGGAAGTCGTTCTGCGGATCGGTGATCACCAGCGCGGTGGAGCCGGGGACGATGTCCATGCCGGGGTCGGGCAGCTGGGCATGCGCGGTGGCAGAGAGGGCCAGTACGGCCATGAGGGTGGTCAGAGTTCGGATCATCAGGTTCATCGGTTGGTTTCCTTCTGTTGAATGCAGTCATGTGGATGCACGGCTTCCTCATTGCAGTGACCGTGCCAAGTCAGAAAAGTAATGGAAGACAAGGACTTATAATTTTTCCCGGACCGCAGGAATTTGTGGATCGCAAGATTTGACGGTACGTACCGTAGACTTTTCAGGCGGAGGAGGCGCTCACCGCTGATCATCGATCAGGCGCCCGAAGGGCGTCCCACTCGAAGGCCGTGTACCGCGGCGTGATGTGCTGCGGGCAGTTCCAGTCGAATGCGGCAACGTCGATGATGGCCACGCGCTCGACTTGCGCCCCGTAGTCGGCGTCGTGGAATGCCGCGAGGTCTCCGGGCTCCAGGTCTGCAGCGTGTACGAACCGGAGGTGGCCGATGATCTTCAGCCGTCGGCGGTTCGGATAATCCATGAGGATGACCGACACTTTGTTATTGGCCGTGGAGTTGCCGACGCTGATCAACTGCCGGTTGCCACGATAATCGGCGAAGGCCAGTCCGCCGGGCCCCGTGACTCGCAGGAAACCCCTCGGCCCGCCGCGGTGCTGCACGTACGGCCAGCCGTCCTCGTTCACCGTCGCCATGTAGAAACTGTCGCGCCGGGCGATGTAGTCGATCTCGCGATCGGTCAGCCGGTCGTTGGGGCCGGCCATCTTCGTGAAGCGAGCGAGTTGTTCGTGGGAGCCGTAGGCCCGTTGGGCTCGTCTGACGGCATCGGTGAACATGAAATGGGCGAATTCGTGCATGACGACTCCAGGAGAAAGAGGTGGCGGCCGCAGGGGGTGCGGCCGCCACAGGGACAGCATCAAGGTGCTGCCAGGCGGGGGTTGGAAACCTTGCGGTGCAGGAAGTCGCGCATCAGGTCCGCGATCTCCCGGCCGTGGGTCTCGAGGGCGAAGTGCCCGGTATCGAGAAGGTGGTATTCGAGGTCCTTCAGGTCGCGTTTGTACGGCTGTGCGCCGGCGACCGGGAAGATCTCGTCGCGCTTGCCCCAGACAATAAGCGTGGGCGGCTGATGCTCACGCAGATACGTTTGCCAGGCCGGATACAGCGGCGGATTACTGCCGTAGCTATAGAACATCTGTAACTGGATCGCCTGGTTGCCCTTGCGGTCGAGTAGCGGCTGCACGTGGTCCCAGGTATCCGGGCTCACCAGCGAGACGTCGCTGACGCCGTTGGTGTACTGCCACTGGGTCGCCCCGAGCGTCAGCAGGAAGCGCAGCGCCTCCTCGTTGGCCATCTCGGCCCGGCCGTAAGCGGCCTTGACGTTCGCCCACCAGGGATTGTCCAGGCCCTCGTTGACGGCAGCGCGATCTCGCCAATACGCCCGGATTGGTTCCCAGAAATCGTTGTCGATGCCCTCCATATAGGCATTGCCGTTCTGCACGATCAGCGACTGCACCCGCTCCGGCTGGTCGACGGCCAGCCGGAATCCGACGGGAGCGCCGTAGTCCATCAGATACAGGCTGTAACGCGCGATCCCGAGCCTGTCGACGAACTGTCGGATCAGCCGCGCGACGTTGTCGAACGAGTAGTCGAATTCGGAAACCGCCGGCATCGAGCTGTAGCCGTAACCCGGGTAGTCCGGGGCCACCAGGTAGAACTCGTCCGCCAGTTCGGGGATCAGATCGCGGAACATGTGCGAAGAGGTGGGGAAGCCGTGCAGCAGCAGTATCGCCGGCTTGGTCGGATCCCCGGCTTCGCGGTAGAAGATCTCCGTATCTTCAATGATTACGGTGCGGTAACGGACGCCCGTCGTGGTGTCGGCCCGTGCCTGGGTATCGACGACGGCGATGGACAGTGCGGTGATAAACGCGAGCGTGACCACCTGGTCGATTATTTTGCGTTTCACGGTCTTCTCCTCATGCGAACGCGCGTGGGGGCGCGTTCCGGTTGGCGCCATTCCCGGTAATCACCAGGAACAACATGATCAGGATCAATACGGCCTGGAACTGAAAGCCGCCCATCGGATGGGATTCGGTGGGCACGAAGTTCCAACGGCCCCAGTGCACCATCCAGATGGCACCGAGCATCACCGGGATGTTCAACGCGGCACCGATACGTGTCGCCAGGTCGTGCACCGGCCGATTGCCGACTCCGCCGAACAGGACCAGTAGCCCGCCGCCGGCTTCGGCGGCCGCTACCAGTACAACTTCCACGTAGGAGATCGGCAGCATCTGCGTGAAGCCTTCGAGGTCCGCCAGCTTCAGCAGGCCGTGAAAAACGAACACACTCGCGAGCGCGATGCGCAGCAGCCAATGTGCGTTACTGTCGAGTGTCTTCATCGTCTGTTTTCCTTCTGGTGAGGTTGGGCAGAGGAACCCTCGACGCCGATGCGGCGGTGCTGAGGGTTGATCGGAACGTCGTTGGCACTCATGTCGCGGCGGCGCATGTAGCCGTCGGCATCGAATTCCCAGTGCTCGTTACCGTGGCTGCGGTACCACTGGCCGGTGCCGGCGTGCTGCCACTCGTACTCGAAACGCACGGAGATGCGGTTGTCCGTGTAGCACCACAGCTCTTTCATGAGCCGGTAGTGCAGTTCCAGCGACCACTTGCGGGTGAGGAACGCCGCGATCGCCGCACGGCCCCGGAAGAACTCTTCCCGGTTCCGCCATTCGGAATCCGGGGTGTAGGCCTGCGCCACGAGCTTCGGGTCGCGGGTGTTCCAGGCGTCTTCGGCGGCCTGGACCTTGGCGAGGGCCGTCTCGCGGGTGAAGGGCGGTGTCGGCGGGCGGGTCATGCGGTGTCTCCTGTGAAAGTGGCAATGTCGATTCCTGGCTTTGCTATTGCAGCGTCCGTGCCAACCATGGAAAACAAAGAAAAACAGCAAGTTAGGCATTCGCGTCGACCGCAGAAACTTGCGGACCGCAGGATTTGATGGTCAAATCCGCAGATCCTTGCGGTGGAGAGAGGCGGAAACCGATGGCGACTCGTCCCGGCCGGGAAGCACCCGGCCCCATGCTGACGGAGCGCTACCGGGCGCTCGTCGACCATTCGCCCCACGCCGTCGTCGAGCTGGACGGGGAGGGGAGGATCCGGGGCATGAACGGCGTGGGTCTGGAATGGGCCGGCGCGGAGGCCCCGGAGGAGGTCATCGGGGCGGCGTTGCCCGCGCTCGCCGCAGAGGACGACCGCGCGCGGGTGGAGGCAGCGCTGGCGAAGGCGTTGCGGGGCGATGAAGTGCAGTTCCGCTATGCCGACGAGGCCGGCGCACAGTACGCCACCTCGCTCATACCAATAACGGAAGACGGCGAGGTCGGCCACGTTCTGGCACTCACTCAGAACCTGACCGACGAGCTCCGTCTACGCCAGAAATTCAGCGAGATGGAGGCGCACCACTCCCTCATCCTGGAATCCGCCGGCGAGGGCGTCTACGGCCTGGACGCCGACGGCCGGCTCACCTTCGGCAACGCGGCGGCGGAACGCATCGTGGGCTGGGATACGAAGCGAATCCTCGGCGAACGCTCCCACGAAATACACCACCACACCTACCCGGACGGCCGTAACTATCCCCGCGAGGAATGCCCCATCTACGCGGCGCTGAAGGACGGGCAGGTGCACCACGTGGAAGACGAAGTCTTCTGGCACTCGGACGGGTCCGCCGTGCCCGTGGAGTACACCAGCACGCCCATCGTGAAGGACGGCGAGCCGGCAGGCGCCGTGGTCATCTTCCGCGACATCTCCGAGCGCAAGGCACTGGAGGCACAACGGCGCGAGGCCTTCGAGGAAATCAAGCGGCTGAAGGAGCAGCTGGAGCAGGAACGCGACTACCTGCGCGACGAGGTCAACGTGTCCTTCCACTACGGCGAGATCATCGGCCAGAGCGAAGCGCTGAAGCGCACTCTCGCTCAGCTGGAGGCGGTGGCGCCGACGCCGGCGAACGTGCTCATCCTCGGCGAATCCGGCGTGGGCAAGGAGATGATCGCCCGCGCCATCCACGCCCATAGCGGCCGCGCCGACAAACCTCTGGTCAAGGTGAACTGCGCCTCCATCCCGAAGGATCTCTTCGAGAGCGAATTCTTCGGCCACGTGAAGGGCTCGTTCACCGGCGCGCACCGCGACCGCGTGGGACGCCTGCAGCTGGCCGACGGCGGCACCCTGTTCCTGGACGAGGTCGGCGAGATCCCGCTGTCGCAGCAGGGCAAACTGCTGCGTGCGCTGCAGGAGAACGAATTCGAGCGGGTGGGCGACGACCGGACGAAGAAGGTGGACGTGCGGGTAGTCGCGGCCACCAATCGCGATCTGCTGGAAGAGGTGAAGGCGGGACGCTTCCGGGAAGACCTCTACTATCGGCTCAGCGTCTTCCCCATCGAGGTGCCGCCGCTGCGGGACCGGGTGGACGACATCGCGCCGCTGGCCGCGCATTTCCTGAGAGTGATCGGCGAGGAACTAGGGCGCCACGAGCTGAAACTCACGCGGGAACAGCTGAGGCTGCTGGAGCGCCACGACTGGCCGGGCAACATCCGGGAGCTGAAGAATGTGATCGAGCGGGCGGCCATTTCCTCGAAGGGGGTGCGGGTGCGGATGGACCTGGCGTTGCCGGACACCGCGGAATCGGCGCCGGCGGCGGTGACGGCTTCGGACGACACCGCGTTCGTCACGGAGGCCGAGTTCCGCCTGATGGAGAAGGCCAACATCACGGCCGCGCTGCGAGCGGCCGATTGGCGAGTGTGGGGCGAGGAGGGAGCCGCCGATCTGCTGGGGCTCAATCCGTCGACGCTGAAGTATCGGATGAAGCAGCTGGGGATCGAGAAGCCGGAGATGGCCTGGGACTGACCCAGAAAGCGCTCGCTTTCGCAGGGCTTTCCTTATCACCAGCTTCAGTCCGGGCCAAGTCTCGTCCACCGAGCAGCAATTTGCGTGTACCAGCCCCATCGGCAGGGGAGCTCACGCACTACGTCCTCGATCACGTCCGTCGCGGCACCGAGCGACGCCGCAAGATCTGCTAACGATTCGGTGTCAATGCCGCCGGGCAACGCTCTGAGGTAAGATTCCCGCTATCGACCCGGCGCAGCGGTTTTTGTCTCGGCACTTCCGGGTGCGTGTCGACAGCAGTTGCGTCCGGATTAGATGCAATCGGTCTTGCAGACTCAGTACAACTGCGCAGGCACGTGACGAAGATTCTGTTCAGGGTGTGTCGGGACGGAGAGATCCATGAGCCACCATGCCTCCCAGGAAGACGTCATCTTTACGAACAGGGTGGAGTCCTGTCAGTTTCCAGTAGCAGATTTCGATCACAGAGCACATTTGCGCCTGGCATACGTCTACCTCTCGGAGGATGATGTCGACACGGCTGTCGAAAAGATGCGGGACGCTCTGGTGCGTCTGCTCACCGCCAATAAGATAGAACCTGCCGCCAAGTACCACGAGACCTTGACGAAAGCGTGGATACTGGCGGTTCACCATTTCATGAGCCTCACGAATGGGTCGGCTTCCGCTGACGAGTTTATTGACAAGAACCCGGAGATGCTCGACGCAAGCATCATGCTTACCCATTATTCCGCCGAGGCCCTTTTTTCGGATGAAGCCCGTAAGTCCTTTGTGCAGCCGGATCTTGATCCTATCCCCCGGCCCGGAGGTTAGGTGCTCTCCTCAAAGACCGCTTCGGTGCGGTGCCGCTTGTCGGCCCGTCTCGGATGTCTTTTGATGCTTCCGCTGAGGTTCCACCGCTCGACGTCGACGACCATCTCCGAGGATTCCGCACAACCATGAGTCTGATCGAGTTCAGCGTCGGCTGAATAGCCGGCCGATCCCTTTATTGCGCAATCTCGTAGGCCAGGCTCGTAATGCGGCCACGCCGGTAGGGTTTCCGGCCCTC
>Ga0209944_1000058_pt1 | contig 42288 bp, 36 predicted proteins | sample SalPonR1_C_D2_MG_FD_185701 | JGI IMG/M metagenome (GOLD analysis project Ga0209944, IMG submission 185701) | Salt pond soil microbial communities from South San Francisco under conditions of wetland restoration - Salt Pond MetaG R1_C_D2_MG... ...
TCGAATCCGGCGAACAGTTTATATCTGAGGTTACGCTGGATAAAATCAATGAACAACTCATTCCTGATTGGGGAATAAGTATTTTCGCAAAAAATCTGGAAGAGCCTGGGGAGACAGCTTTTTCTGGTAGTCGAAATGGAGCAATAGGCTCTGAAGTTCGGTATACTGATACCTTGACGGAGGCTCAGGATGGATGGTTGCAATTCTGGAATGAAAACGAAATATTTAATTGGGTTCAAACAGGGGCATCTACAGAGCCAGACTTTGAAGAGGATCCCGGCCAGGGCTTTACTCGGGTGATTAATGGTCCTCTGTATCCCTTTTCTCTTACGGCATATGAGCCATTACAGGGGACAGACGTGTTTATTACACCCGCATGGTACGATAATTCCATGAGTTCTGTTCGAAGCAGTAATCCACTTTCCAATTTGAATAATGTGGATATTGTTTTAACTCCGGATCGGGATAAGTGGAGTAAGTGTATTGTAGTAGAAACGAGTAATCGTGAATATAGATCTGCAGGTTATGGAACCGTAGCGGGTGAAAATGAGGTACGTAATTTAAGTGTACGGACCTTGCCATCTCGTGGCAAAGAGGTTGATCCCAACACTGGGGAGCCTGTAGTTTTAACTGATGAGCCAACTGGATTTTCTTATTTCCCTGGCTATGCTGTCAATGTGGAGACTGGGGAACGTTTGAATATTTTCTTCGGTGAGAACTCTTCATACAGTGATGAAGTGCTTGGTGCACTTAACTTCCCGGATTCTCTTAGAATCGGTAATGATATGGTCTGGAATCCTACATCTGATATTGCTGCCAATACGGGAGAACCTTTTCCACTACCGATATTTGTGGGTGGTCAACATTTCATCTATGTAACGAACCAAGCGTATGATGGCTGTGAGCAACTGAGAGAAGGTTTGGCTCAAACCACAGGTATGAGCAGTTTCATTCACCGGATAAATAAAACGAATACATTACCCGCCGTTCAATGGGCTGGATTGCCATTGTTGAATGAAGGATTTCAGTTAAATTCGTTTGCAGATGGATTGATACCTGAAGAAGTCACTATTAGCCTGCGAGTAGATAATCCGTATGGAGTTGCAGAAGATGGTGGAACGGGAGTAAATCAAGGGTACCCAGCTTACCAATTTACTTTGGAAGGCACTGAAGAGCAAGAGCTAGAGAGTAATGTACAAGTAGACAGTGCATTAGATATGATCAACGTAGTGCCTAATCCTTACTATGCCTTTTCTGACTATGAAACCGGTTCTTTTACAAAAACGGTGAAAGTGACGAACTTGCCACCAAATTGTACAGTAACGATTTACTCTTTAGATGGTAAATTCATCCGACAATTTGAGAGGAACGAGGAACCCTTTACTAATATATCTGGGCGCTCATTCACGGGTGTTGCGAATCGAAATTTTGCACCTGATATTAGATGGGACCTTACTAACTCGCGTCAAATCCCTATTTCCAGTGGAGTATATCTGATTCATGTTGATGCGCCAGGATTGGGTGAGCGAGTTATTAAATGGTTTGGAATAAACAGACAATTTGATCCGACTGGACTATAAACTTAACGAATAGGAGGAGGCCTGCATATGGCCTTCTCCTTAACATAAACGAAATTATGAAGAGAGTTATACCTTTTATCGCCATGGGTCTTATTTTGGGCCTAACCTCTATCTCTACTTCCTTTGCTGGAAACCCTGATCGCCAGGGTGAGGCTGGAGCTTATGAATTATTGTTAAACCCCTGGGCCCGAAGTGCAGGTTTGCACACATTGAATGTCTCGATGGCAAGTGGTGTGGAAGCCATGCGTGTTAATGTAGCAGGTATGGCGGGTACTCAGCGGTCTGAGCTTGCCTTAGGTCACGCGAGATATTTAGAGGGGACTGGAATTTCGATGAATGCAGTTGGTCTGACACAGCGTGTGGGAAAAAATGGTGTATTCGGACTTAGTCTTATGGCTATGAATTTTGGTGATATTGCCGTGACTACAACAAATTTGCCAGGTGGTGATGGTTCGACGTTTTCACCTTCCTTTTTCAATTTAGGAATAGGCTATGCGCACACTTTTGAAAATAAAGTTTCTGTTGGTGTTTTAGCAAGAGCCGTTTCTCAAACCATCTCCTCTGTTTCAGCATTTGGTTTTGCCATTGATGCTGGTGTTCAATATGTTACGGGCCCTGACGATAATTTTAAATTCGGTATTAGTTTAAGAAACATCGGTTTGCCCATGCGATACGGAGGTGAAGGGCTTTCTTTTCAGGGAGATGCGCCAAATGATAATTTGAATTACAATTTGACTTTGGACCAGCGTGCAGCCACCTTTGACATTCCTTCTCTTCTTCACATCGGTTTATCCTATGACTTTTACGCAGGTGCTGATCACAGAATCACCCCTTTAGGTAACTTTACAGCCAATTCATTCTCGCGAGATATTGTAGGCGTGGGTATGGAGTACTCTTTTAGAGAGTTATTCTTTGTCCGCGGTGCTTACCGTGTAGAAATTGGTGGAGAAGATTCGCCTATTCAAAATGATGCTTACACTGGACTTGCCGGTGGGTTTGGAGTTTATGTCAACCCCAACAAACGGAATGAAAACGAATTTCAGATTGATTATGCCTATAGGGCTACAAACCCCTTTGGTGGAACGCATAATATTACCTTGCGTTTTTCACTGGCTGAGCCGGACGAAACTAACCCGTATTAGCAGATCTGAGTCAAAACACATAAAATACTTATCTTTGTGATTAAACGCTTCTGAAATCCGGAAGCGTTTTTTCTATTTACCTTATTAAAAAATATTGTAGTATGTCAAACATAACTTATTTGACTCAGGAGGGTTACGATAAACTCAAAAAGCAATTAGAATCTTTGAAGACGGATGGACGCAAAGAAGTTGCCGATGCCATTGCGGAAGCCCGTGAAAAAGGAGATCTTTCTGAGAATGCTGAGTATGATGCGGCTAAAGATGCTCAAGGCATGCTAGAGTTGAAAATTAACGAGCTGGAAAAAACCTTAAGTAATGCACGTATTTTAGATCAAAATGATTTGGACGACTCTCAAGTTCGTGTCCTTTCCACAGCAGAGATTAAGGATGTCAAAACTGGACGTACGGTAAAGTATAAGTTAGTATCAGAAACTGAAGCTAACCTCAAAGAGAAGAAAATATCTGTTACTTCACCCATTGGAAAAGGATTGTTAGGGAAAAAGGTCGGAGAAATCGCCGAGATTCAGACTCCCGCTGGTTCAAAGGAATTTGAAGTCGTTAAAATCACTATCGAGTAAACGCTATATACTATGGCCACTTTATTTTCAAAACTTATTTCAGGCGAACTTCCGGCCCATGTTTTGCATGAAGACGAAAAATATTTTTCCTTTTTGGATATTCGTCCCATGGCTAAAGGACATGCGCTGGTTATACCTAAAAGAGAGGAGGATTATTTTTTTGACTTAAGCGGTGATGAATTATCGGGCATTTTGCCTTTTGCTAAAAAAGTGGCACAGGCCATTGAAAAAGTTGTGGATTGTAAGAGAGTAGGGTTATCTGTGGTAGGGCTTGAGGTGCCCCACGCGCATTTGCATTTAATACCCTTGAATGCGGTGTCGGACATGAGTTTTGGTAAAGAACCGATTGAAATGAAAGATGGAGAATTAGCCGTTTTAGCTGAAAAAATCCGGAGTCACATTTCCTAAATATCACTTTATTCGGTCCGGGTTATTTTTTATAAAATCTGACCAGTTGTTGTAATTGCTTGCCCCACTAAGAGGCGATTGGGATTGATAGTAGTGACAAACAGCGGCCGCCAGAGCATCAGAGGCATCTAGAGAGTCATCCGGATTATCGATGACTACAAGTTGTGTAAGCATAGCCTGAACTTGTTCTTTCGAGGCATTTCCGTTTCCAGTGACAGATAATTTAATTTTTTTTGGGCTATATTCTGAAACGGGAACGTCCGCTGTGATTGCAGCCGCTATTGCTACTCCTTGTGCTCGACCTAACTTTAACATAGATTGAACATTTTTCCCAAAAAAAGGAGCCTCAATGGACATATGTTCCGGCTTATAGTGTTTCGTTAATTGTCGAATCCGCTGAAAAATATGTTTTAACTTTTCTTGTTGAGTGTTATATTTTTTCATTTTTAGGGTCCCCAGACATATGCATTGAATGGTTTCGCCCACAACGGAAATTACTGCGTATCCCATGAAATTTGTTCCGGGGTCTATTCCTAAAATCTTCAATTTTTCCATCACTCGCGAAATTAATCATTTTTATTATATGTTTTCTGGCGATTTATTTTTCTCTGTGTTTTTATACTTTTTCTATATCCTTGCATCGTTTAAGCAATGGAATTATGAAGGAATCAATTTTTTTTGGCGTTTTTATTCTGTTTTCTCTTTCTATTGCAGCTCAGGATAATCTCAACTTTGAACCTGGTTCAAGTTCATCCTTTGAGGCCGAACCATGTATGCAGAAAACACCCTGTTTTGAGCCCGGAGAGCGGCTGACTTATGTAGTCTATTATAACTGGGGTTGGATTTGGGTTTCTGCAGGAGAGGTGACTTTTACAGTAAACGAAATCGATACTGGATATCATCTTCACAGTTTCGGGAGCTCTTATCCATCATACGAATGGTTTTTTAAAATCAATAATCGGTATGAATCCTTTATTGATCCTGAAACCTATCTTCCTTACCGGTCCATCAGGGACATAAATGAAGGTAGCTACAGTAAATACGAGGAAGTTGTTTACGATCGATCAGGGCAGCAAGCCTTGACTCAGCGAGGGAAGAATAAAGGGGCTCCCAGGGACACCACTTATTCCGATATTGAACCTTGTGTACACGACTTGTTGAGTATCATTTATTATGCCCGATCCAGCCCATGGCGATCTGATTTTCCTTCAGGCTATGAAATCCCGGTTGACTTATTTTTTGGTAAGAGGGAGTACAATCTGGCCTTAACATATAAGGAGCGAATTCCAAAGCAGAAAATCAAAAAGCTCGGCAATTTTGACGTCTTGCGCTTTTCACCAGAACTCATAAAAGGGGAGTTGTTTGAGGAGGGTGACGAAGCTAATATTTATGTGACTAATGATGACAATAAATTACCCGTACTTATAGAATCTCCTTTATCTGTTGGGAAAGTAAAAGTAGTTTTGAAAGAATATGAGGGCTTGAAATACCCACTTAATGCCTGGATAAAGTGAGGGTTTGGGGATATTTAATTTTCACTTTACTAAGTATAGGTGTGGGTCTGGTACTGGGCTTTTGGTGGTTCGGCTCATCAGAGCGACAGATTGAGGTTTCTTCACAAGGAGTGTTACAGCAAGTTAGAGAAGTTGTGAAAATTGCTACTGTAGAGGGGCAATTTTCAGAAATTTATGATTATAAGGATTTCTATTATTACGACTGGCTACCCTTGCGTAAGAAAGCTCTGATAAAAGTAAGTGCAACCGTCAGTATGGGATATGATCTGTCAGATGTAGAGATACTGACCCATGAGGATAGCAAAGAGATAATCATTAAGGGCCTGCCATCCCCATCCATTTTGTCTAAAGATATTCAACACGAATATTACGATTTACAAGAAGGCAGTTTTAATGCATTTCAACCGAAAGATTTGAACAAAATGCAGAGGGATATTCGTCAAATTATCCAAAGTCGGGTCGAGCAGTCCTCTTTACCTGATTTGACTCGGGAGCGATTTGAAGTGTTGTTAGACGGCCTGAAACAGATGATTTTACCGTATGGGTGGTCCATTACATTGCAAGAAGGGTCCAATCCAGTCCAAGATCCGGAGCCGAGTAATTTGGCGCCCCAGCTAAATTGATCCAGATCAGCGCAATATTCTAACTATCAGAATTTAAATCATTGAAACGCAATTCGGATATTCATAATTTTGCTAAAAATAGATGAAGTATGTCCCTTTTGGAAAAATATGCTGTTCCAGGCCCCAGATATACGAGTTATCCCACGGTTCCTTATTGGGAGTCACCGGGGCCGGATAGAGAGAGCTGGATTCATTCGGTAGAACAGAGTTTAAACTCAGACCTATCCCAGCTCAGTTTGTATATTCATTTGCCATACTGCGAAAAGCTATGCACGTTCTGCGGATGTAACACCCGGATTACAAAGCGGCATGAGGTTGAGGAGCCATACATTAAAGCCGTAATAAAAGAGTGGCAGGCCTATCGAGCTATTTTACCTGAACATGCCCAAGTGGCTGAGATTCATTTGGGAGGAGGAACCCCTACTTTTTTTAGCCCGAGCAACTTAAAATGGCTCATTGAGAGTATTCTCAGAGAAGTTCCGAAAGCAGAAGAGGTCGAATTTAGTTTTGAAGCCAACCCGAATACCACCAGCACAGAACACCTTAAAGTTCTGTATGATTTAGGGTTTCGAAGGGTTAGCTTTGGCATTCAGGATTTTGACCCTAAAGTACAGGCCATTATTCATAGAGTACAGCCCTATCGAACGGTCGAACAAGTGGTAAATGCAGCCCGGGCCATAGGATATACTTCCATTAACTTTGATTTAATTTACGGCTTGCCTGCTCAGTCTATTGATACGATTTTAGATACCATTGAAAAAACAGGACGTTTACATCCGGATCGCTTAGCGTTTTATAGTTATGCCCATATCCCCTGGATAAAACCTGCTCAGCGGATGTATGAAGACCTACTTCCTTCTGAACCCGATAAGTTTGAATTTTACGAGAAGGGAAAGGATGCGCTCGAGCAATTGGGGTATGTTGATATTGGAATGGATCATTTTGCCCTACCTTCTGATAGTCTGTTTGATGCGATGGGAAGGGGACGTCTTCATCGCAATTTTATGGGATATACAACTACGGCGACGAAAGTCCAAATTGGTTTAGGGGCTTCCGCTATTAGTGACGCATGGACTGCTTTTATTCAAAATGAAAAAAAGGTAGAAGACTATATGGCCGCTGTAGAAGAAGGAACTTTCCCTTTTTACAGAGGGCACGAATTGAGTAATGAAGACCAATATATCCGACAGCACATTCTAAATCTGATGTGTCAATTTGAGACCCATTTTCATTCTGGCGAAGCACCCCAATTTTGGTCCGAGGTAACAGCCCGTTTGACGCCCATGAAGGAAGATGGCTTGGTTTCTCTTTTCGAAAACTCAATTGAGGTTAAGGCAGCCGGTCGGCCATTCGTTCGAAATATATGTATGGCACTAGATGCACGAATGTGGCGAAAAAAACCTACCACTCGGATTTTTAGCCAAACGGTTTAGGGTAAATCTTTTTTCTTACCTTTGCAATATGAAGTGGACAGCTTTAATTTTAATGATCGTTGTTTCCGGCTTAGTTATTCAAACAGCTCAAGCTCATGTCTCATTTTGGTCAGCGGGCTGTGATACTCATTCCTGCTGTTCGTCTTCAGATAATCAGGCCGAAGACTCTCTTCCCTTATCTGACTCGGAAGAAAATTCGATCTGTCATCCCTTTGATGCCTGTCAGTCTTGTTTACATATCACACCTAATGTTTTTGTACTTTATAGTTTAAAGGTATACAGTCTTTTTCCATCACCTGTTTGGGCGACCACAGTTCCAGACAGAGATATATTTCCCTACGAAGGACCGCCTCCCAAGTAGCCTCCGGGACTCCACATTTGCGGAACTTTTTGAAAGAAATATAAACAAACAAGATGAATTATAGACTCATTTTTAGTTTGTGGGTATTAGCAAGTCTAAGCCTGCAGGCACAAAACATAGAAGGTTACATTTTTTTACTGGAAACCGATGAATACGTAGCGGGAGCAGAGGTCGCCTTGCCTCATCACGGCTTATCTACGCAAACCACTGCTGATGGTTATTTCAGTTTCCCCGGGAACACTTTTGAACCTCCCGAAGCTATTTTAGTGAGTTACCTGGGTGCAATATCAGATACGATACTATGGGAAGGTGAAGAGATTTACATTGGTTTGGAGACCGCCTCCATTGATATGGATGAAGTGGTTGTTGAGGATGAACGAGCCGGAACGTTTCGTCCTACAGATGGGGCCGCTCCCGTTGAGGTTATTAATAAAAATGAACTATCAAAGGCAGCATGCTGTGATTTAGCAGGCTGTTTCGAAACCCAAGGTACAGTTCGACCACAAACTACTAATGTAATTACCCGGGCGCAAAACCTGCAAATGCTGGGTTTATCTGGGGTATACAATCAAGCTCTGGTCAATGGCCACCCCCTTTTGCAAGGATTAAATTTCACATATGGGGTGAGCTCTTATCCCGGCCCATGGATTGAAAATATTTTTGTAGCCAAAGGTGCGAATTCAGTTTTGCAGGGTTTTGATGGCATGGTGGGACAAATTAATATGGAAACTTCCAAACCCACGGAAATCGAGTCTACTTTTGCCAATGTTTATGCGAATAGTTTTGGAGAAGTACAAGTAAATTTTCACAATCGCCTATTTGATCAGCCCGAACGCAAATGGTCTTCCTGGTTGGGCGTGCATATGACTCGGCCCGCAGGTGAAATTGATCGCGACAACGATAACTTCATGGATGTTACCCAGATTCAGCGGGTGAGTATTTGGAATCAATGGAAATACGCAAGTGAAGATGAATTGGGATGGTCTGCAGATATTAGCGGTCGGTACCTTTCGAGTTCAAGAACGGGCGGACAATTGGGGTTTGAGCCCGTGGAGCATGCTCTTTCTACCGAAATTTATGGGCAGCATACCGTCATAGACCAGGCGGATTTTATGAGCAAAGTAAATTATCGGTTCTCGGGTGAGCACAAACTATCGTTGCACACATCTGCCAGTATTCACGATCAAAACAGCCAATTTGGGGTTACGGATTATAATGGTAATCAATACTTAGTGAACTCCAGGCTTACTCATGACTGGCATTATTCGCCAGGACTCGGCTTGAAATGGGGTCTGGCTCATACCTATCGACGTATCGAAGAGGAAGTGCGTTTTATCGATGATCCCTTAGACCGAACTTTTGACGGTACTTACCTGACCGAATTGAATGTGCTCGGACTCTTTTTCGAACATGAATGGCAATCGTCCAATAACGCGTGGCGATGGGTTGTGGGTTCGAGGTTTGACCATGATCCGGCCTTAGGCGAATTTCTCACGGCTCGAACGCAACTCAAATATGAGCCTTTTCTCGGCCACGTATTTCGATTGTCGGCGGGAAATGGGTGGCGACAGGTCGCACTTTTTGCTGAAAATATGCCTTTATTATCCTCCAACCGGGAAGTTCGATTTCAAGACGATTTTATCTTGCCTGAGCAGGCCTGGAATAGTGGCATGAATTACACCTACACCTTTGGCAGCACGAACGTTTCCGGGTATTTGGCGGTGGATTATTATTACACAGCCTTCCAACAACAGTTTTTTCCAGATTACGATCGCGAGGTGGCTACCGCAATTGTCTCAAACTTTGATGGAGATACCCGTGCTCACGGAGCTCAGGTGGAGGGGAAACTAGACTTTTCTCAAGGTTGGGAGTTGAAAGCATCCTATAACTTTGCACAGGTAGAACGGTCAATCGAAGGGAATGAGCAACTCTTACCTTTTATTCCGAGACATCGGATCATGGCTGCCTTAACGTATGTTCCCAATCCAAAATGGCAGTTTGATCTCAATTTGCATGCCTATGGGTCACAGCGTTTACCTTCCACCGCCAATTATCCGGTAGAACTCCAACAGCGAAGTGAGTCTCCCAACTTTTCTGTATTGACGTTTCAGCTCGCGAGAAAGTGGGATCGATGGGAGGTCTACGGCGGCGTAGAAAATATGTTTGATTTTCGTCAAAAACGTCCTATCCTGGGTTGGGAGAATCCATTTGGTCAATATTTTGACCCCTCATTTATTTGGGGTCCTACCCGAGGTCGCGAGTGGTTTATGGGCGTTCGTTACAGACTAAATTCGGATGTAAAACAATAATAGGCTCTAAGCCAACCGATCGATTTCAGCATTTACGGCATCCAACAGATCGCGCACGCCCCGGGCGTTGCGCGCCTGGCCGTAGACGCGCAATACAGGTTCTGTGCCTGACGGCCGAATCATAGTCCAGGTGTCTTCGTCGATAGTGAATTTAAATCCATCCAGATCTTCGAACTCCTGCACCTCGTAGGGACCAAAACGTTTAAATGGTTTCTTCTGGCAGTGCTCGACCACAGCTTTTTTGTGGGAATTTGTGACATGCCTGTCGTCTCTATCGTAGGCAAAGCGCCCAACCTTTTCGTAAACATTTTCTATGAGCTCGCTCAGGGACTTGCCCGTTTTAGCCATAAATTCCATAACAAGTAAACCCATCCAGATACCATCGCGTTCTGGAATATGGCTTTGGACTGCCAGTCCACCTGATTCTTCACCACCAACAATCACGGTCTCTTCCATCATAATTTCGGCGATGTATTTAAAGCCCACAGGTGTCACTTCGAAGTCCAGACCATAGTGGTCTGCCAATTGCTTCATTTTATTGGTCACCGAAAAAGTGACCACAACCTTTCCGCTTTGCTTTTTATGCTCCACCATGTATTGAAGCAAAAGCAGTAGTATATGATGAGAGTCTACAAACTCTCCATTTTCATTGTAGAGCCCGATGCGGTCGGCATCGCCATCATTGGCGAGGCCCAAATCCAGCTTGTTATTCTCAGCCATAAGGGTCGCAAGTTCCTGCAGGTTTCTGTGAATGGGCTCCGGTGCCTGTCCGTGGAAACTCGGATTATATTCGCAATGTAACAGATGGGCTTCGGGAAACAGGCGGCGAATCACGTTTTGTCCAGCGCCGTACATCGCATCGTAGGCCAAGCCAATGCCAGCAGAGCGAATGGCATCCAGGTCGAAGCTTTTTTCAACCTGGTCGATATACATTTGCTCCAGATTTACAATTTTGACCTTCCCTTCCTCCCGGGCTTTTTGGTAATCGAGTTTGGGCTTAGGGTAGCTATCAGGCAGCTCATTTTCTACGGCCTGAATATCCCGGGGAATGGTCGGTCCTCCGTAGGCAGATTTTAGTTTGAATCCACTGTAGGAAGGCGGGTTGTGACTGGCTGTAATAACCACTCCCATGTCGGCTTTCAGTAATGTAAGACCTAAAGAAACCATGGGTGTGGAGGCAAAGTTTTCATCTATATGTACTTCAATGCCGTGATCTACGAGAACTTCTGCGGTAGTTTCTGCGAAGAGGCGTCCAGCAAATCGGCAGTCGAAACCTAGAACGGCAGTTTTCATATCGTTTTTTTGCATGAAACGAGCGGTAGCTGCTGCGATTCGACGGAGATTATCGACGGTATACTCCTGAGCGATAACGGCTCGCCAGCCATCGGTTCCAAATTTTATCGGTGTGACCATAGGGATCTGATTTTATTTTCAAAAGTACGTAATTTGTAAGGACTCCCGCAAGGGGACTTCATGGATTACAAGGATAAAGTGTATAGGAAAAAGGAAAAAGTAAGCGCCTTTGACTGCGCCTTCTGCTCCGACGGTCCAAATAGCATGTGGTTGAGATTACAAATGAGGTAAAGGGAGGAAGTAAAAAGGTAAAGGGAGGAAGTAAAAAGGTTAAGGGAGAAAATAAAAATGGTTAAAGATGGATAAAGTAAAAAGGTTAAAGTCACTAAGGGCACAGGATGGAGTGCTGTTTTGCAGTAAACTCGCAATGCAGGTCGCTCGGGGGATTGCGGTGATTAACGCCCGGACCGAAACGGAAACGCAAAAACCTATAGGCGTATCAAAAGTTTCTCTTGTGCAATCTGACCGAAAACTCTGCGTGAGCGATGGGAGGAGGGCCGCCTCTGGCGGAGACCCGAGCGTACGCGATGGGGCCGAGCGAATAGCGAGCCTCCGACCGTAGCGCCCCCAACTTGTTTGGGGGCACGCCCAAATCATAAGAATATAAAAAAGTGTGATGGATAGCTCGGAGGAGTCTGCTATATTTGTAAGATGGAGAGTGAGTATAGAGATACGTATCGACAAAAGGGGATGCGGAAACGGCTGGTGGAGGACTTGAGGAGGAAGGGGATAAAAGATGAGCGCATCTTAGATGTGTTTTGGGAACTTCCGAGGCATTATTTTCTGGATGTGGCTTTTGATGAGTGGGCGTATAAAGACCAGGCATTTCGCATAGACTGTGAGCAAACTATATCCCAGCCGTATACAGTCGCCCGGCAAACGGAGTGGCTGAAGGTGGAGCCGGGCGTAAAGGTGCTGGAAATAGGGACCGGATCGGGCTATCAGGCGGCAGTGCTGCAGATGCTGGGTGCAGAAGTATATACGATAGAACGGATCGAAAAACTATATTCGCATAGTCAGAAACGACTTAGAACATTGGGTTTTGGAGATATTCATATGCGCTATGGCGATGGCTTTAAGGGCTGGCCGGAGATGGCGCCTTTCGATCGGATTTTGCTGACGGCCGCCCCGGCAGAAGTTCCAACGGAATTATTGCAACAACTAACCTTGGGGGGCTGGATGATTGTACCGATCGGAGAAGAAAAGGGGGACCAGAAGATGTATAAAATCAAGCGAACGAAAAAGAATTCCTTTCAGCGACAGGTGCTGGGCACCTACCGATTTGTACCCATGCGAAAAGGTCTACAGTAAGGGTTCCTGAGTATATTTTAGGGATGGGAATTTTTAATCAATGCGCCGCCCACGAAGGGTTTCCCGACGCTCGCGAGTTTGTTGTTTGTACTTGAGGTCAACGAGAAGACCTGTCATGGCGCTGCGTCGGCTGACAAAATAAGTTTTGTTTCTATAGGTGACCTCACCGTAGTCCCGGTTCCAGTTTTTTCCCAGGAGGGTGTATCGGTTATTTTCGTTGGGATTGGGACCAAACATAAGGAAGGCATCATCGTTTTCCGAAAACGAGATGGCCATTTTTTCTCCATCGGGACTAAAGACAAAAACGCCGGGACTTTCGGCGGGAATGCGAATTCGTTCAACCTCACCGGCATTTTCTACAATGATTTTTCCATCGCGAACCTGACTTTTTTTCTGAGTCAGTGAGCGCTCGAGGATTAACTCATTTGAGAGGTAAAATTGAATGCCTTTCATATCTTTATCCAGCATGCGGCTATCTTCAACCGCATTGCGATGTAGGTAAGTCAGGTTTTTGCTGCAGGCCGAGAATAGAAAAACACTAAGTAAAATCAGAATATAAGCTTGGTTCATGACATATCATTTCCACCTAAAATACAATGTTTTCGAGTGTGTATGCAAATCTTTAACTTTATTTAACATGTTGGCCATAAGGTCGCAGTGTAGTTTGAAGGAAAGGTAAGAATGAGGTTTATTGATACCGGCAGAGAGGGGGGAAGGGGTATTTTTGATTTTCTCCATAGCGATGCATTATTAAAGCGGGGTCGAGCAATCAGGCTTGGAATTGTCTCTCAGAAATAAGGAATGACTACTCGTGATGATTAAAAAATGAACCGGATTATCGCCGAGCGCGAAAGAAATCCTTTAATAATTGGGCGCAAGCCTTTTGTTCTAAGCCGTAAGCCACCTCTGTTGTCGGGTGTAATAAGTGGGGGTCATATTGTACATACCCTCGTTTTTCATCTGCCGCTCCATATACCAATTTTCCTATCCGCGCCCATTGGAGAGCTCCAGCGCACATGGGGCAGGGCTCCAGGGTGACATAGATGGAACATTGATCTAAAAACTTCCCACCTAAAGCTTCGCTTGCTGCGGTGATAGCCATCATTTCGGCATGGGCGGTGACATCAGTCAACTGTTCAGTGGCATTATGAGCGCGAGCGATAATCCGACCGCCACATACGATAACAGCTCCCACCGGAACCTCTCCTTTCTCAGCTGCTTTTTCGGCTTCCTGCAAAGCTTGCTTCATAAAATACGAATCGGTATATACTTCAATCATTATTATTCGGCTATTTTTCGAGCATTTCGGGTGTGTTTGCACAAAATTAAAAAGCTTTGTCTTTGAAAGGATAAAAAGTTTTTATTTTTGCACATGGAACAGAATACAGCCCACAGCCAGACAAAATTTAAGGAAGAAGGACTCACTTTTGACGACGTATTGCTCGTGCCGGCCTACTCGGAAGTACTCCCGCGCGATGTCGACATATCCACTCAATTGACCAGAGAAATTCGCATTCAGGCTCCGATCGTATCGGCCGCTATGGATACGGTGACTGAAAAGCATCTGGCGATAGCTATTGCCAGGCAAGGTGGTCTGGGTGTGATTCACAAGAACATGACGATTGAAGAGCAGGCAGAGCAAGTCCGCAGTGTAAAGCGATCGGAGAGTGGAATGATTATCGATCCGGTGACCTTGACCAAGGATGCTACTGTCGGTCAATCTCTGGCGCTAATGAAACGGTTTAAGATCGGGGGGATTCCCGTTGTGAATAACAACAATGAGCTCATTGGAATTCTCACTAACCGCGATTTGCGTTTTGAGGAAAATATGGCTCGACCTATAACGGACATCATGACGCGGGAGAACTTAGTGACAGCACCTTTGGGCACTGGAATGGAACGCGCGCAGGATATCCTTCAAAAATATAAAATCGAAAAGCTTCCTGTGATTGATGATCAGGGCCGCCTGGCAGGTTTAATTACCTATAAAGACTTGATGAAAGTCCGAGACTTCCCAAATGCCAATAAAGACGGCTATGGCCGACTGATGGTTGGGGGAGCTGTCGGAGTCACAGCAGATACGCTGGATCGCGTATCGGCCATGAAAACAGTTGATGTCGATGTTGTCTTTGTTGATACCGCTCATGGACATAGTAAGGGGGTCCTGGATACAGTTCGTGCGATTAAAAAGGAGTTTCCCGATTTGCAGATCGTAGGCGGGAATATAGCCACAGGTGAGGCTGCGCTAGCTTTAGTTGAGGCCGGCGTAGACGCCGTAAAAGTAGGTGTAGGCCCGGGTAGTATTTGCACCACGCGTATTGTAGCAGGTGTGGGTGTTCCTCAGCTGTCAGCGATCAACAAGGCTTATGAAGCTATAAAGCATACGGATGTTCCGATTATTGGTGACGGGGGTATTCGATACACAGGCGATATTGCCAAGGCCATAGCAGCGGGAGCGAGTAGCATTATGGCGGGAAGTTTGTTTGCCGGTGTAGAAGAGGCTCCCGGTGAGACTGTGATTTATGAGGGTCGAAAATACAAAGTATATCGCGGTATGGGCTCTATTCCAGCCATGCAGCAAGGATCAAAGGATCGTTATTTTCAAGATGTGGAAGATGATATTAAGAAGCTCGTTCCCGAAGGTATTGAGGGGCGAATTGCATATAAAGGGGCTTTGGCGGAAATTATGGTTCAGTATTTAGGGGGGCTCCGGGCCGGTATGGGATATTGCGGTGCCGCCAGGATTTCTGAATTGATGAATGCCCAGTTTATAAAAATATCTGCTGCCGGAGTGACCGAAAGCCATCCGCACGATGTGCATATCACCAAAGAATCTCCGAACTACAGTCGAAGATAATTTGGATCTGTTGTCAAGGTCGAAATCTGCTAGCGAAATCCAAAGGTTCTTCTCATGAGTAATCCTTCATTAGATTTAGGCTCACTCTTGCCTATTGATCCGGATTGGTTTCTCAATCCCGATCCTGTTCGATTGGCGCACGACCTGATCGGCCAGTTTTTAATAAGCGATAAAGACGGACAGCAAACCGGAGGGCGAATTGTCGAAACAGAGGCCTATAAAGCCCCGGAAGACAAGGCCTGTCATGCTCACCTGAATCGATATACTAAACGGACTTCAGTTATGTTCGAAGCGGGGGGAAGGACCTACGTTTATTTATGCTATGGGATCCATCACCTACTAAATATCGTCACCGGTCCGCAGGGAGCGGCTCATGCCATATTGATACGAGCGATCGAACCCATTTGGGGCCTGGAAAGACAATCGGAGCGACGCTCAGGCCGGCCGCGCAGGGAATGGACCAATGGCCCGGGTAAACTCACTAAAGCCCTGGGCATCACCAAGGCAGATAACAACCGCCCAATAAATCAAAAATCATCTTCCATTCACCTTTTTCGAAGCCCCCAATCCAATCCTAAAGTACAATCCGCCCCTCGCATAGGAATTGACTATGCTGAAGAGTGTATCCACTGGCCCTGGCGGTTTTTAGACGCAGATTCTCGTTTTGTTAGCGCACCAGCTCCATAATTTATTCAATAATCTGTACTTTTGATAGAGTTGAACCTGTTTATAGTCGTAAATATCCTTTTCATGATTCACCTTCGGCACATTTTTGGCATATTACTCCTTCCTTTCTTGACCTATGCGAATTCTCCTGAAGTTCCAGACCTGCCTGCGATCGACACTGTATACTTAAATGAAGTTCGGTCTATTGCTTTTCACCCCACAGGTATCGTCACTGGATATCCCATCGTCGATTTGGATAAAGGCAGTCTCACGCTTCGCTTTGATGACCTCGATGGCGAATTTAGTAAGTACCGATATAGCTTTTACCATTGCAATCAGGACTGGGAATACTCGACAGAACTTCGAGAATTTGATTACCGACGTGGATTTGTTGAAGAAGATATTTTTGATTTTGAGCTCTCATTGGGAACTGACGTCCCCTATGCCCATTTTAACCTTCAGCTCCCAAATGCTGAAAATGAATTCCTGATATCAGGTAATTACGTTTTATTTGTCTATAAATACATCAACGGGGAGCGGTACCCTGCTTTTTCCCGCCGCTTTATGGTTGTTGATAATCGGGTCGATATCCGGGTAGAACAAATTGTTCCTCGTCGGGCCAGTATTAGTCGCACTCATCATGAAATCAATATTTACGCGGGATTTGACGACTTTTCCATTCGAAATCCCTTTAAGGAAGTGAATGCATATGTTTATCAAAATGGAGTTTGGTCCCGCGGGTATACACATATCGCCCCCCAGACCGTTCAGCTGAACGAAATGTCCTTTCGCTATCCCTCTCAAGTCGTTTTTCCAGCAATAAAGGAGTTTCGATACTTTGATATTCGAAATCTAAATTTTAGGACCGAGCGCGTTTTCAATATTTACAGGGAAACCGACACGATTGATGTCATTTTGCAGACCGACCGACCGCGAGGCACCAATTATTTTACTTATTTTGACATTAACGGACGTTATGTTTTTCAAAATATGGATGGCATTCGGCGCGTCGCCATCACCGCATCGGAGGAGGAAGAAATTGGGCTCATCCTCAATGAAGAAGAAGATCAGATGAATCGTCGAATCGAATTGATGAGCCAATATGTCAATGTTCACTTCTCTCTGAATATGGCCGAAATTCCCGGGAAAGATGTTTACCTGGTGGGGGGCTTTAATGATTATAAATTAGATGAGGACTCCCGGCTCAATTACGACGAACCTGAAAAAGTATATTACAAAACCCTCATGCTCAAACAGGGCTATTTTGAGTACTTGTATGTCACTCGGGACCGCATCACCGGCGAGGTCGACTGGACCGAAATTGAGGGCAGCCGTTTTGAAACCATCAACGATTATCTCGTTTTCATTTACTACCGTCCGTTTGGCACTTTTTACGACCAACTCATTGGCATGAAAACGTTCCGTTCCGCCGATTTGTAAATTTTATTTGGGGGTTACCGCGTCCAGGACGCGGTCGCTACGGTCGGGACACGGCCCTTCAGCCCCTAAGATTCATGCCCGGTGCAATAAGGTAGATCGAACTCGCTTGTATTTTCTTTTTATTCAGCCCTAAATATCTGGCTTCGGGCGCTTCGCTCCCTCCCATCGCTAACCCGAAGATTTGCGATAAATTGAAGAATGAAAAGCTATAATAGATACGCAGGGCTTTAGAGACCTCATTCTATCCTAAAAGTCTGCTGGAATTGATATTTGTCGAATATATTCACTCGTTTATCGCATAGAAACACCTGAAGCTTTCAGAACAACTACATTTATGCGTAAAGGAGATGACTATGAAGCAGATGATATTCTTTTTGTGTCTATTTATGACCTGTGCAGGGGTCCATGCACAAGAACAGACCTCCCCCTGGACTCTCGAGGAATGTGTGGATTATGCTCGCGAACATAACTTAAACCTTGCTTTGTCATACCTCGATCAACGTGCGGCAAACACAGAGGCCCGCCGGACCCGCCACAGCCGGTGGCCAAGTTTGAGCGCCTCATCTAATTTCGGGTATAATTTCGGACGTACCATTGACCCTACCTCCAATGAGTTTATTACCACGGGTTTGGGGTTCAACAGCATATCAGTCAATTCAGGGCTCACCTTGTTCAATTACAATCGAATCAACAATAGTATTCGTCAGGCGGGTATTGACCAACAAGTGGCTGCTCTTAATTATGAACAATCAGAACTCGATTTGTCCCTTCAAATTGCAAATTTGTATTTAAATGCTTTATTAGCCAAAGAGAACGAAAAGATTGCGGAAACGCAATATAAAAATGTTGAAAATCAATTGGATCGCACGTCGCGCCTGGTTCAATCCGGAGCGCAGCCCAAAGCTGCAGAGTATGAATTACGCGCAGAACTAGCGGCTCAAAAGCAACAGTGGGTCAATGCTGAAAATAATGCGTATTTAGCTCTTTTACAACTCAAGCAAGCTCTCCAATTGGAAATAGATACTCCTTTTGATATCGCAGCTCCGCCTGCGGATGTCCAGGTGGAAAGTATGGAGGTCCGAAGTGTTACGGAGATTTTTGAACGGTCACTGGCGACTCAGCCCGTGTATCGAGCTGCCGAAATGAATGTACAATCTGCGCGTCTGGGCCGAAAAATTTCTCAATCTGCCTTCTTCCCTTCACTAAGCCTTGGGCTCAACGTAAACTCGAATTACTCCACTCAAGGGCGGTTTTTGGAAGGCACTGAGCTTCAGACTCAACGCGTACCGGCCCAATTTCAAGGGGAGATGGGCGAGTTGACTTTCCTTTCGGCGAGTCCCACTTTTGTCACACCCGGATGGTTAGAACAGATGGATAATAACCTCGGTTTTGGTTTTGCCTTACAACTCGGAATCCCCATTTACAGCAATTATAATAATCGGGCTAATGTTCAGCAGGCAAAGATACAGCGATTGCGTGCTGAGCGCCAGTTAGATCTGCAAGAGCAAACGATCCGCATTGATGTAGAACGAGCGGTAGCAGATTTGCGTGCGGCTTCAAAAAGTTATGAGGCATCTCAGTCCGCCTTTGAAGCCGCTCAGATCGCATTTGAAAATACGCAGAAGCAATTTGATCTCGGAAGTGCTAGCGCCTTCGACTTCTTTCAGAGTCAACAACGCTTGCAGTCTGCTCAGTTACAAATGTCTGTATCAAAATATGATTATTTATTTCGACAGAAGATTGTCGACTTTTATTTAGGAAACCCCATAAAGCTATAGCCATGGCTAAAAGCAGAAAAAGAAGATATTGGATAATTGGAGGATTAATAGCAGTCGCCCTATTGATGCTACTGGCTTATTTTAACCGCTCCACTGATGAAGGAATGCTTGTTCAGAGCAGCACGATTGAAAAACGCGACATTCTGGAAACGGTTCAAGCCTCCGGTCGTATCTACCCCGAAAAGGAAGTCAAGATCAGCTCAGATGTGAGTGGTGCGATTTTCGACCTGTCCGTCCGTGAGGGCGACTCCGTGAAAGAGGGTCAGTTCATTGCTCAGATTGACCCGGAAGTAATAGAATCTCAGGTTCAGCGAGCCCAGGCGAGTGTGAATAGTGCGCTTGCTCAACTTGCCCAGAATGAAGCTGGCGAAGCTCAGGCGGAAGCCCAGGTGGAACAGGCCCAGGCCCAGGTCAATACACAGCGGGTTATTCATAATAGAAACACCAACTTGTATGAAGAGGAGGTTATTTCCAGCCAGGAGTTGGAACAATCACAACTCAATTTGGACAATGCCGAGGCGAATTTAAAATCGACGAAGGCTCAATTGCGCTCCGCCCAAAAAGCCGTAGAAGCAGCAAGGTACAATGTGCAGAGCGCTCGCGCGAGTTTGAAAGAATTGACGACCAGTCTGGATCGGACGACTATCTACGCCCCCACGGATGGGATTGTATCGAAACTCAATGTGGAGGAGGGCGAGCGTGTCGTAGGTACGATACAAATGACAGGTACTGAACTGATGCGAATTGCTAACTTCAACTCTATGGAGGTGCGGGTAGAGGTAAGTGAAAATGATATCATTCGGCTCAATCAAAACGATGAAGTAGATATTGAAGTTGACGCCTACATCGGTCGTATTTTCAGAGGTTATGTAACTGAAATTGCGAGTTCTGCTGCTGATATCGGATCAGCTACTTCCGGGAGTGGCATCAATACCGAACAAGCGACAAATTTCATCGTTAAGATTCGAATCGACTCGGCATCCTATGCCGACCTGATCGAAAAAGATCGCCAATTCCCGTTTCGTCCCGGTATGAATGCCAATGTCGAAATCAAAACTCGTGGTGCTGAAAATGTGGTTGCTGCTCCTATTGGAGCCATTACTACTCGCGATGAAGATGACGACGAGGAGCGGACCTCCGCGATTCAAGATCAATTTCAGGAGGTAGCTTTTATTATCGAATCGGATACCGTAAGACAAGTTCGCGTGGAAACCGGCTTACAAGATGCTGAGTTTATTGAAATAAAATCCGGCCTTGGAGTGGGTGATCAAGTGGCTTCCGGCCCATATTCGGCCGTTTTTCAACGACTAAAGGAAGGCTCTACAGTTCGGGTGGAAAATAAAAATGGGGAATAATGACTTCCAATGCGATTCTCATTTTAGCTAAGAATCCCGAAGCCGGACGAGTGAAGACCCGATTGGCGGCTACTGTTGGAATTTCTCAGGCACTTACTATATATAAAGAGCTTTATACTCAAACGCTAAATTTAGCCGCGACCATAAAATCGTCGACATCATACGTTTTTCAATCGCCAAAACAAGATCCTGGTGTATTTCCGTCCTCCCGACTTCAGAGTCGTTTGCAAGCTGAAGGCGATTTAGGTGACCGCATGCTTGCCGCCTTGCAGGCGGGATTAAATGAACATGAAAAAGCAGTCATGATCGGTGCTGATTGTCCAGGCTTGGGAGTGGCTCACTTTCGAAAAGCGTTTAAAGCATTAGATCAGGTGGATTTAGTCCTGGGCCCTTCGGAAGATGGTGGTTTTTATTTGTTGGGAAGCAAAGAGCCCTATCCCGATTTATTTGTAAATCGATCCTGGAGTCACGAAGAAGTCTTTTCAAAAACCGTAGATTTAGCATCCAAGCTCGGACTGTCGATGTATATTTTACCTGAATTGTACGATATTGATTACGAGTCTGATTGGGATCGTTGGCAAAAAGAACGGGAACTCTAAATCGCCTGAATGCTATGCGAATATTACTTGTGGAGCCCTTTTTGGGTGGAAGTCACAAACAATGGGCTGAACAATGGAGCGCCCATTCTCAGCATACGGTTGATATTGTAGGTCTTCCCGGAAGGTATTGGAAGTGGCGCATGATCGGAAGTGCGCCAGTTATGGTTCAAAAAATGGTGGACGGTATCCGACCAGATTTGCTGGTTTACTCCAGTATGGCTAATGTCGCAGCCATTCGAGGGCTGTTGCCTGCGGATTGGCAAACTATTCCCTCAGTCTTATACATGCACGAAAATCAACTCGTATATCCGACTATGCCCAAAAAAGGAAAAAGGCCCCAACGGCAGCCGAGTTTAGAGATGATTCATGCAATTTCTTGTCTGGCTGTCGACCGCATATTTTTTAATTCGGAATTTCATCGGAATAGCTTTCTCGAAGCCATTGCGACATCCATTGATCGATTTCCCGATTACCAGTGGACCGATCAGGTGCCCTTAATTTCTGATAAAAGTGAAGTCCTGTACGTTGGAATTGAGGCTCCGGAAGAGTTCCGATCTCCTCCTGCAAGTAAAAAGGAGTCAGGACCGCCTGTTATTCTGTGGAATCACCGTTGGGATTTTGATAAAGCACCTCGACCTTTTTTTCAAATGTTATATCGCTTGCAAGATCGAGGTGTTGACTTTCAACTTATCGTACTGGGCGCATCTAATCCTGCAACGCACTCTATTTTTACAGAGGCGCGAAATCGATTGGCCAGGCGGATCATACACTGGGGATTCGTTGATACGAGGGCAGAATATTACAATTTGCTTTGGCAAGCGGATGTAGTTCCCGTCACCTCCTTACAGGAATTTTTTGGAATCTCAGTTCTCGAGGCCGTTTCTCGGCTGACGTACCCTCTACTTCCGAATAGACTGTCATATCCCGAGCACATACCCCTTGATTTACATAGCGAGTACCTCTACTCTGGAATGAAAAGTTTGGAGGGAAAGCTCACCCAGTTTTTGGCAGCTCCCAGACCGCCAGATTTACGCATACAGCAACATATTTCGCGCTATTATTGGCCCGAAATAATAGGGGCTTACGACCATGCATTTGAAAAAGTCACCAGTGTCATTACCACGAAATAAGTATGGAAAAGTCGCAGAAGATTATTGTTCAGATCAAGGCGCGACGAAGGAGCCTATTAGTAGAGGCAACGAAGATATGAGCAAATAGAACAAGACTTGGTCTATAACGGATTTAGTGGTAATGACACTAGTGTCAACCTAATCAGGGAGCTATTCGCATGGCTAACCCCAGTGAGAACTTCCATACAGTGAGTGCTGCCAGTTTTATAGTTGCCTGATCCTGGTCGAAGCGGGGATTCACTTCAGAAATATCCAAAGAAGTAACACGAGGGTGTTTACCAAATAACTGAGCTATTTCCAGCCAAAGAGTGGAAGAAATACCGCTGGCGTTGGTTGCGCTCACACCCGGCGCCTCCCCCTGCTTTACTACATCCATATCCATTGTAGCCATGATTTGAGGACTTTCAACTTCATGTAGAGTCTTTTCTACCTGCTTCACGGAAAGCTGACTTTCAAACCCATACCCACCACAGTCACTCACAAATTGAAGATGTTGAACGGCACAGGAAGCCGGATTCAGTCCCAGAACGAAATATTCATCTAACTTGCCGCTGGGATGCTCCCAGGCCTGGCGAAACGGGGAGCCCGAGTGGGCTTTTCCATTCTTGAACGGCCTGACGTCGGCATGGGCGTCAATATTGACAATACTTACCGATTCCATTTGCTGGGTATAGCCCAAAAAATGTCCCAGAGCGGTTTCGTGTCCCCCTCCCAGAATAACCGGGTAGCGACCTGCTTGAAGGGATTTCGCCACTTTTATCCCGAGTGCTTTCTGGTGATTTTCCATCGATGTCGTTTTGGGTACGATCTGGAGCCTCTGGCTGGATGAAATTAATTTCTTGTGAATATCGTAATAGGCCGGGTGAGGGGTTAATTTATAAAAGGCTTCAGCAATGAATTCCGGAGCTTCAGATGCACCGATTCGTCCTCCATTTCTTTCTACGCCCTCATCTGACGGAAATCCAATCAGATCTATACCTGGCCCAGTGCTTTTTTCGATCAGATCTGAAATTCTTGGGTCTTTCATTTTTTCCCCTCAATTTGATTAAAATTAACGGTTTTTCCAAGCCCTTGAATAAGTTTACCTTTGTACGCTGGCTTCCTTCTGGGGTCTAATATCAAAACGAAAAAAACAACTTTTGGTGCACCCGCATCGTTCACCAAGGTATAAGGAATAATTATGAGTTTACGGATTGGAATTTGGACATGTTTCTTTATGTTATGCAGCAGCTGGATATTCTCTCAGTCTGCTCAATTGGCTCAACAGTATTACAAGGATGGGGAATACGAAAAAGCAGCTCAACTATATCGACAGCTCCACGAAAAACATAGTAATACCACCACCTTTACCGAAAGGTATGTGGACTGTCTAATACAGCTCCGCCAATATGATCAGGCCGAAAAGACACTTCAGTCAAAACTAAAGAAGGACAAAAGTGAGTCCATGTACCACTACATGCTGGGTCAGGTATATCGACAAAAAGGGGAAGTGGAAAAAGGCCAGCTTGCGTTCAGCGATGCCATAAAATTTATGCCGGCCAATCGGTCGGATGTTCTCCGGCTTGCTCAGAAATTTTACAGAGATGGCGAAATAGATTATGCGATTCAAACCTATCAACGAGGAGGAGAGCTGCTTAAGGATGAAGTTGTTTTTGCTAATAATCTGGGAGGACTTTATCAAAAGAAGGGTGACATCTCCAATATGATTGCCTCTTTTCTCATCACACTAAAAGACCAACCGCGACGACTAGATCAGGTAAAAACCTTATTCCAAAGGTATTTGACAGAGAACGAACACTTTGAAATGCTGGAGGACCAGGTTTACGCCCTTATTCAGGAAGAAGGAGATAAGGAACAGTATCCCGAATTGTTGGCCTGGTCGGCTGTGCAATCGGAGAATTTTCGAGCAGCTTTGCGACAAATGCAAGCGCTGGACCGCCGGAATTTTGAGAATGGTCGACGCGTATATAATCTGGCACAATCCGCTGAGAATGCGGGAGATTTTATCACAGCACAGAAAGGGTACGACTATATTATTGAACAAAAAGGTGAGGAGTCTCCCTATTATTTTGCCGCTCAACAAAAGTCATTAAACGTACGACTCAAGCAATTGACCACAGGTTTTGATTTTAAAAAAGAAGATATTCGATTGCTTTTTAATGATTATAATCAATTGCTCGACGAAAAGGGCAGAAATCCCAGGACAGCTTCTATTATGGGAGATCAGGCGCGAGTAGCAGCTTTTTATTTGAATGATATTCCCGCAGCAATTGAGATTTTGGAGCAAATGGTCAATATTCCGGGAATGAACCCCCTGGTGCAATCCCGGGCTAAAATCCGTCTCGCAGACTATTACTTAATGGATGGAAAGAAATGGGATGCGACCCTATTATACTCTCAGGTCGACAAAGCCATGCCCGAAGCGGCTGTGGGTGAGAAAGCGAGGTATAAAAATGCCATGCTGTCGTATTTCACAGGTGACTTTGAGTGGGCTCAAAGCCAACTGGATATTCTAAAAGCGGCAACTTCTCGGGTAATTTCCAATGATGCTATAGATCGTTCAGTTTTTATCATGGATCATTTGAATCTGGATACGACCTCAAAATCCTTATCGCTTTTTGCTCAGGCAGAATTGTTGATTTTCCAAAACCAGTTTGAGCAAGCTGAGCAAAAAATGGACAGCGTTAATTTACTGTTTCCCGAGCATACGCTGGCGGAAGAAATTTTATATGCGAAATCTAAAATTCAACGAAAGAACTTAAATTTTGAAGCTGCAAGAGATCTGTTGGAGGAAATCACGATTAAACATCCAGAAGGGCTAAAGGCAGACAATGCCCTTTTCGAATGGGCTGAATTGGAAGAGCTTCAATTCGATCGACCGGAAAAAGCAAAGGAGCTTTACGAAAAGCTATTTTTAGATTACACAAACAGTACTTTGGCTGAAGAGGCTCGCAAACGCTATCGACGCTTGCGCGGAGACTCTATTTGATCTTTTTCGATATCATTCGAGAAGCTAAAAATGAACCATGATTCAATATAATGTAACGATAAAGCTAGACGCGGAAGTCGAATCGAAATGGTTGGACTATATGAAGAAGAAACACATTCAGGACGTGCTGGATACTGGTCTGGTTGTGCATTATCGACTTTCTAAATTAATTCAGAATGGCGAGGACGGACCGTCTTATACGATTCAGTACATCTTGCCCTCTATGCGGCATATGCATATGTATCAATCAAAGCATGCCAGCCGATTGCAAGAAGAACATACTGAGAAATTTAAGGGCCAATTTGTAGCGTTTCGCACAATGATGGAAGTCGTATCTGAACTGGAAAGCAATTAGTCAAATACGACTGCCGCCAGCAGTCGTATTCTACTTGCTTAACTGGAGGGTATCGCGTACCTTCGACTCATTAAATGTTTTGTTATGAGTGCAAGAATGGAAATCAAGCGTATTTTAAAAGAAATGCCCATTGGTGATGCGGTTACCGTTTCAGGTTGGGTTCGAACGTTTAGAAACAACCAATTTATCGCCTTGTCTGATGGGACTTGTCTATCCACTTTGCAGTTGGTCGTTGAGCGGGATGATTTAGGCGAGGATATGATCAAGAAAATAAACCCGGGGGCGGCTATTCGGGTAACAGGGGAGTTGACTCCTTCACAGGGACGAGGACAAAAGGTGGAAATAAAAGTCTCAACTCTAAAAATTTATGGCGAGAGCGATCCGGAGGTATATCCTTTGCAGCCGAAAAAACACAGTCTGGAGTTCTTGCGAGAAAAGGCTCATTTGCGAATGCGCACGAACACCTTCGGTGCTATTTTTCGGGTCCGCCACCATATTGCTTACGCCATTCATCAGTTTTTTCACGAGGAAGGCTATTTTTATTTGCATACGCCAGTGATTACTTCTTCAGATGCTGAAGGGGCCGGGGAAATGTTTCAGGTTACCAGTTTACCTATTAACGATGCACCGCAGACTGAGGAAGGTCATGTCGATTATTCTCGAGACTTTTTTAAGCAGAAAACGCATCTCACCGTTTCAGGGCAATTGGAAGCTGAAGTAGGTGCGATGGCTTTGAGTAAAGTTTACACCTTTGGACCGACTTTTCGGGCTGAGAACTCAAACACTTCTCGACATCTTGCGGAGTTTTGGATGATTGAGCCGGAAATAGCTTTTGCCGATATCCACGATAATATGGATGTGGCAGAGAAAATGCTCAAATATATTTTGGATTACGTGCTAAAATCCTGTGATGAGGATCTTGAGTTTTTGGAAAATCGGATAATTCAGGAGGACAAACAAAAACCGAAGCAAGAGCGTCAACCGATGGCTTTACGTGAGAAGCTACGATTCTGCCTAGAGAACGATTTTGAGCGCTTAACCTATACCGAAGCGATTGAGATTCTCCTAAAGAGCAAGCCGAACAAAAAGAAAAAATTCAACTTCGTTATTGAAGAGTGGGGCGCTGACTTGCAGTCCGAGCACGAACGGTATTTAGTAGAAAAGCACTTCAAAAAGCCCGTCATTCTAAGGGACTATCCCAAGGATATTAAGGCCTTTTACATGCGTCAGAATAAAGATGATAAGACGGTGGCCGCAATGGATATATTATTTCCCGGCATAGGGGAAATTGTAGGTGGTGCTCAACGGGAAGAGCGTTTGTCAGTCTTAACCAATCGCATGAAGGAAATGGATGTTCCCGAAGAGGATTTATGGTGGTATTTAGAGTTGAGAAAATTCGGTACGGCCCCTCACGCTGGTTTTGGACTCGGGTTTGAGCGCCTGGTTCAGTTTGTAACAGGTATGACAAACATTCGAGATGTTATTGCTTTTCCACGTTATCCAGGACACGTCGAATTTTAACTCATATCATCTTGAACCAGTCTTGAAAGTATTCTCCTACGACCGGGATGACGTACTTTTCTTCAGATAGTGCTTTCACAATGCTTATAATCCACAACATGACAACCAGGATTCCGACAATTAAGTTGAGTCCGGGAATCAAGGATAAAACCAGGCCGAGGAGACTAATCCCTAATACCTGACGGAGATAAAATGAAGCGAATTCCTCCCGATTTTCATTTTGATTCAGAACAAGAGCAATAATCCAACCGATAATTGTAATGTGAGCTAAAATAGCTTTTCCTTTTGCATCCATGTGCATAAGGTACGAATATTTGCACATTTTTGCAAGCCCAATATGTAGCTCCACATGTTTATAATGTGAGGCGTTGGCGAGGAGCCAAGTCTTTTACTTCTTTTGGGTTACCATTTGATAGTCCAGCCAATAGAGGGCACGCAGGGATATTGTCGTTTGCTGGTCGCGCTGGAACAAGTTTCGAAATTGATTGAAGTAGGTTCGGTAAACAATGGGTTCGAGTGCGATCAGTTGGCTATTCAATGAAACAATCAGATCGCTTCCAGGGGCAAAGCGCCAGGTCAGAGTAGCGTCTATATTAACGGTATTAAAATTGATATCGTGAAGCCCGGGTTCCAATTCGAATTCGTCGATATAATCTATGTTATCCAGGCGACTTTTTTCGTTTAGGATTTGGAACTGCGTGTATTCGACTTGACTCCAGTAGTGCCTAAGTCGAAGATCCAAATTGATACGGTTGGTAAAGGTGTATTTAGCGGTAATTTCATTATTGATGACCACCTGATCCCGCGTTCCAATTAAAGTAGACTGGAGTTGGGGTGCTGCGGAGGCTACCCAGCCTTGATCTCCAAAAAGTTTAGAATATTCTGCTGTCCAAATCATAAATAATCGATCTGAAAAGCGGATACGCGGTTGTAAGCGCACAAAATATTCGGAGCGGCCCTCGCTATCCCAATGAGTATATTCTCCGCGTAGGTTGAGAGCTAGAGTGCGGGCATAATTACTCGATAAAAAGGCCTCCACTGTTCCATTAGCGGGAAGTGGAAGATACTCTGAAAAATCGGAGGTGCGGGGCTCGAAATAATCCCGGGTTTCAATCGGCCTTAGGCTCATATTAACCCCATAACCCCAAAAGTTTTTGCTTAAAATAAAACTGTTCATGCCCAAGGACCAGGATGAAAAACGGCTGGGTTGATATAATTCCTGGTAGTTAGAGAAAAGGGTAACATTTCCTCGGACAAAGCGGCCAAAAGGCCTATTTTTATTATAACTGCCCGATGTGCTGACTTCCCTATTGTTGGCAAAAAGTAAGAACCCCATGTCATTGGGATCATAATTATCACTCATTTCACTGTAAGCGGCATTCCAGCGCCAAAGCCCACTGATTTTGCCGGCGGACACATCGTACTTATGTCCGATATCTGATTGATCTGAAAAATACTTTTGCGAGAGGACTCCCAGCCCACTAAATTGATAGGTTTGATCTGCGTTTCTAAGTCGGGTTTGAATCGCTGACACATTCGCATCATAGGCGGAACCGCTGCGCCATACATTCGTATTTATGAGGGCCAAACTGGAATTGTTGGGCAGGTTTTGGTCAATGACCATCATGTTGTAATTGGTTAGCGGCTGCGTTTGATAAACCTCTTCTCCCCCGGTATTTTTATTTCTAAAAACAGCATTTGTTTGATTTACAATTCCATTTATCATTCCCATTCCGAGCCCATTGCTATTTCGCCCGGAAACTTTTGTTGCATTCAAGAGGGGGCTGATTTGAGGGTTGTCAATCAGCTCTACTTCTTCGTCATTATTCGCTCTCTGAATGGCATCGGCGCGTCGCAAAGGAACGTCACCAATTCGCCGGCTGTAAAATAATTCGCCACGGTCGAATAAGTCTAAACCTTCAGTGAAAAAGGGCCTGAACTCCTGAAACTGAATCTCAAAGGGTGTCAGATTCAGCACTTGGGGGTCAGTTCGAACATTGCTAAAATCTGGAATCAAGGTCATGTCCATGGTATAGGACTCGTTGATCCCCCACTTGATATCCATACCGCCTCGAAGACTTTCTTCCCAATCTCGGCCGGGATTGTTTTGAGCAACTGCAGCAATGTAAGGGTTAATTGAAAGTCGAATAGGAGGTTTAATATCTTTCAGGGTGTTGGTAAAACCAAATTGATTGATAAAGCCATCGATATTTGGATTAATAAAATTCCAATGTGCCGTTTCTCGATTTCTCCGTATTCGCCTCAAGAAGTTAACATTCCAGTCCTGTTCGTCGCGCCCGGGAAACCGCAATGCGGCATATGGTATTCGAAATTCGGCCGTCCAGCCGTTCTCGTGGATTCGAGCTTCACTTTCCCAAACAACATCCCAGGTCCGGTCTTCGCCCGAGCTAGTATAAAAAATGTCCGCTTGAATATTTTTTGGGCTTACAAAAAACCCCATTGCGCTATTCCCTCCTTGATATGCATCGATAATAAAGCCAAAAATATCCGTATTCGCACTGAACAAATCATCTCGAATGGACAGCTCCTTTAATATACCTTCGGGGTGGGTATCGTGCATTTCGGCAAGGACATACAGGGCATTATTATCATAGAGAACTCGAATTTCTGTGCTTTGGCTGGCGGGACTCGCTGTTTCTGGACTTTCCTGAGTGAAACCAGAATTAACGTCACTCATACTCCACCATTTTTCATTAGCCAGTGCATCTATGTTGATTTCCACACTATCCGGGATACGCTGGAAGTACGCTTGCTTGCGTTCAATTTCATTTTGGGCTCCCAGGAAGAAAGGAAGCCCTAGTAAAACGATGAAGACCTGTTTGATCATGGCCGCAAAGCTAATTAATTTGATATTTATTTATGAACTTGATAGTAACATCAACCTGTGAGTCTAAAATATTGTTGTGAAAACCGTAAAGCGTTGAGGAATTGCCGTAAACGGAGCTAAATTTCAGAGCCAAACTCGCAATCCAACGGATATATTTTATCTTTGGCAAGAGAATTGCAGAACTACATAGTATATAACTCAAAAGAATACTTACATGAGCGTTGTTGAAATGAAGGTCCCTACAGTCGGAGAGTCAGTTACAGAAGTCACCCTTTCTGAATGGTTAGTGAAAGAAGGTGATTACGTGGAAATGGATCAACCGATTTGCGAATTTGAATCGGATAAAGCTACACTGGAGTTTCCTGCCGAGGCCGCCGGTGTGATCGAGTTTGTAGCCAGTGAGGGAGATGACCTTGAAATTGGGGACCTGGTGGCGAAGATTGATACTTCAGCGGAAAAAAGTAAGTCTTCGGGTGAATCCAGGGAAAAGTCTTCTGAGAAAGGGAACTCTGAATCCAAAGAGATGGACACATCTTCTGATGAGTCCAAAGACGAATCGAATGAGGATCATCCGGCAAGCGGGGAGCCTTCTCCGGCAGCAGCCAAGATGATGCGCGAGAATGATCTTAGCGCGTCTGATATCAAGGGAACAGGTAAGGAAGGCCGAATTATAAAGGAGGATGTTCAAAAGGCTCTTGAAGAGCGAAATGAGAAGCAATCTGAAAGTAAAAATACTCCAAAAGAAGAAGCCGGGGAAGAAAGCAAGCCCGAGCGCCCTTCTTTTAGCTCTTCTGAAAAATCTCGTGACGAGCGTCGCGAAAAGATGAGTCGTATGCGCCGCACCATAGCTAAACGTTTGGTATCAGCAAAGAATGAAACGGCCATGCTTACGACCTTCAATGAAGTTGATCTGACGGAGATTATGGCCATGCGTAAGAAGTATCAAGACCGTTTCGTCGAAAAGAATAATATTAAGCTGGGTTTTATGTCACTCTTTTCAAAAGCCTGTGCAAAAGTATTGATGGAAATGCCGGCTGTTAATGCAAGACTTGAGGAGAACGAACTTGTGTACCACGATTATGTGGATATTTCAATTGCGATATCTACACCAAACGGCCTTGTAGTGCCTCCGGTGAAGAATGTGGAGGCCATGTCTCTGCCAGAGATTGAGTGGAGCATTAAGGGTTTGGCAGAAAAAGCTCGAAAAAATGAGCTCACCCTGAAGGAAATGCAAGGGGGAACGTTTACGATCACTAACGGAGGAGTTTTCGGTAGTATGATGAGCACACCTATTCTAAATGAACCGCAGAGTGCCATTTTAGGTATGCATACGATTCAGCAACGGCCGATGGCCATCGATGGAGAGGTGAAAATACGCCCTATGATGTATCTTGCTTTATCTTACGATCATCGCGTGATTGACGGTAGTACTTCTGTTACTTTCCTTGTGAAAGTAAAGGAGTTGCTTGAAGACCCGGTCAGTCTATTATTAGATCTGTAGACTGTTAATGAACCTGAGTACCTTCCAGGAATAGTGAATAGAGCTGGTTTCTAATCCGTCTCAATTCATCGCTTTTGATGTATACTCTACTCCAAAAGCGATGAAACAGGTATTGCTTGCTTGCCTTGGTCCCTTCAAAAGCCGTTTAGTAATTACTAGCTTATCTGTGGAGGCATTTGCTTCTCTTACAAAAATGTAAGGTGTTTTATACTCCAGCTACCAGATTGAAAGTCAAGACCTAGTTTCATTTTGATTTATAAAGATTAAAATCATCTAGGATGAAGGAAATGAGTGACTATTTTATGAATTCGGGCGATTTCCCTATAAATTAAGGGTTGTATACTGAATATGTGAGAAATTAAAATTATATTTGTGGCAAATTAAAATCGTAACCAATGAAATTTGCAAAACAAATCAACAAGAAATTTTTCGGCATTCTATTTTTCGCTGCAATTATGAGCTTCGGTATCGTAGCTTGTGGAGGTGAGAAAAATGAAGCAGAAGATGCAGCTGAAGAAATGGAAGAAACCATGGATGAGGCTGAAGAAGAAGCTAAAGATATGATGGATAAGGCTAAAGACAAAGCCGATGAAATGACAGATGAGGCTAAAGCAGCTATGGACACTCTTTCTGATAACGCCAAAGAAAAAATGGATGAAATGAAAGACGGTATGAAGAAAGAAGATCACTCAGGTGGAGATCACCCGAACTAATCCGAACATTTTTTCGATGTTTAAAAAAGGCTTTCTCAATGTGAGAAGGCCTTTTTTTATGGGTAGCCATCCAGAGGGACCGGAGCCCGCCCCTTTTTGCTTTCACGGCAGAAATACCTTGATGTTTGACCTTAGTGTATGTCCCCAGAACTATTTCGACAGGTATCATAGAAATGCCGCGATTCGCTCATCTGTAGGTCGCGGGCCTCTTGTCTATCATTATACGAGTCGGAACGGGGGACTCCTCGGCAGACAGCCTTTGAAATCGCAGGATTCACTCTTTATTGCTGCTTGCGTTCAAAACTGAAGTTAGTAACTGGAAATAGCTCCTCTTTCTGATCTTCCATCACGGGGTAGGCAAAAAACGTGAGAGGACCCTGCCTGGGTGCCGGCTCTAAGGGGATCTGTCGACCCTTGCTGAGTTCGATTCGATTGGCAGGGTGATGCCCAAAATAATAAGTGGATAGCGCCGTATATTTATTGGCCTCACTAATGTCGATAGGCCACCATTTGCCTTCGGCATAAAATTCCGCCCAGCAATGGTAGCCCGTCATTCCTCCCTCATTTCTGGCGGTGGGAATGGCGGCCCCAACAGCAAATCGAGCTGGAATAGAAATACTTCGGGCCAGCGAAATAAATAAACTGTGAAATTCGGTGCAGTTTCCAGATTTGGCATCACAGGCATATTGTGCATCGGCAGTTCCGTACGTTCCTTCCTTGGCATATCGCAGGCTGTCGCTGATGTAATCATAAAGGGCTCGTGCTTGTGTAAGATCCGATTGCGCTTCTCTATCGGCAATAATTCTTTCTGCCAGCTCTTGAAATTGACCTCCGGTGGGCAGGAAGGGGGTTGCTCCCAGATATCTCTGCGCCTCCAGATCGGTCCCTTCGTACGCGCTCTTTTCTTTCCGGGTAAGTTCATATTGGATCCGTAGAGTATCTCCGGCGTACTGATCATTCACTTCAGCAAATACATATTTATTGCCAAATCGATTTTCGGTCTTTTCCTGGTATGGGAAAGGTATACTGATATCGAGGCTATGGATGGCCTGATACTTATCACTGCTAGCCAGGGGCAGCCAAAGATTGGCCTGGCCCGTCCACTCGGGTAAGATGCAGGTATACGTAAACTGAAACTGATCGCTCCCCTCTATTACGCCAAGCAGCTTGCGAGAGGCGGACTGAATGGGAATCGTAGTCCATGTGCCGTCTTCTTTTTGTTTCCAGCTGTAGTAAGGCTTGCCGTTGATCTTATGCACACTTTTTTGGGTAACCTCCATACTATCCCGGGTCCCGCTAAGGAAAAAGTCTACATCATAAACGTCCCCATCCAGGGTCGCCAGATCTACGCATGCGAAAAATTCATTAGGCCCTAATACAGATAGATACTCTGTGTGTATGCGAACCAGTTGTAGGTTGAGTGACTGGGAGTCTATTTGTAGTTGGAAAGCACCCTCTCGTTCTGTCACAGTCAAAATATGGGCTCTGATTTCCCGTTCAATGTCTGCCACGGTAGCTGTGGTCGAAGCCAAAGAGTCGTTTTTATTTTTTGCACCTGTTTGGGAAGGGGGGGCTTCATTTTGGCAGCCGATAACACCAAATAGGATGAGGGAGAAAAAAATAAGGAGATTTTGAGACATAGGGTTACGATTTATAAGACAAAGATAGGACTCTTATAGATATGGTTTGTGGCGGGCGGCCTGCGCGGAACTTAGCGCACTAGCCAGTGCGCTCCGTGTAAGGGATAGTAGGGGCGCGAAGCGGTACCGAGGATCGCCTTAGGCGATCCTCGAGTACGGAACCCCCGCATAGCCCGACCCGAGAAGTCCGCCGGACGGCGGACCCTCGAGGGATACACCCAAAACATAAAAAAAAGGAAAGTATGGAGCAGATGGGTGGGGGAGATGAGTTATGTTTGTGTATGGAAAAGGACGAACAGAGGCTTCGGAGATGGCGACTCATGCTGCAGCTGCCGGGGACGGAGGCGCCAGAGGCAGACCTCTCGGATGAGGAAGAGGGGATGGCCGGGGTTTTGAAAGAATTGTATCATCAGCCTGAAGGAAAAGCCGGATTTTCTGCTTCGGCACCGCATTTGCATAAATGGCTGGGGGATATTCAACGGTACTTTCCGGATTCTCAGGTTCAATTGATGCAGCGTGATGCTATAGATCGGCATGGTATTGAATCTATGCTGGCGGCGCCGGAAGTGCTGGAGGCGGTGCGCCCGGACGTGCATTTGGTTGCTACTTTACTTTCTCTTAAGGAGTCGCTTCCGGATGAGACCCGATCTACAGCGGAGCGAGTGATTCGCGCGGTGGTTTCGGCGCTCGAGGAGAAATTACGTCCTATGATGCTTCGAGCTTTACAGGGCCGGATTCATCGGTCAGAGCGGCGGGCACACAGGAATCCCAATGCCCTGGATTGGCATCGAATCCTACGGGCAAATCTCAAACATTATCAGCCGGAAGCCGGTGGTATCGTGCCGGAGAAATGGTATTCCTTTGGGTATCGACAACGCGGACTGAAAAGGGTGATGTTACTTGTCGATCAATCGGCCTCGATGGCAGACTCTGTGGTGTATGCCGGCATTTACGCTTGTGTTTTGGCCCGAGTGCGCTCTTTATCCACGCAATTCATATTGTTTGATACTTCAGTAGTGGATCTCAGCGAGGATCTGGATGATCCGGTGGGGATGCTTTTTGCGAGTCAGCTGGGGGGAGGGACTAATATTACGAGAGCTTTAAAATATGCCGGGGAGCAGATTCAGGATCCGGGGGATACCTATCTTTTTTTGATCAGTGACCTGGATGAGGGCGCATCTCGCGAAGGTATGCTTCAACAATTGGCGCAATTGAGGGGACGTGGGGTGCAAATTCAGGTACTCCTTAATCTTTCTGATGAAGGGAAACCTCGTTTTTCTTCTGAGATGGCGGAGGCGGTGGCTGAATTGGAAATTCCGGCTATGGCATGTACGCCAGACCGCTTTCCCGAATTGTTTGTGAAGCAGCTTTATAGCTAAGCTGACTTGGTTTTTTTATCTTTGGATAAAGCAAAAATTATGGTAAAAAAGGTGGAGCATATAGGTATCGCGGTACCGAATATAGATGAGGCAAACCAACTCTTTGAGGCGCTGCTGGGGCAGTCACCGTACAAGGAAGAGCGGGTAGAAAGTGAAGGGGTCCACACCTCTTTTTTTATTGAGGACCATACAAAAATTGAGCTTTTGGGTGCGACTCGGAAAGACAGTCCGATTGCCAAATTCATCGACCGAAAGGGGCCGGGAATGCATCATATTGCTTTTGCAGTAGATGATATTTATGCTGAGATGAAAAGGCTTCGGGAGGCGGGTTTTGAGCTGCTCAATGAAAAGCCGAAGAAAGGGGCGGATAACAAGCTGATTTGTTTTGTTCATCCCCGAAGCGCCGGTGGAATACTAGTAGAATTATGCCAGGATCGAAATTCGGACTAAGTTTTGGAATTTTATCAAATCATCATTGCGATCGTTGGCGGTTTTTTGGCAGGTGTGATCAACACGCTGGCGGGCAATGGTTCGGCTATTACCTTGTCAATTTTGACGGAGGTGATGGGTCTGCCGGGTAATGTGGCGAATGGAACGAATCGCATTGGCATTGCTTTCCAGACGCTCATTTCGTCCTATACTTTTCACAAGGCCGGGGTCTTGCGTGTGGAAAATCAATGGCGCCCCATCAGTGTAGTAACCATAGGTGCGCTAATCGGTATTGGTACGGCTCTATATGTGAGTCATGCGCAATTCATGTTTGTATTCAAGTATTTGATTGTGCTGATGTTTTTGCTGCTTTTGATTCATCCGAAGAGATGGATTCAGCCTCAGGTGAGCGGGCGCCCCTGGCCTCGCCCCATTTTGTACAGCGGTTTATTGTTGTTGGGATTTTATGGGGGATTTATTCAAATGGGGATGGGACTTTTCTTTTTAGCGATAGCAGTCTTGGGAGCACGATACACTCTGCTACAGGCCAATGCTTTGAAGGTGATGGTGGTGGCTTTATACACTTTACTCGCGATTGCTATTTTTGCCTGGCAGGGGCGCATGGCCTGGACCATAGGACTGACGCTGGGCATTGGTCAGTTGCTGGGGGGCTGGTTAACGACCCGGTATGCCGTGCGATACCCGGCTATTAATAAGTTGGCTTACGGCCTGTTGATTGTGGCGGTTGGTCTCGCGATTTTGAGTTTATTTGAAATTGTGTAAATCGAAGGGACAAAAAAACCGATGACTGCATCATACAACCATCGGTTTTCGAATATAAAGTTTGTCTTCTAACTGATCTTAATTATGCCATTTCATTTTGTTGACTTCGCGTCCCACTTTACGGCCTAAATCTATCCCCGCTTCAGAGTCCATTCTGAAATGAACACCCAGAGGAATTCTCGAGTATCCGTTTTCTTCAGCCATCTCTTCAAAACTCTGGTAAGATCGGGGAGTTCCAATAAACTCAGATCGCCCTTCGTGACAGCGGTCAGTAAATGGGAAATGGTTTCCATAAATATCTCGAAGCACCTCTGCGGCGGCGGCGGCGAAAGTAGCATGACCGGAAGGGTATGAGGGAAAATTAGGGGTAAAGTATTGTCCGGAGCCATCTGGACACATGATGGAATTCCATTCGGTTTCGCCCATTACTTTGTGGATGTAGTCAATGGGTCTGAGGTAGTTGATTCTATATTTCTCATCCCAGCAGCGCACACCTGCATCGGAGAGTGCAATACCCACTTTCGCATACGAATAGAGAGCTTTTGCCAAGTCAACCCCTTCTCTTTCGAGCACCTGAGAGGTAATACGAACCCAGCGACCGGCAGGTGTAAAGGTCAAAATGGGACAGTCGTCACTCCAAAATTCTGCGATCCATTTGTCCTCATAACGTTTTCCGTCCTTAATTTCATTTACCAAATTCATGGTTTCTAATGCCTGGGCATAAATTTGAGAAGTGGGCTCTTCACTGTATTCCAGAGGAGGGTCAACCCGTACGTCTGAGTTAGCAGCAAAGGTTCGAACCTCACCAAAGTGGGGGAACAAAGCGGCGCTAAAGTCCGGATAGGTCGGCGACCACATTCCGGGCCCTTCGGGCGGTTGATAATTCGGATCTGAATTTCTGAGGTAAGATTCGTGTCCAGCTGCATCTGTAGCGGACCAATCATAAACGATTTTCGCTATTTCCCGACCTCTTTCTACAGAGCGTTCAACCACTTCCAGATCTTCTTCATTTTCTTCCAAAATACGGCGCCATGCGCGTTCCATTTGAAGGATTTGCGATTGCTGGGCCGTTGGAGCTGTAGGATAAAAATACCCGAGGCTCTCTGAATAACATGCATTGAGAACGATTTCCCAATTATACCGAACATCCGGCTCAATTTCCGGAATTTCCAAAACATCAAACTCAGTTTGTATAGATCGGTAGGGTGCCATTCCGGGAGCTACAGATTCATAGGCAGCTAAAGTGGTGTACGCCAAAGATCGAGCTGCGGTGGGAGGGCGATACCCCGGTGTGAATCGTTCAACCTCAATCTGGAGGTCCATCCAATCTCGTGCTATTTTAAAATCGAGATCCATAGGGGTGAGATCCTCTGTCGGATCGGGATCATCAATCACATCAACTAAAGGGGCATCTTCTCTACAGGCTTGTAAAAATAAGAGAAGGGCAAAAAGTGTAATGAGTAGTTTTGAATTAATCATGATCGAGAATTTTTGTACAATCTGTATTTTGAATGCGATTCATCTGTTCTTGTAACGAATTCCGTTTTTCATCCGATGTCACCTTCATCAATTGGGACCGAACGCTATCTATAAGTTGTTTTTGTCTCTGCTGAAGAGCTCGTATGGAATCCGCCATAGCAAAATCCATTTTCTCTGTAAAGTCTACTTTAGCTTTAATGGAACCATCCAGTTCATTATAACTTTCAAACATGCGAATAAGGTCGGCATTCCGAACTTTCAGCATGTTGCTTTTTTCATACTCCTCAATATCTTCAGGCAAGGCTTTTTCCAATTCGAGATTGGTCTTGTCCCACATATTTTCGGACTGAGTTTCTAAAGCCTCCATTTGGCACTCAATTTCGCGACTTATTTCCGCAAGGGATAGTATTTCTTCCCTTTCCTGCTCACCAGAGGATTGACACGAAATCATGAATAAAACCCCAAAAATGGGGCCAATTATTTTAGGATATTTTATTTCCATTCGCTTTTAGCGTTACAGTGAACGGGGCAAAGATAAGAACTTTACTAAAAAGTGAGAATTAAAACACTTATAAAACGCCGTATTCCACCCCTTAAATGCGGCAGAGGTAAAGGAAACCCACAGGCTTATGTAGAATTTCCACTTTATGTATGTGGTCTTCAGTACTGAACATATTTGTAAATAAACATATGCTCGATACAAAAGGATCCGGTTTTTCGAAAAAACTATGCCTTGGGAGCGGCATTTTTAATTTCCTCATCGGCCGCATCAGCAAATTGCTCAAAGTTCTCAATAAAAGATTGAGCCAAAACCTTAGCCTTTGCTTCATAATTTTTGGGGTCGCTCCAGGTGTTTTTGGGATTCAAAATATTCTCCGGAACATGAGGGCATGACATTGGCATATGTAAGCCAAAAATAGGGTCTGCCTTAAACTCTACCCGCTCTAGTTCCCCATTTAATGCGGCATTGACCATGGCGCGGGTATATTTTAGTTTGATTCGCGAGCCGGTTCCATAAGGACCGCCAGTCCAGCCCGTATTTACTAACCAAATATTCACATCATGTGCATCCATTTTTTCTCCGAGCATTTTCGCATAAGTGGTAGGATGCAAAGGCAGGAAAGGCGCGCCAAAGCCCGCACTAAATGCCAATTGAGGTTCATCAATTCCCTCTTCAGTTCCCGCTACTTTGGCGGTATATCCGGAAATAAAGTGGTACATCGCCTGACCGCGAGTCAACTTGCTAATCGGGGGAAGCACACCAAAGGCATCGCAAGTCAAAAAGAAGATATTATTAGGGTGATTCCCTACAGAGGGTGTTTTTGCATTTTCGATATGGTAAATCGGATAAGATACACGAGTATTTTGCGTGATCGAGTCATCAGTGAAATCGGGGATACGCGTTCCTTCGTGAAACCCAATGTTCTCTAAAATCGCGCGATGTTTAATTGCGCGATAAATTTCCGGCTCCTTTTCTTCGCTGAGATCTATCGCTTTAGCATAGCACCCGCCTTCAAAGTTGAATACGCCCTCTTCGGACCATCCGTGTTCATCGTCACCGATCAGGAGTCGGTCCGACGAAGCTGACAAAGTCGTTTTTCCAGTTCCCGATAAGCCAAAGAAAATGGCGGTATCTCCAGCCTCATTCGTATTGGCAGAACAGTGCATGCTGAGCACCTGTTTTTCGTGAGGGAGGACGCAATTCAGCACGGAAAAAATTCCTTTCTTGATTTCACCGGTGTAACCGGTCCCTCCGATCAGGATCATTTTTTTTGTAAAATTGATGATCGCGAAATTAGCCTGCCGGGTCCCATCGACTTCGGGGTCCGCCATAAATTCCGGGGCATTTAGTATAGTCCATTCGGGATCGAAACCCTTGAGTTCTTCAGCCGTTGGGCGGAGAAACATATTATAAGCAAACTGATTACTCCAGGGGTATTCGGATACCAGGCGCAATGGCAAGGCATATTTTTGATCAGCGCAGGCATAGGCATCCCGAACGTAGAGCTCTTTCCCACTCATATACTTGACCATTTTTTGTTCTAATTGGTCAAATTTGTCAGCCGGAAAAGGCATATTGATCTCATTCCAGTCGACGGTCCCCGCCGTGTAATCATCCTTGACGATAAAGCGGTCTTTGGGAGACCGCCCGGTAAACTTTCCGGTATTGATAGTGATGGCGCCACTATTCGTAATTTTGCCCAGATCTTTTTTGATACTGTGCTCCACTAATTCTTCTGGATTTAAATTCCAATACTCAGTGGCTTGGTGAATGCCATATGCCTCGAGCGAAGCCGAAGCAGTTTGATTTTGGTTGTTCATAGGGTGTGTTTTTATCAACCTTTTATTTGATCAGATGCACAAAGGTAATAAAGTTCGATGGTTTGAATAAAAGGGATTTTTCCTTTCAAAAGTCACGAAATGGTCAATGGTAATCTATTGCCCTAAAATCACCTTTAATCCTTGGCTTTCGGTAAGACTATAGAAAAAGTCGTCCCTTTGCCCGGAGCTGACTTTTTAACAAAAATTTCTCCCTGGTGATACTCTTCCACAATTCGCTTTGCTAAGGAGAGACCCAACCCCCATCCTCTTTTTTTGGTCGAAAACCCCGGTTTGAAGACCTGGTTGTGGAGTTTTGCCGGAATACCTTTTCCAGTATCTGATAGATCGATTTGCACTTCTCGGTCCAGATCAATGACATCCAAGGTGATATCTCCCTGACCTTCCAGAGCATCCAGTGCATTTCGGATCAGATTTTCTACAACCCATTCGAAAATCGGGGCATTGATTTCCACCGAAATCTTTTGAGGTGGAGGCGTATAGTGAAAGTTAACTTTTTTTGGCGCTCGTTTATTCATATAGTCCACGATTTTCTGCAAAGAAGGTCTGATATCCCCCTTCCGCAACTCCGGTTGTGAGCCCATTTTTGAAAAACGATCTGCGATGAGTTCCAGCCGCCCCACATCATTCTTGAGTTCACCCAGAATATCAACGACCTCTTCATCTTTAATGCCCATTCCCTTTAGCAACTCTAACCACGCCATGATCGCACTAATAGGCGTACCTAACTGATGAGCCGTCTCTTTTGCCATGCCCACCCAGATCCGATTTTGTTGTTCTTTTCTCGAGGCGCGAAGCCCCATGTAACTGATAGCAATAAAGACGGTGAGAAGCAATACCTGAATAATCGGAAAATAGGAAAGCAATTGCAACGTACGCGATTGGGTGTAATAGATATACTTGGCATAGCCGGCAAAAGGATCTTCATTGACAATAGGCTCTGGACCATTCTTCTTGATTTTCTCTAACCAACGCTCCTGTTCTTTTGAGGTCAGGCTATCCGAAAAGTTGTAAGCCCCACTAATCGCGCCCGTTTCGTCGACAAGCAGCATAGGGATGCCCTCAGCTGCTCGCACACTGGCCTCGTATTGTAGGGTGATATCCTGATCGAGGTCTGCCGAACTCGCATTGGCCAGCGATTGAATCGAATACTTGAAAATCTCTACCTTATTTCGCTCACTCTCCTCGAGCCGCTCTACTAAAAACGAGGTGTACCAGATGCTCAAACCTACGATCAACGCCGCTGCCACCGCCACATACCACCTCCAGCTATTATGTTCTCGATAGGGTTTCAAGCCAATAATTTTTTGCAAAGATATAGGAATGTCCCACATTTTGGAATATTCCAAGATATCCCCGCATACTTTCAACCCATCCTGTCGTTCTCTGACGTGAAACCCTTACCTTTGCGCTATGAAACGAGATGCACGAAGTTTATCCCTTGCAGATTGGGAAGCTGAAATGAAAGATTGGAACGAACCCCGTTTTCGCGCCAAACAAATTGATCGCTGGATCTGGCAAAAAGGAGTGGCCGGTTTCGAAGAGATGGCGAATATTCCCAAAAGCTTGCGCGAGCGATTGGATGAGGAGTTTGATATCCGGCCCATCACCCAGGATATGGCCCAGCACAGCAGCGATGGCACCATAAAAGTGCGTTATCGATTGCACGACGGGCATTTGATTGAAGCTGTGCTCATCCCCGTGCCTAAAGATAATCGGTTTACCGTTTGCGTCAGCTCTCAGGTAGGGTGTAGCCTATCTTGTTCCTTTTGTGCTACGGGCACTATGAAGCGCGAACGCAATATTTCCGCCGCCGAGATCGTCGATCAGGTGCGCAAGGTCAACAGCCTGTGCGAAGCCACCTACGACCATCC
>Ga0209944_1000060_pt1 | contig 41376 bp, 26 predicted proteins | sample SalPonR1_C_D2_MG_FD_185701 | JGI IMG/M metagenome (GOLD analysis project Ga0209944, IMG submission 185701) | Salt pond soil microbial communities from South San Francisco under conditions of wetland restoration - Salt Pond MetaG R1_C_D2_MG... ...
TAACTATATGGCGCTCGACCATTCGATGCACTCGCCGTGGCCACTCCATCACTTCCTACACACGTCTCACTCGTAGACGTCACACTCAAGTTGATATCACATGGATCACCGCATCCATCTCCAATCATTATCGTCAACACCTGACTACAGTCAGCTACTCCATCATCCGTGACCGTCACTGTGTATGTACCCGCAATCAAGCCACTAATCGAACTCGTCGTCGCTCCCGTACTCCACGCATAACTGTACGTGCCACTTCCACTCAATACCATGGCACTCGCCGATCCATCCGATCCCGAACAGCTCACATCACTACCACTTCCACTTACCGTCAACTCACATAGGTCATTACATTCCGGACGCTCTACTACATTCGCTACTCCCACATTCGTGCAACCCTCTGCATCCGTTACCGTAACCGTATAGGTACCCGCACTCAAACCACTAATCGAACTCGTCATCGCTCCCGTACTCCACACATAGCTATAAGGAGAAACACCTCCCATCGGAGTGACTGTCGCCTCTCCGTTATTTACATTACAGTCCACCTCCGTACTCACTACACTCGTCGTAAATTCACAACAATCCACATCAAACGTTACTCCTAAAACCTCACAACCTGTAATAACATTAATCACAGCAATTGTATGTGAGCCTTGCGATACGCTGTTAAAGACTGGAGACGCTTGCGCCACCCCACCATCCAGTTGATACTCATACTGAGCACCTAAAGGAGATGTCACCGTTACTACTGCATTGCCTGGCCCACCACTGCAATCGATATCCACAACCGGGGCACTGGGCAATTCAAATACTTCCACATTATCAGAGGCACTATTCTCACAACCATTGCCATCCGTATAGGTATACGTAACCGCATGTACTCCTACCCCTGCTGCTGCGGGATCAAAGTCATAGTCTGTTCCGTTGCCATTATCTGTAACGCCAGGACCACTATACTCTCCTCCTACCGGCGTACCGCCGCCTAAGCCTGATTGTACGCCCGCATCTATACATAGATCAGCCGGGGCAGTAAATGTGACTGTCGGTAAGGGATTAACTGTCAACTCATAAGTACTACTCGCTGCCATACATGGCGGTCCAAGCGGGTTATCCGTAGTCACTGTGATTGTCACCAATGTGCCCACATCCGATGCATCTGGAGTATAGGTAAAGCTGAATGGTGACATCATTGTCGATACTGGTACTAATGTACCGGCTCCATCATGGCTGAGTGTAACTTCAGTAGCACTGCCGCCAAAAAAATTACCTGAAACTGTAATTGGAGTCACATCACATGTGCTTCCACCAGTGCCATTTAAGAAAACCGTCGGTGGGTTGGGACAATTACAATCTACTTCAAATGGTGTTCCTGTCCTCTCACAACTTGTATTAATATTGATCACGGTAATTGTATGTGAGCCTTGCGACACGCCGCTAAAGACGGGAGATACTTGCGCTGTACCACCATCCAGTTGATACTCGTACTGAGCACCTACTGGAGATGTTACCGTAACCTCTCCATTACCTGGACCACCACTACAGTCTATGTCCACCACTACAGGAGCAGGTGGTAAATCAAATACTTCAACAACATCTGTCGCTGAATTCTCACAACCATTTACATCCGTAAATGTATATGTAATCGTATGTACACCTACTCCTGCTACTGAGGGATCAAAGCTATACGTACTTCCGTTGCCATCATCTGTAATACCCGGACCGCTGTATACACCCCCTACTGGAGTGCCACCACCTAAGCCTGCTTGTACACCTGCATCAATACATAGATCCGCCGGAGCGCTAAAGCTAACCACAGGCAAGTCAAATACTGTTATATCATCTGTCGCTGAATTCTCACAGCCATTCCCATCCGCAAATGTATATGTAATGGTGTAGGTGCCTGCACCTACTAATGATGGATTGAAGGTCGAGCCCGTAACACCCGGACCGCTATAGGTCCCTCCCACAGGACTGCCCCCAGTCAACGACACACTCGTCTCATCTACACATGCTTCATTATCGCCTAAAGTCAAACTCACACTCGGTAAGTCAAATACCTCCAAATTATCTGTCGCTGAATTCTCACAGCCATTCGCGTCCGTAAACGTATACGTAATCGTATGCACGCCAACACCTGCCGCTACAGGATCAAAGCTGTACGTAGTGCCGTTGCCATCATCTGTAACACCCGGACCACTGTATACACCCCCTACTGGAGTGCCACCGCCTAAACCCGCTTGCACACCCGCATCAATACATAAATCCGCCGGAGCGCTAAAGCTAACTACAGGTAAGTCAAATACTGTTATGTCATCTGTCGCTGAATCCTCACAGCCAGTACCATCCGTAAATGTATACGTAATGGTATAGCTGCCTACCCCTACTGCGGATGGATTAAATGTCGAGCCCGTAACACCCAGACCGCTATAGGTCCCTCCAATAGGGCTACCTCCAGTCAACGCCACACTCGTCTCATCTAAACATGCTTCATTATTCCCTAAAGTCAAACTCACATTCGGTAAGTCAAATACTTCTATATTGTCAGAGGCACTATTCTCACAGCCATTGCCATCTGTAAAGGTATATGTAATCGTATGTACTCCTACTCCTGCTACTGACGGATCAAAGCTATAGGTACTACCATTACCATCATCTGTGACGCCAGGGCCACTATACGTGCCACCGGTTGGCGTACCGCCGCCAAGTGCAATCTGTATACCTACATCTATGCATCGATCGGCTGGGGCAGTAAAAGAAACCGTCGGTAATGGATTCACCGTTAAATCATAAGTTTCTGTAACCGGCACACATGGTGAGCCTAAAGGATTATTTGTTGTTACCGTAATGGTTACTACATTCCCTGCATCACCTGCTGCAGGCGTATAGGTAAAACTAAATGGAGACGAAGATGTAGAGCCTGGAGTAACAGAGCCTGCCCCATTCTCCGTGATGGTAACTGCTGTCGCACTGCCACCAAAGATATTTCCGGACACAGTGATTGCATCAGACACACAAGTACTTCCTGAATTAGCGCTTAGCGTTAAAGTCGGGTCATTTACACAATTTAAAAAATATCCAAAATCATTATCACAATCTAACTGACCTAAATCTGTAAAACTAGCAGCTTCGATATTATCAGTGGTAAATGATGCTCCTGCGGGTAAAGTGCTTGCATCTACAGTCATGACATAAGAGGTTACGTTTACACACTCGACTGAAACATCCAATCGAGGTCTATCCCCTGCCGTCGCATCATCCGAATAAATATAAAACCAGTCGTCTCCTCCAGACTGGTCTACGGTGGCCGGTATCAATACCAAACCATGATTTGGTGTGCCATTCAACCAGTCGTTTACTAATGCCGCTACGTCTATATTGTAAACTGTCCCATTTGGATCATCATCACCACCATTAAAAGTACCATAAACTGTAGAAGCAAAGTCTCCTCCTTGAGTATTCCAAGGAGTGCCTGTAGATCTGTTTAACCATGTAACCCCAGACGTATTTGTTCCATTATCATCACAGTCGCCATTACCCTCTACCCATGGGTTAGTTACACGTCTTACCTCAACATCAAAATTATCTCCACTATGACCAGTTGCTAAAACCAGACGTAAGTTGGCAGAATTCACCGTGCAGCCCATAGGAAGACTACTCAAATCAAACTCAACAAAAACATGCCCTCTAAAATCACTATCTTCTTCTATAAAAATTTCATCACATGATCCATAGCCTTCATCATCATTATCCTCATAGTTACCTGTGGCTTTAGTTGTAGCTATCATTTCAGATGTGGTTGTTGTAGGCACAGTATTTATACTGAAACTATAATCACCACTAGCTGAAGTATTAGTTGACTCTAAAAGAGGTTCTCCTACATCAAGTACACCATTAGCATTTAAATCTTCATATAGATCTACAGTTATTCCTGCTTGACCAGTCTCACCACCATCCTGATTCATATTGGAATTGGGATCTTCGAATACTGTACCTGAAATTGTATTTTCTGTTGGATTTGAACCTGTTATTGTGATGGTTGCCATACTACAAACGGATCCGCTACAAGCCTCGTAATCTATAGCATCTCCTTCCCAAAATCCAGTGACATTGCCTGTATAAGTTACTGTGCCGTCATTATTGTTGACAAAGGTTCCATTACTACCTGTACCGAGAAGGTTGACAGTCAATCCACTTCCTAGCGGGTCTGTATCATTGGCCAATACATCAATAGTAACTGTATTGTTTCCACAATCAATTTGACCAGAATCATCCATTGCGACAGGACCTAGACTCAAGTCACAACCCTCTGGGGGCTCTGCAGAGCGCAGTACTGCGTTTAAGTAATAACGGTCAGCATCAATGTCACCGTCATAATCATGTCCTCCTAAATAATGGACGTATCCACCTGCCGTTCCAGTATGACCATCGATGAGACCTGTATATGCTTTAAAGTCATCACCACTATCATGCACAATCCGAGTGCCACCTGGAGGATTCGTAACAAAAGCAAAGTTTTCAAGAGACCCACCTTCGTCAGGTAAGTTTCCTTCGAATTGAGCAGAGGGCTCTTGCGGATTATCGTACAAAAAATTTCCCAAACCTGGTTCATCAACAAATCCCGCATTAGTAAAAACTCTTGGTGCGTCTTCCTGAAAACCACGAACAGCTGCACATTGAGCTAAAAAATTACCTCCTCGACGGACAAAAGCTTTTACTCCGTTTCTTTCCGCTACGGTAATGTTATCATTGTGTGGAACTGTAACAAGTGTAGCGCAGGTTGCATTATTGATGGTCGAAAGATTTGCATCTTCATAGTGTGTGTTGTCAACGAGGCCAGCAGCGGCAAGAATCCCGGTATGAATATCTGTATTTTCCTCTTCGTCAACAATTACAAAAGGCTTGTGCGTTAGATTGCTGTGTACCGGTACAGTTGTGGCGTTTTGAAGCTCAAATACGCGAATATTATTACCAAAACTATTAATAACAGTTGCTGCCTGAGCTTCAAAACCTGGAAAAATAGCAATTGGCCCTGTGCGAAAATCCCGATTCGTATATCCGGTAGTATTAGGGAATGCGCGCCGAGCAGAAGCGCTAAAGTCGATATTCGTTCGATTAGTTTTGTTGGGATCGATAATCCATTTCAGAGGCACACCAGCGTGCAATAAATGGACGGCTAGCCCGTAAGCTTGACGAAGTCTAGTATCATTCCCTTGTGATGACTGATCCATACCAATGATATACGTACCTGCCGGTAAGGTTTCAGTCATCATCATGGGAGCTGCCAGCTCTGTAAATTCAAAATCCCAAGAGGATTGATGATCGTGATTACAATTATGATGTTCATGACAAGTTGAAAAAGGCAAAAGACTATCTCCTATTGCCCCCATTTGTCGAGGATAGGCCTTATTAACGTTCGTCTGTTGGGAAATAAAACCCGGACCTAAAACATCTAATGCTTTTAGATCACATTTATCGGGAGAGGTGAAGCCTATACATTTACTCATAGAGGCCGACTGTCCGATAATTGGATTCACATTGAGACCACTATTTTCATACAAATAATGTCCTGCAAAGAGGGGAAGTGAAATTAATAAGCTAATAATAAAGGACAAAACAGTAAAAACAACCTGTTTGCCACAGCTTTTCAAAAACTGATAATAATAATTCATTGTCTTTGTTTTTACTTTAAGATGGTGATAATGAAATGGCGGAAACTCAAAAGTTAATGTTTCGGTCTTTCGATACTCGCTTGAATCTGATTGGGATGGAACACTCATAGGTTAATACTTCTAATCATTCAAGTTCTGATAGAATTGAAACAGAACTTGATTCTAAATATTTCGGTCTCGAAAAACCATTTTTAACCAGCAGGCTTTAGTAATTCTATAAATGAAAACATATTTCCTGCAGTTATAATTATGTACCGTAAAATTACGTCATAGCAGAGCATTCCAATTAACTCAAAACTGACATTGTACCGTCTATTTTATCAACACTAAAAAGACATTAATATATTACTTAAATTTTAAATCACTCATGATGTGTCAATAACACATGTACCCCCTTTTTTTTGGAGTGACAGTTTATTTCTCAGCAGATGAAAAAATGTGTTTTATTCTGTTTTTCCAAAATTTTATATACGTATATTTAATGTCTTAAATGTAGGGTCATTGCTTTAGGTTTACGAGAAAAACAAAAACTGACAGCTCGATTTTTATATATTGAACTGATTTCAGAGTATTTGTTCCAATCTTAATCTCTTCAAAGAATCGCTTGAGGCATGGCCGGATAAATTTAAGTGCATAGCCTTAGCTCCTCGGCTAAATTTCCAAAAGCTAGTTTTTTGTAAAACCCAGTATCATGAACTATTCTGCCATAATTTTTTAGAAAAGTGTAAATTTGGAGATAAAATTGGCGTTACTACAATATCAATTCCGTCTTAATAATGACTGAAATATGGTACGGAAGCATTTGTATGACGAGAGTAATAGTCGTAAACGGTCGGCCTATCATTAAAAGGTATGTTTTTTCAGTAAGATCAATTTTTTGTTAGACCTAACTAAAAAACCAATTCTGAAATGAAATACTTTTTTAGAACAATTGTTAAGTCATAGAGCAAATGAGACAATTGATATTCGCTATTAATTCTTATCTCGGTTTGTTTTTGATTCAGATTGTCCTCTAAATAGCTGATCATAAAAATATGTATTCAAGAAACTTTTACTCTTTATTACGGCTATTACGCATATTTATCCTTGAAGACAATAGGTTTCTTTCGTATCCCTCAATTTTTAAGCAAGCGCTAATCCTCTTAAGTATCTTATCACTAAGTTGCTGCACGCAATATGATGATTCTGTTGTTGGGCAGTATTTACCATCACAGCTTGAGAAAAACAACTACAGTTTTGAGATCGAGGATACTATTTATCATGTTAGCCAATTCAAGGTACCTGATACTCTTGAGCGGCATATTGCATCGAGTCATTATTTAAACGAAAGGGCTGAGTCGTTCCATCTATATAAAAATGGGTTGATAGCTTTTGATGGGGTCTCCGTGCGCAACATACCGATCGAAAAGCAGCACATTTCTGAGCTAACGGTGGACCTATTGCCTTTGAGAAAAAACCTTATAGGAATCGTGAAGAAGAAAGCAGGTATGATAGGCTCAGAGCGAGAGCTTCACCTGTTAGATATAGCGAGTGGTAAATATATGTCCCACCAAAAGATTTTTCAACATACACCATTAGCCGATAAAAAAATAAGTCACTACTTTTCCACTACTGATGGTATTCTTCATATCGGGGCAGACAATCAGGGCATCTATACCCTGGATCATTACGAAATCTCAAAAATACCTCGTACAAAAGACTTTTACCTAATGGGCGTTTCAGATACATTATTAGTGGCTGGAAAAAGGGCAGGAAAGGGATTTGAACGCTTATGTATCATGAATAGGAAGGGGGTGACGGTTTCTTCCCTGACCTTGGAATCACCAGATTTACAAAAAATTGCACTCACCCAAGAATACCTTTATCTTACTCGTAAAAAAGATAAAACGGTTTATTGCTTTCCCATTAAAAATGGAGTTTTTAAGAAGCCATGGGGAAAAGGTGTTCAGGTTCCAGTTGATTTTTCCTTCAAATTTAAAAGCCAGAGAGGTCTTGTTTTTTATCGTGCCGTAGACAAGACATTTGCTGTTATACATAAAGATAGTTTTTACCAGTCTAACTATTTATCAATACTCGAAAACTCAATTCGTCCTGAAGAGTTACATAAAGCACTCTTGTACGTGGCCTCCACTTCTCAACATTGGTACGTTACACCTAAAAGCTTAGTTTCCGTGCGGAAAGTACCAGCCGGGAAGAAAAAAAGTAAGCTGTTCTGTAAACAAATTCAAGGATTTTCAAGTCGCAACCTGAGTTTTATCGGCGATAGCCAACTTATCGCATCGAGCTACGATGGTCTTAAAGAAATAAACTTATCCCACCTCCCAGATAGCTTGGACGTCAATACATTAAATTCTAAAATTACAGAATGTATCACCGGATATCCAGTTTATTATTATCGGGATTCCATTATAGAAATAGCTATTAATGGCAAGGGGGGGCATTATGCGCCTATCCATACAGACAGCTGTTCTTTTTTAGAGAGCCCTCTTCCTTACCGTACTGAATTATACGGGTTTCAGCCCATTGGACTTCATCACTATTTAGTAGGTGGTAAGCTAGGGCTTTACATGAGCAAACTTTCCAATACATCAGTCACGGTGAAAGTAGTAATAAAAGAAGGAAAAGATACTATTCAATCACTCTCTGTTAACCGAATCAAGAAAACTGAAGATTCGGACATCCTCGTTATTTGTGCGCTAGAAGGGCTTTATTTATGTCGCTGGGATTCATCTGGAACATATTTGGACCTGATACATAAATATACCGAAGCAAATGTAAATGACGCACTCATACTGCCAGATAAAAGCATAATGATAGCCACACGGCACCGTGGAATGCTGTGGTTGGATTCTGCTCCGAATTTTACGCTCAGGTATGCGTTCAACCTCACCAACCATTTTTCTTCTATGGTCGCAAACAATATCTTGAGTGATGACAGTGGCAGAGTATGGATTAGTACCAATTCCGGTTTATACCTCATTGATTTGAGTGCTCAACGAGTCTTTGATTTCAAAGATATACCTGAACTTTCAGAACAAGAATTCAACCACCTATCAAGTGCTAAAAATTCAGCCGGATTACTTGCTTTTGGGGGTGTCGATGGTGTAACCTTTGTCGATCCTAAAACTATGCCTGCACTCGAGTATAATGAGTGGGATACTGTCGAAATAAAAGGTTTCCATTCATATGGGAAGAGCCGTTCTAGCTGGGATTTCTACCGTCAAAATGAGAAATTCAAAGTTGACTATGGTATAGAAGGAGTCAAACCCATAGCCCAGTATTCCCTATTCGATGGTGCTTTTAAATTATTTTATAAACCTACAAATAAATCCTACGTTTTTTGGCAGGAAGCCAAGAATGGTGCCATACCCTTAGATAAGCTTAAGGGCCATAAAGAAATGTCTGTTCTATGGGAATCACCTGACGGCAGCAGGCATTATTCGGCATTCAAATATAAAATATCGTCCGGTTATGACCTATATTATCCAGCTCTAGGTATCCCATTTATACTCATCTTCGCGCTCATATTCTTTTTGAACTCTAGGCAATACTCAACAACTAAAAAAACTAACAATATCGAGAGAATAAGCTTGCAAGAAGAGAAGGTGGCAGCTTCACCAGACGAGCAGGTGGGAAGTAAAACAGAACCTCTTCCGCGAGCAACGCAAGAGGACCTTTTGGAAAGTTATTTAGCGCAACTAAAAGAGAGAGAAAACGAAGTCTGCATCATTCCATACAACCTATCCAGTATGCTTTTAGAACAAGTAACAGAAATCGTCATCAGAGAAATGAGTTCCAAGGATTTTTCAGTAGATCAAGTGGCAGTGGAAGTCAATTTGAGTTCTAGACAGCTCCATCGTAAATTGATAGAATTGACAGGATTAACTCCGAATAAGTACTTTGTGTTTATAAAGATGCAAAAAGCAAAGGAAATGGTGATTAAAAATATTGATCTTCGGGTCGGAGAGGTGGCGACTGCCGTAGGATACAGCAATGCTTCGTATTTCTCAAAGGTATTCATAAAAATCTATAAAGTGAAGCCTACAGAGATGATGGAGGATATCAAACAAATTTGGCAATCTGGTTTATAGAAAAAAAGTTGGTAAAAGTTATTGGCCACAAAAAGTTGTCTAGATTATAGTTTGGATGTTATCACAGATCATTTGTGTCTAAATCACGGTAACCGCTGAAATTTGAATCACCGATTCCACGGGATTTCAAAGATTCAACCGATTCGTTTTCCTGCGATTATGACCTCTATTGTCTTCTTTTCTGATCAACTTCGTAGGGCAAAAGAGCAGTGCTACTTCCAAAAATCACAAAAATATGAGTGCGATTCCACTGCAATCCCTTCGAACTCCCGTTGCCTTTCTATCGGGGCTATTCCATGTCAATACATTTCCAGAAAAAAAGACCTATGCACCGCAGGCTACACTGGCGCTTTAGCGGTATTACCCGGATTAATAGGATTACACAGATTTCTTTTGGGGTTCTTGATAGGGGTTGGTTCGGGAATGCTAGCCCGCACTTTCAGCGCTAAAAATTGGCTGTTGTCGATTCCCGGGGCTACAGCCCGGGCTATTTTATATCCCCCTTTCAGGGCTTTGGGGGCGCAGCTGGAGATGCGCCCTTCCCAGGGAGATATTGGGGGGACTGAATCACAGCCATGTTTCAACGTGATTTCAGGAGAGTCAGGTAGCCCTGTCTGTCCAGACATAGCGTGAGATTTCTCGAAAGGTAGAATATTACCGCGCGGAGCGCGGAAGCGTGAGGGGTCTGGAGGGCGCCGACAGGTGGTGCGTAGCCATGACTCAGTCATGGCTACGCACGGAGCGTATAGCGAACCCCGGAGGGGCCCGACCCCGAGGTGTCCGACCTCTGGCGGACCCTCGAGGGGCACGCCCAAAAGATTGAGATAAAAAATAGAAGCGTGAAATGAGGGTGCTGATTACAAAATGTGTAGGTATCTGGCTATCTTTATCAAAGCAAAAAACATGAGCTATGGCAAAAAAAAGGGATATAGATCTGGAGTTTAATCAGAACGAAGATGCGATGAAACTGGCTGTTTCTCGGTTTGAGCGACGCCTGGAGAAAGTACATCTTGGCGGGGGTAAAAAGAAGTTGAAAAAGCAGCATGCTAAGGGTAAAATGACTGCTCGGGAGCGGGTGGATGGGTTATTGGATGAGGGGAAGCCGGCTTTTGAAATTGGTGCTTTTGCCGGATATGAGATGTATGAAGAAGAAGGTGGATGCCCGGCAGGTGGTGTAGTGGTCGTAATGGGTTATGTGTCTGATAGACAGTGTATTGTTGTGGCCAATGACGCGACTGTGAAGGCTGGGGCTTGGTTCCCGATTACGGGAAAGAAGAATTTGCGTGCGCAGGAAATTGCGATGGAAAACCATATACCAATTATATATTTAGTGGATAGTGCCGGTGTGTATTTACCGATGCAAGATGAAATATTTCCCGATAAAGAGCACTTTGGTCGAATTTTCAGAAATAACGCAAAAATGTCGAGTATGGGAATCCCGCAAATTGCTGCAATAATGGGCAGCTGTGTCGCGGGTGGTGCCTATTTGCCAATCATGTCTGACGAGGCCTTAATTGTAGACAAGACCGGCTCCATATTTCTTGCTGGACCTTATTTAGTGAAAGCGGCTATTGGTGAGGATACGGATAAGGAAACGCTTGGTGGAGCAACTACTCAAAGCGAAATATCGGGTGTTACGGACTATAAAATGAAAGATGATAAGGAGTGTCTGGATACCATTCGCGACCTCATGAGTAAAATGGGTCCTCGAGACACTGTTGGACTCAACCGAGAAACGCCTAAACCGCCGAAGGAGGATCCGAAAGAGATATTGGGCCTCTATCCGGAGGGTGGCGGAAAACCCTACGATACCAAAGAGATATTAAAACGAATCGTAGATGATTCTGAGCTTACTTATTATAAAGATGGCTATGGTCAAACGATTATTTGCGCATATGCCCGTATCGATGGGTGGTCGGTAGGAATTGTGGCTAATAACCGCGAGGTCGTAAAAACTAAAAAAGGTGAGATGCAGTTTGGAGGGGTCATATATTCCGACTCAGCCGATAAAGCGGCTCGTTTTATTATGAACTGCAATCAAAAGAAGATTCCACTGGTATTTTTTCACGATGTTACGGGGTTTATGGTAGGTACGCGATCTGAGCACGGAGGCATTATCAAGGACGGTGCAAAGATGGTTAACGCGGTATCTAACTCAACAGTGCCTAAATTTTCAGTGGTGATGGGGAACAGTTATGGTGCCGGCAACTATGCGATGTGTGGCAAGGCCTACGATCCTAGGCTCATCGTGGCCTGGCCGACAGCAAAAATCGCTGTAATGGGCGGCAGTCAGGCTGCAAAAGTACTTTTGCAAATTCAAACGGCTTCTATGAAGGCAAAGGGGCAAACTATAAGTCCAGAGGAAGAAAAAAAGCTATTAGACAAAATCAGTGCTCGATACGAAGAGCAAACGACACCATATTATGCTGCTGCGCGCTTATGGGTGGATGCAATTATAGATCCTCTATCCACACGCGATATTCTATCACAAGGCCTGGCAGCAGCAGACCATGGCACTATTGAAACATTCAACCCCGGGGTTTTACAAACATAATTTATGGATTTAATCATTAAGACGCAGGCAGGACTCGAGGAGTTGCTCCTGTCAGAGATAAAAGAATTGACAGCTAAGCAGGGTGAGGCCATACAACGCGCCGTAAGGCTGGATAATGCGGATGCTGAGGATATTTTCAAGATCAATTATCTATCACGCCTGGCGACCCATGTTTTATGGATCTTGAAAGAAGGTACTGCCGCCAACGAGCAAGAACTTTATGATCTGACGCGGACAGCAGATTGGCACGAGCACATGAAAGTCGATCAAACTTTTGCCATTTATCCCACGATATCTTCCGGTCGTTTTGCCCATACGGGTTTTGCTGCCCTCAAAGTGAAGGATGCCATAGCAGATCATTTCCGCGATCGATTTGGGCGACGTCCAAGTGTGGATAAAGAGTCGCCTGATGTACCCATAAACATTCACATTTTTGACGATCGAGCCACCCTTTCGCTCAATACCAGTGGGGACCCTTTGTATCAGCGAGGATATAAAATAGGTAAGGGTATAGCAACTATAAACGAGGTGTTGGCCTACGGCATGATTCGACTCAGTGGATGGACACCCGATCAAGCATTTTTTGATCCGATGTGCGGAACCGGCACCTTGCCGATAGAAGCTGCCTTATGGGCGAAAAACATTCCCGCTCAGCGGTTTCGGGAATCTTTTGCGTTTGAATCCTATTACAGTCTGGACATCGGCAGTTTTCGAAAACTTAAACGAGAATGTGCCCGCCAAAGTCAATCTGTTGCCTCGCCCATATTTGGTGCCGACGACCACCCTGAAGCCATGCGTCTGAGTAAAAAGAACGCTATGCGCGCCCGACTTGGTGATGAGATTCAATGGTTAAAGTCCGATTTTTTTCATGCCCCTCCCCCTGCTGAAAAAGGAGTACTTATAATGAACCCTCCATATAGTGAGCGTATGGAACTGGCCGATGAAAAAGCGTTTTACATGCAGATTGGAGATAAACTTAAACAAGACTACTCGGGATGGACAGCTTGGGTGCTATCCGGGAATGTAGATGCTATAAAAAGATTGGGATTAAAGCCTTCAAAAAAACTCATCTTATACAACGGCCCCATAGAATGTGATTTTCGATCGTATGAGTTGTATTAGACGCTAGGGAAAAGATGTGGTTTGAAGCCCTCTCAAGCCCTCTTTAATTTCCGTCGACATAGATGCTCTTCAGTATTTACCGCATAAATCCTTAAAAAACATGATTTGGGCGCCCTTCATTCGTTTTTTGGGCGTCCCGCCGAGCTTCCTAGAGGTCGCCCGGCGGCGCTACGATCGGGTGCTCTCTATTCGCTCGGCTCCCACTCGCCTGAAAGGCTTGCGGGATCTCCCCGTCGCATGCTGCGGCCTACCGGCACCAGCGCTCGGGGCCACCCTCTCATCACTGACGCGAAGGTGGGGCAAGGGATTCAAGGTTAAAGGTTTCAAGGTTAAAGGTTTCAAGGTTAAAGGATAAAGGGACTCAAGGTTAAAGGATAAAGGGACTCAAGGTTAAAGGAGCCGCAGTAAGCGAAGTCGAACTGTTAAAAGTGACCGCTTTCGATATTGCTGACCTTAGTCGGTCGTAGGTAGATTGCAGCTCGTAAAGCAAAAATAGCAACTAGTCGAAATACTCTGCGCTCTTCGCGACTTCGCGGTGAATCTCGCGTGCAGAATCATGAAAGAACTAAATTTTACGGGAAGTATTTTGTGCACTGCAGACTATATTGGCGATTTGGCGCTTGACGCCAATTTTATGACGCCCTTGCGTTAAAAAGCAGAAAAGGTTTAACGAAAAGGAGTACCTGTATCTATTCGTGTGATTTTCCTAATCAAACAAAGCCTGCGTACTACCGTTTACTATTTAGTATTAATGAGAATTTTATGGCAAACTTTTATTTTAAGAAGGTGATAAAAAACTTTTCCTTTTTTCGTGTTTCAAAATGGTCCATTTTATTGCGAATTGGCTTACACTTATATTTTATGTACTTTTTCATAATCGCTTTTCACCTCACCTCCCCTTCTCTATCTGCACAATACACTGCCGGACCTAAAAAGCAGCTTAATTCTGTAGAGCTGCAGGAGAAAATACAGGAATTAAAGTGGACCAGAATGAATTTTAATACGTTTTATCCTGGGATGGATCGTTCGAAAGCTCTTTTTTGCCGATGGGAATATGCCATCGAGCAAAACAGTCGTATTCCATTCCGATTTCGCTTGGGTACTTTGGATTATGTAGATCAACTTGAAAATAAAAGAACTCCGATACGGTAATTTTATTATTTTTGATAAAAAACCGAACGTTATGATTGATGCAATTTTGTCGCAGTTGAAAAATCAGATTACCGGCGAATTAAAGTCCAAAGCAAACTTGAACGATGAAGAAGTGGATAAAGTAGTTCAAGCTACAGGCAAAGCTGCGGATGAAGAGATCGGGAAATCTCTATCTATTGGTAATGTTTCTACCTTAATGAATCTATTTTCCAGCCAATCCAATAATTCCTCGGCAAACTCCCTGCAGAACACACTTCAAAATACGCTGACAGATAAGATCGTACAGTATGTCGGTGTGGATAAATCCAAAGCCCAAATGATTTCGGGTATTGTTCTCCCTCAGATTATGAATTTGATTACAAATAAAAACGAACAGACTCCTGCTGATGACAGCTCGCCATTAATGGACATGTTTTCCGATGCTCTGGGTGGCGGAAAAAGCAAAGGTGGCGGACTACTTGGCGGTTTGGCGGGTCGGTTCTTCGGTAAAAAGTAAGAAAATTACAATAGAATCTCTCCCGAAAACACCTGCCGAACCGGGCCTCTAAGAAAGATATGTTCATATCCTTCAGCATGCAGACGTCTGGCACGTACTTGAAATTCACCCCCTTTCATTTCAACGGAAGTACTTAAAGTCGCTTGTGAAGCTTTCTGTGAAGTATGTAGGGAGAGCGCTACGGCCACTACCCCAGTTCCACATGCCAATGTTTCTGCCTCTACTCCTTTCTCAAAGGTTCTCATACGGATTCCATTTTCATGGCGTGTCCAAAAGTTAACATTTACACCTTGAGGCTTAAAAATTTCATGGTGGCGCCACCGCCGACCTTCGGAGAACACGTCGATCTGGTCGAGGTGGTCTACTTGAAGGCAGAAATGGCGAGATCCCGTGTCCACAAAGTATCCGTCTTCAATTCGGTTCGGAGTACTTGTAGGACGCAAAGAGATTTCGATGTCCTCAAGGTCATGTACAATAGCCTGGTGCTGACCGTCATAAGCACGGAAGGTGATATTCTTCTGTAGATTAAAAAAATCGCAAGCAAAAGCAACTGCGCAACGTGCCCCATTTCCGCAGAAGCAGCTTGAGCTTCCATCTGCGTTGTGATAGATCATTTGAAAATCGTAGGATAGATCATCCGGAGCCTTAACACTTATTAATCCATCTGCGCCAATTCCTTTATGGCGATCACATAATTTTTGAATTTGCCTGGGGTCGTCAATCAGGGCATAGTATTCCGGCCGCAAGACAATGAAATCATTGCCTGCGCCCTCCATCTTTTGAAAGGGTATCCGATTGGGCTTCTGTTTCGGATTGGTTTTGGGTGCCATCTGTCTTTGTTTTATTCTTAGACTCCGAAGACTCCGCCTTCTTGTTTTTATCGGATTGGAGTTTTTCCAAATGCGGGTATTGAATGATGCTTTGTTCTTCAAACTTAGCTGGGTAATTCCCCGTCACTTTTAGATATACATAGCGGGAGGTAGCCAGGAGAATAAATCCAAGTAAAATATAGAGAGAAAGTCGAACAAATGCACTCCCCCAAATTGTATTTGCTTGCGGACCACTGGACTGACCATCATCCACTTCATTATTGTCCTTATTTTCACTAGAATCTGCCATAGCATTATTTTAAGGAAAGATAGTTTAGTTTCCGCATCTAGCCAAACCTGATGATGGCGGAAGATGAAAAATTACTTTTTTATCCAGCGATAATCGAATCCCAGTTCAAAATAACGTGGCATACCAGGTCGCCATCCAGCAGGGCGCAGGGCTACATTATACACCTCGTCTAACAAATTATTGGCGCGAAGGTAAATTTGAAGGCCTGAAGAGAGTTGATATTGAGCTTGAGCTGATAAAAGGACTCGACTATCAAGAAGAGGGGCATCCGGGCTACTATTGAAATTGGGGCCTGCTTTTGATAACATATTAGTCTGATAGTGAAGCTGAGCAAACACCCCAAATCGATCACTTTTGTAACCCCACTGCGCCCAGATAGTATGTGGACTAACGTAGGGGAGAAAATCTCCCTGAGAAACTTCACCCCAGGGATCAAAATCACTTTCGAAATCCTCTTGGAAAGTGGATTGGATAAGGGTGTAGCTCATTTCCAAAGGCCAACGCTTGTGGACATCATATTTCACATAAACTTCGACCCCTGCAGATCTGGCGGCTCCTCCGTTGATCAAATCAACCGCCGAGGGGTTTCCCCCTGCCACGAGAGTGCTTCCCAGAAGGTTTTGGTATTCATGCCAAAAGCCTGTCATTTGGAATTGGAAGGATGAAGTACTAAAATATCGGTATCCCAATTCCGAATTAATACTTTCCTCCGGATTTGATTCTGCACTATTTCCTGGCGGCGTAAATCCCCTCACTACTGAAGCAAAAATTTGGGATTTAGTATTTAAGTCATAATTGACACTGACACCTGGAAGAAATGTCAGGATAGTATTAGATCTTTCACTTAGATCAATACCCGTCCGGTCAGGATCCTCTTTCCCGTAATTTTCTCGCTCAGCGTAGATATACTCCAGGCGTCCCCCTGCAGTGAGGGTAAAGTCATTTTTTTGGTAAGTGTATTCGCCAAAACCCGAGGCAACGCTAGTCCGCTCAATGCGATTACTTTCTGTTCCGGGAATTCCTTCAGTTAAAAGGGAAAGGCTTTGATTTCCCATCGTATAATCATCCACCCATTGAAAGCGGTCTACTGCATCTGTGTGTAGTCGAATCCCGGCTTGAATGGAGTGAAAGGTCGTTTGCCAATTTAATCTAGATTGAAATCCATAGGAATAATACGAGCGGTTATTTGCCTTTAAAGCTAAAGATGCATCCGATTGGGCTTGGCCTTGGATTACATTTAAAAAGGGTTGGTAATCTCCGGGCCGTGATAGTATTCTAGATATGGAAATAGTCTCATCGCCAATACTTACTTTATCTAGTTTGTACCAATTTCGCTCGAAGGTGTGGCCATATAAAGTGCTCACAATAGAGAGAGATTGTGGAAGTGTCCAAGTATGTGTTAGGTGCCCCGAGGTGAATTCAGTATTCATTTGATCACGCTCCGATCCCGCATACCGGCGCAGTGGGTTTTGTGCAAAATCAGATGCAGTTAAACCCAAATAGGTTTCATTAGAGGTTTCTTGAACATTTAGGAATTTTCCCGAGAGTTGATGGCGATGACCATTTTTATCAGATAATAGATATCGAAGCTTTAGATGGAAATCGCGTTTGTCAAAGCCCGTATCGTCATTGGGTCCGTCTAATTCCTTAAAACCATCGGAATGCTGTCCAAAATACTCGACCATATAACCGAGGCGCCCCACTTCATCACCCGCTGTAAGGTGTACTTGCCGAGTATTAAAAGATCCCGCCCCGACTCGCATGCGAAAATCGGTACGAGTAGGGATAGGAGTGGATAATAAGTTTAGCACACCTCCCGTGGTATATGGGCCAGCAGTAAGTCCAGCCGATCCCATGCGGACTTCCGCACTATTCATACGTCCCATGGTAGGGAAATAATAAGCGGCCGGCGCAGAATAAGGCGCGGGCGCTGAGGGTACCCCATCCTCCATAACCAAAATTTTAGATGAACGAGCCGCACCACTGCCACGAATACCAATGTTAGGTCGAAGGCCAAACCCCTCTTCATCCTGAATTTGCAAACCCGGAACCCGCTGAAGCATCTGATGGGGATCTATAGTTCGAATTTGTTTGAGGTAATCCGAGCTCAGATAGTAAGAAGTTGGACCCTTCCGCTGGATGAAATCTTTTCGGGACGTCAAACTTAAGGCCATTAATTCAACATCCGGTAGAGTATAAGAATTTGACCACTGATCAATAGTGTCATTATCAGTGCATTTATGCAAAGGTGCTAATGGTAGGCTATACATACACTCAAAAGAACCATTAGATGGATGACTGAAAATCTTATGTAAGTATTGATGACTGCTCCGGCTGCATTCATAAGGCTCATTATGTGCATTTGCGAAGAAAAACTGGGTGGACAAAAGGAATAGTGCGCTTATTAACGTAAAGGGCAGCTTCATATGGAGGCTATTTAGACCAATTCTAATTTAAGGCAAATATAATTATATTTAAGAAGTAAAAAAGTAATACCAATGAATTCTAATTTAAAATCCTAGTGCTTCTTTCACCCGATGAAATGAGATTACAAAATAGCAAGTGGGGAAGGCCGCAAATAGACTCTAAGAATACGGCTACGGTGCTGTCTGTTATCTCAACAGCAAAGAAGAGTCGCCATAACTGAGGAATCGAAAATCATGAGTAAGAGCATACTCATAGACTTTTTTCCAATCCTCCCCTATGAAAGCCGCGATCAATGCCAGCAAAGTGCTTTGCGGTTGATGAAAATTCGTGATCAAACCATCTATAACCTGCCAGGGGTACCCCGGCATGATGTATAAACCCGAGTGAAAATCAAGCTGCTCCAGGTTTTCGTTAGTCATATAGTCCAACAAATACTGAAACGCCTCGGGGACCGTCATTTCTTGCGAAAGTTTGTAAGCATCCTCTTGATTCACGTTTGGAACTGCTGCAAATTCACCTCCCTTCATCTTTACAGCTAGCCAATACAAACTTTCAATAGATCGGAGGCTCGTCGTTCCCACACAAATGACTGATTTTGAGTTTTTACTCATTTGTTCTAGCATCGATCTATTGACTACAATACGTTCTGCGTGCATACTATGATCAACTAGCTTTTTAGCTTTAACCGGCTTGAAGGTGCCGGCGCCCACATGTAAAGTTAGGTATGCTAGGTCGTGGCCTTTCTGTTGCAACTCTTTGACTTGGTCACCTACAAAATGTAAGCCTGCCGTAGGAGCTGCTACAGCCCCCTCCCTTTCCGCGTAAACCGTTTGATATTGCTCCCTATCAGTATCTTCCGTCTCTCTGTTTAGGTAAGGCGGTAGGGGCACCTCCCCCGCTTCCTGCAAAATAGATGAAAAGTTGATACCTCCGTCCCATTCGAACTGTACTAATACATCGTCCTCCCTTCTTTGAATCCTCTGCGCGCGCAATTCTGTACCTGCGATGTTTAGCTTCAATGTATCGCCTGCTTTAAAGCGCTTCAAGTTTCCTACCATACAGGCCCATGTGCACGTTCTAGTTGCACACAAGGCCTCTTCTACAGGTGTTTGATAAGGTTCCAGGCAAAAGACTTCAATATGAGCTCCTGTAGCCTTTGCAAAATGTAATCTAGCGGCCAGGACACGAGTGTTGTTAAACACCAGTAAAGAATCCTCCGGCAAATACTTTTCCAATCCCTCAAAAATATCTTCTTTTATCTGTCCGTTTTGATAGACCAGCAATTTAGAATGATTTCTAACCGGCAGTGGATATTTGGCTATGCGCTCCTCTGGTAAATTATAAGAAAAGTCATTGGTTTGGAGTTGTTCTCGTTTCATTTGTGCAAAGATAACGCTAGCTCATGAATTGTCCCGAAGGATTCGTATAGAATATAACTTTTAGGGATTTACGTTTCCGACTATTTAATATAATAACTTCAAACTGTGATCTTGTTTTAACTCATCTTGTCCATTCGTCTTGCAGCCAACAAAAAAGCATTGAGAAAGATTTACTACATGTTAGTGTTCACTCCTAAAGTGATCGAAAACCAATCTATTTTGGCATCCCTTTCTCATTCTCAGGCTGACCTATCAAAGCATTTAAAAACAGTTGAGCAGCAGCCAAATTGGTAGCTAAGGGAATATTGTGCACATCACATATACGCATTAGCATCTGCACATCGGGCTCGTGCGGATGCTTATCCAAAGGATCGCGAAAGAAAATAATCAAATCAAGTTCTTTTTGGGCCGCCATCGCGGCAATTTGAGCATCCCCTCCGATGGGGCCGGACAAAACCTTATGTACCTTCAATCCAGCATCTTCTACCAGTCCACCCGTGGTGCCTGTTGCTACAAGGTCTACTTTTTTAAGCGTATCCTTATAGTTTAGCAAAAAAGAAACCATATCAGCTTTTTTTCCGTCGTGCGCAACGATAGCAAATTTCATATTGTTCTTTTTTTAGCTTAACTATGAGCATACTCTTTCACAAGAAAGAAGGCTCAACTTAATTTTAATAAGTCCGGCACCCCTATCGGTCTAACCTGATGAAACCCTTCTCCGTAGGTAGCATTTATAAACCGTCCCATCATTCTATCCTGAGCATCCACATTATCCAAAAAATCTTTTGAACTAATTGGGCTTTCCGGCTCCTCAGAATTCGGGTCATAAAATTGTGAAGAAAAAGCCTTAATCATTTGCATTTTATCTTCAAAAAAGTCGGAAATGTCCACCACTAAATCTGGCGTACTGGAATAATCCTGAATATATTGATAAATGGTCTTCGGACGCCAGGATTCCTGTTCTTGACCATTCAAGGGGTCTAGAGTATGAATACGGCGAAGACCTGAAAGAAAGCAGGCATCTTGCGTCAAGCGAGAAGCTCGGGCGTGATCCGGATGTCGATCCCACCTTGCGTTAATTAAAACCGTTTCAGGTCTATATTTTCTAATGTAGGGTATGATGGCCCGTGCATGCTCATCGTCATGATTAAAAAACCCATCAGCCAAACCAACATTTGCTCGCATGGATATCTTACCAATTTGGGCAGATTTGTGGGCTTCTTCCATTCGAATTTCAGCAGTCCCTCTGGTTCCTAATTCTCCCTTTGTTAGGTCTAAAATGCCGACTTGGTAGCCCATGTGGATATGGCGAAGTAAAGTACCTGCAGCACACAATTCTATATCATCGGGGTGCACTCCTACGGCAAGTATATCAAGTTTCATCATTACCAATGCATTAAGGCAGATCCCCAGGTAAACCCGCTACCGAAAGCAGCCAAACACACTAAGTCCCCAGGCTTCACCCGACCATTTTCCCATGCCTCAGAAAGTGCTATGGGAATGGAAGCTGCTGTAGTGTTACCGTATTTTTGAATATTATTATAGACCTGATCATCGCTCAACTTTAGCACTTTCTGAACAAATTGCGCGATGCGTAAATTTGCTTGATGAGGGATCAATAATTTGAGGTCTTGTGGACTATATTGGTTGGTTTGAAGTGCTTCCATAATTACCTCAGGAAACTTTTTAACTGCATATTTAAACACAAACTGTCCATTCATATTTGGAAAGATCATACCTTCATCTATCATTTTTTGGGTTAGAAATAACCCTCCAAATTCTTCGTCACCAAATCCAAAGTCTGTCTCTTTATCGTGGTAGCCACCGTGAGAGCCCGGGGAGATAAAACTCAATTCTTCGGCATGCCGTCCATCCGAATGTAGATGAGTAGAAAGAATCCCTCGGTCATCGTCCTCCGTCGGCCTTACTACAGCAGCTCCAGCGCCATCGCCAAAGATGACAGCCACATTTCTCCCTCGGGTTGTATAATCTAGGCCCATAGAGTGTACTTCAGATCCTACAACTAAAATATTTTCGTACATACCCGCTTTGATGAACTGATCTGCGACAGAGAGTGCGTATACAAATCCAGAGCATTGATTTCTAATGTCAAGCGCCCCAATCTCGGTTTTTGAGATCCCGAGTTCCCGTTGCAAGAGAACACCACATCCAGGAAAGAAATAATCAGGACTTAGCGTAGCAAAGATGATAAAGTCAAGGTCGTTTTTATGAATTTCAGCTCGCTCAAGGGCAATCTTTGCGGCCTCAGCTGCTAAAGTCGTCGGTGTCTCTTCATGCCTTTTCGCATACCTCCGTTCTTTAATACCTGTTCGTTCTCTGACCCATTCATCTGAAGTGTCCATATACTGAGCCAGGTCATCATTGGTTACGACTTTTTCTGGAACGTAGTGTCCAATTCCTGCGATGTAGCTTTTATTCATAACTGAAAATTTTCCATGAATATAACGAATGAACAATAAATGGGGCTTCCCCACAGTAACATTCGTTGCAAAATCACATTAAAGACAGTCATTCCAAAGAAAAAGTTCATCGTAATTTTCAAACAGAAAAACAGAAATCACATCACTGAGGGTTAAGTTTTCCGCTCTTTCTTTTTCGCAGCAGGAAATAATATATTATTCAGGATGAGTCGGTACCCAGCTGAGTTCGGGTGTAAATTCAGGTCAGTTTCAGGATCTCCTACTCTGTGTTGGTAGTCCTCCGGATCGTGACCTGCATAGAAGGTCCATGTGCCCTCACCGCGCGTTCCGTGAATATACCGCACCTCATCTACAGCTTTATTTTCCCCTAAAATAATGACTTCAGGTTTTATATACTGTTTTTTGAAAGCTGTGGTTTGCCCCATGAAGCCTTTGACTGTTCGTGTATGATTTTGAGTTAGCATAGTGGGCACTGGGTCCCACTTAGCGGAAAAATCAAATAAAGAAAAGTAGTCTTGTTTTGCATCTAAGCGTCGTTGTGCGGTGTTATCCAGCGTAGAATACTCATAGACCATGGGATTCTTCTCCAACTGAAAATCTTGAAAAGCCAAACATTGGTCATAATTTAATAATGGGTCAGGATTGGGATGAGCCGGGTCACCGTCAAATATCTGTGCTACGATATCTACGTTTCGGGCAGCAAGTGCAATATCATAGGTGTCTGTTGCAGAACACATAGCAAACATAAAGCCACCTCCAATGATATACTCCTGAATTTTATCGACTACAGCGAGTTTGAGTTCAGATACTTTATTGAAACCCAATTCTGCAGCTAAGCTCTCCTGACGTTCTTGATGCGCACGATACCAGGCTGTACCGCCATATGCCCTATAAAATTTCCCATATTGGCCTGTGAAATCTTCATGGTGGAGATGTAACCAATCATACTGGGCAAGTTTATCCCCTATTACTTCCTTATCATATATTGTTTCATAGGGTATTTCGGCATATGTCAATACCAGCGTTACGGCATCATCCCAGGGTTGAATACTTTCTCCTCGCGCATTAACATCTGGTGTGTACACTGCAATCTGAGGCACTACCTCCAACTTTATGGCTTCCTGGTTGATTTCAGGGTGAGCAATCTCTTCCCGAATGGCGGTAAATTGAGAATTAGATATAACCTCGTATGCCACACCTCTTGTTTTACATTCCTTTTCAAACGCAGCGTTGTGTTGGAAAGCAAAGCTTCCACCTCTATAATTAAGAAGCCACCAACTTTCAACTTCTTTTTCCAACACCCAATAGGTAACTCCATAGGCTTTCAAATGGTCAGTTTGCGCCTCATCCATAGGTAAAAGCATGTAAGAAGCCTTCATTGAGAGCGAGAAGCAAAAGAAAATAAGACCAATCCACAGAAACTTAAGTTTCATATATTCTTTTTTTGAAGATAACGAAGGTAATATAAAATCATTGTGAAAAAATGCAGAAACAGATGTATCTCGTTCCTAGATGTTGTATTTTCCACATTAAATCCGCATTTCACCTAATTTACTCTGATCCATTAGATTACAAAATTACCAACTTGAAAATTAGAAACAGGTAAAAAAAGAATACCGTTAAAATATGTACTTATGAAAATGAATATTCTCTGACAGTCGTTAGAACTTTAGTCTTTAATAATATCTTTTGCATATTTGCCCTTATAAATTGATATAATTTGAACTCCATACATTTCGACTATCCCACCTCATACCTACTATTGTGTGCTGGTATCGCTATTGTTTTTGCCCTTGTTCTATATTTTAGAGATCAGCGCTGGGCAGATAAAAGCCAAATTTTACCCTTTATTCTAGGAACACTGAGAGGATTGGTAGTTTTTATCTTATCCGTACTTTTACTTTCCCCTTTCCTCACTTATTTTGAAGAAAAAACCGAAGAGCCAGTCGTTATTTTAGCAATCGACAACTCTGAATCTATGAGGACGGGGCCAGACACTCTTTTACCTCAACTACGCCAGCTTCCATCTAAGTTGAGAGAGGAATTAAAATCATTTGAGCATGTCCAAATCACCTTTGGTGAAGAAGTAAATCCGCTCGACAGTTTGGACTTTAATGAATCAAAAACGGATATTTCATCTGTTTTTGACTTTGTGAAAAATGATTTGCAGGGCCGAAATATTGCTGGTATAGTGCTAGTCAGTGATGGGATGTATAATTTGGGGCAAAATCCTCAATACGCTATTTCAGACCTTAATGCACCTATTTTTCCGATTGCGATGGGTGACACCTCAACTAAAAAAGACATCTCACTGGTAGATCTATTTCACAATGAAATAGCTTATCGTGGAGATCATTTTCTTGTAGAAGCAGATGTAAAAGCTGAAGCCTGTCAGGGAAGTGAAACTACCATTTCATTGTATGCATTTGAAGATGGAAAACCAAAACGGGTAGGTCAAAAACAAGTGTCAATTGACCAGACTAGCTATTTTAACACCTTCGAGTTTAAAACGAAGGCAGAAGTGGCCGGTGTTCAAAAGTTCATGGTAACTGTAAGTGGAGTGGATGGGGAATCTACAATAGAAAACAACAGTAAAATATTTTACATCGATGTGATTGATGGGCGGCAAAAAGTGCTTCTCGTTGGAGGTGCTCCTCATCCTGATTTGACAGCCATGAAACAAAGTTTAACGGCAAATGAAAATTATGAGGTTGATGTAATATTACCAAAAGATGAGCTTCCCGAGCTTAAGGAATATGATGTTTTAATATTGCACCAAACCCCATTTAAAAAGTCGAAGCCCGCTTACCTTGACGCTGTTCTAAATTCAGACTTGCCAAAACTTTTTGTCACAGGCTTAGATACTGACTTCAAGCAGTTGAATCAACTTAATACTGGGTTAGATGTAAACATAAAGCGAGGAAGTGCAAATACTGTTTCCCCACGTCCTAATCCCAATTTCAATGCCTTTTCATTTTCTGAAGAGAATGCAAATAGACTGGCTAACTATCCACCCTTAGAAACACCCTTCGCTGATTTCAATATTTCGGCAGGTGGACAAACTATGTTTTACCAGAATATTGGTAATGTATCAACCCAGTTTCCATTAATAACCTTAGGTCGGACCAATAGAGAAGCGCGGACTGCTTTCATCCTAGGTGAAGGCTTTTGGAGATGGCGCTTGTATGAATTTGACCGATCAGGAGCTAAAGGCCCAGCAGATCAATTACTAGGTCAAATCATACAATATCTTTCTGTGACCGACGATAAACGCAGATTTATTTCTGAGACGGGGAAGAGTTTGTACGATGAAAATGAGCCGATCCAGTTTCGGGCTGAGTTTTATAACAAAAACTACGAGCTCATAAATTCGCCTGATGTATTTATAGAACTCCGCTCATCTGAAGGAGATTCATATCGGTATACCATGAGCAAGAAAGATGATTTTTATACGCTTAATGCTGGATTTTTACCGATAGGAGATTATTCCTATTCAGCTACTTTGACATGGAATGGTGAAGATTTCAATCATACGGGTAAATTTGCCATTAAGGAAATTCAACTCGAATTATATCGCACTACCGCAGACCACAATTTGCTTCGCCTTCTAGCCAATGAAAGCGGGGGAAGCGTAATGGAATTTAATGAATTGACAATCGACCTGCAGAAAATTCGCGAAAGTGATACAGCTCAAGCGATATTGTACAGCCAGCCTACCACACGAGCATTGATCAATCTTCCCATAATCTTTGCTTTAATTATGATCTTACTTACAATCGAGTGGTTCACCCGCAGGTGGGTAGGAAGTTACTAAAGACTAAATTTTAGGAACGTTGATATACCTTCATTACACTAAAGGTGTGTATGAAGACGCTTTCCATTTCCTGGCAGGAAGTACCCGCTGTAAGGCTTACTCTTCCTCTTATTTTGGGCGGCTTTATTTATATACTCATTCCCGGTATTGATCCTAAAGGATCTTTTTTATTCCTACTTTTTCTTTTTTTCAGCATAGGATTCTTCAACCGTTTATTTTGGGGAGTTTCCTTTTACTTGATACTAGCCCTTTGCGGATATATGCATATCCAACATAACGATCAGGCCCTGGGTGATTCCATTACTATACCCACAGATTCAATATACTTACAAAATGTAACCGTTGTAAATACAATATGGGACCCTATCCATGAGCGTTGGCGCGGCAAGGCGAAAACCAAAATTCAAGAACTAGAAGGTCGAGGGTTAAATGTTTATTATTGGATGGAACAGAAAGATTCCAGCCAACAGCTTAAAGAAGGAGATCATATTATCGGAAAATTTGCTTTACAAAAAGCGCGAAAAGCAAAAATGCCCGGTGCTTTTGATTTTAGAGAATATCTAAACAGTAAAAATATTGGTTTCACGATCTACATCCCCGCTTATTTAGACTATTCCATTTATACTCCGAGTAGGTCAGGTAGCTTGATGACTATTAGTTCCTGGCGGCGCACCAAAATAGACGATATTGGATTTTACACGGATTCTCTGGCCCATAGTTTATTGAAGGCAGTGTTATTTGGAGATAGCAAGTCACTGCCCGACAAGGTCCGCAAGCAATTTGCTGATGCTGGAATGGCACATATTTTAGCTGTTTCAGGAATGCACGTGGGTATTCTAATTTTAATTATACAGATCATGTTACGCCTGATATTTAAATCCTTCAGGGGAAAAATGCAATTGCAGTTCATTCTAATCATTTCAAGCGTTTGGATGTATGTGGCTCTATGTGATTTTGCCGCTTCTGCAAGTAGAGCCGCAATTATGGCCAGTTTCTATTATTTGGGTAAAGCCTGCAAAACGACTGCCCCCGGCCTTAACACTCTAGGGCTTAGCGGTTTGGTATTGTTTTTATGGGATCCCTTTGTACTGTTGGATTTAGGAGCTCAACTATCATTTTCAGCCATGCTGGGCATACTATTATCATTTCCTTTTTGGCAATATGTTTTTTTACGTTGGACTCCTATGCCTGAAAATTGGGCCACATTGATTGCTCTATCGTTTGCAGCTCAGCTAGGTGTTGCTCCCCTCCTTTTATATCATTTTGGTACCATCCCTATACTCTTTTGGCTTTTCAGTATTCCGGCTGCTTACTTAGCTGTATTTCTATTTGCGGGAGGATGGATTTTAGTTCTTTTAAGTGAGTTTTTTCCAGTAGCAGCCACTTATTGGGGTTTAGTTATGGATGCCGTTTTAGGGCTTTGGACCTTTCTCATGGATTTTATATTTAAAGAAGGGCTCCCAAAAATAGAGATACCATATTTTCCTATTTCTTATTTTATTTGTTTTCTGGGATTTACAGTAGCTCTTGTCAAGTGTTTGCACAGTAACACGAAACGTAAACTTTTCAATAATCTTTACTTCTTACTTTTCTTGTATGGTTGCTTCCTGTTTATAAAAAGTTACGACGAAAGAAAAACCGAAGTCAAAGCGATTAAAGTTGAAAACGAAACATTCACCCTATTCAAATCCAACAAAGAAGTTTTCGTTTTAGGTGATAGTGATTTAAAAAATGTATACGATAATAGCTATCTCTTTAATCAACTCTATTCCGCATATGACATTGAAAAATGGCAGTACGTGCCTATTGAAGATCACTTAGTCAAAGACATTGTTAGGATTCAGTCTGTTAAGCAGGCTACAAATTCAAAATGGGAATTACCGGCAGAATTAGTTCATTAAAAGTTTATACGCAAACCAATTTGAGCACTCTGCTGCTGTCCATCAATGATCATATATGGCCTTACATCTTTTGCAATCTTTTGACTGCTTAGGTATGCGATAATGTCAAAAGTGAATAAAAATGCGCCTTGAAGAATGATGGATTGCCCCCACCCTTCAAATCGATCTGCATTCCCGTTTTCATACCTCCTGGATCGTTCTTTGAGATAAAACCCACCTGCTATATACCCAAGATCTAAGCCTGCATTAAATAAAAGCGACTTTTGATAGCGTTCATACTTCTTCCACGCTTCGGAAAACTCACTATTTGATTTGGTCCTTGATGCGCGCCAGTAACCCAAAGCAGCAATTCCGAAGTTTACTGCATTCCAACCGGCGTTCATCTGATGGAAATATTTTCCAGAGCCGGAGGTATTGCTTTGCAAAATCAGTCCACCAGTCATATTGATTGCCGCCCAACCTCCCAATGTAAGCATCGCACGCTTTTCGTGCTTTTGGCGCTTTTTATCAAACATCAAGGTCTGATCAAATGACTGAGAGTAAATGAATGAAAAAGCCTCTAAAACTAAAATAGACAGAAATAATAGTCGCATGTTTTTATGAATAACTTAACAACTCCTGATTTTGTTCGCAGTTTTGGGAACGGCAGAATACTCTATATACACAAACTGATGAATCTATTTATTAATTATTTGCACACCTTATGTGGCACTTTACAGCGAATGAGCGACGCGGACTTATCATTTGGGTTTTATGCGTGGTATCTATAAGTTTCACTCCCTACATTATCCCAGAAACTGATGATAATGAACTCATTATGTCTATATTTAGAAATCATTCCATCATGCCAGATTCGCTTTTGACGCTATTCTCTGAGAGTGATTCATTAGCATCAAACACATCTTACGACCCGAATACCATAGATGCAACCCAATTACAAGAAAAAGGACTTTCAGAGTTTATTGCAAAAAGATGGGTGAGGTTTAGATCTGCTAAAGGTGGCTTCGAAACTAAAAATGATATCCTTTCGATCTATGGAATAGATAGTACTTGGGTAGAATTAGAGAAAGATAATTGGGATTGGGGAAAAGACCAAACATCTACTGGAGAGCGTCATTTAGCTGACTCAGTTGCGAAGCCCTCCTACCCCAAGCTAAAAGAAGCGGCGACAGAACCGAATCCTCCTTCAGGTAAGCGTCTGAATATCAATACTGCTCAGGCATCTGAACTAAAAAGTATTGGTTTTAATCAAAATGTAGCACACCGACTTGTTGCCTATAGAAAGAAGGCCGGTCCGTTTTATACCCATCGTGACCTGTTAAATATTTTCGACATTGACACACAGTTTGTTGAAGAAATTTTACCGGTCCTTTTTATTGATACAGCACGATTACCTTATTTAGATGTAAATTATGCAAGCAAAGAAGAATGGGAAAGCCTGCCCGGAATTGGTCCAGTGTATGCAGAGCGAATAATGAAATTCCGCGATGCCTTAGGAGGATTTATCGATAAAGGTCAACTTAAGGAGGTATATGGTCTGCCCGAAGCCACATGGCTTCGAATCAGCCCCAGAGTTAAACTAAGAGCTAATAAAATTCAAAAACTAAAAGTCAATGCTGCTGATATGGAGGATTTCGCACGACATCCATATATCGACTGGAGCTTAGCGAAGAGGTTATACCGTTATAAAGAGCAGCATTACCCGATTACAAATCTGGATGGCATGCATGGCTTGGACGAAGAAAAGCTTGAGAAATTACTACCCTATTTCGATTTCAGCCTTGATCGCAAATCTAGCAAAGATGTGGCCAAGCTTAGTTCAAATGATTCGAAATAATATCCTGAGCTTGACGAACCATTTTAGGGGACCCTAAAATTATACCCGTAGTCTGATGCAAGCCGGTTAGGGGAATATCTAAAATGCGATTCATTTCTAAATCAAATGAGAGTCCTCCAGCTTGCTCCATAATGAAGGAAAGCGGGTTGCATTCATACAATAGTCGAAGCTTTCCTTCGGGTCTATCTAGCGTTCCCGGATAGGCAAAAATCCCACCATAAACTAAAGTTCGGTGCACATCAGCTACCATGGATCCTATGTAACGCAATTTCAACCTCTGATCCTGACAATAATTAACATAAGCCTGAAACGCTGGGTTAAATTTCTTAAAATACCCCTGGTTTAATGAATAATACATACCGGTATCGGGAATACGCATATTTGTATGTGAAAGACAGAACTCACCAATACTAGGATCCAGAGTAAATCCATTCACTCCATTTCCCGTGCTATAAACGAGGATAGTTGAAGTCCCATATATTACATAACCGGCTGCTGCCAATTCTACACCTGATTGTAAAAAGTCCTTTTCCTGAACAGGAATAGAGGTTGAGGTCAATCGCCTGTATATCCCAAAAATGGTACCCACCGTTACATTTACATCAATATTAGATGATCCGTCCAGCGGATCAAAAACAACCACGTAGTGTGCCGACCTGTCTTCCACAGCAGGCAAGGGGAAGAAATCTTCATTCTCCTCAGAAGCAATACCTGCACACTCACCACTATTTTTTAGGCATTCTATCATACGATGGTTAGCGTAAATATCTAGTTTTTGAACCTCATCCCCTGAAGCATTAGAATATTGTTCCTTACCTAAGATGTTGATCAAGCCCGCTTTATTAACTTCGCGGTTTACAATTTTTGCAGCAACCCCAATATCACGCAACAATGCCGTTAGCTCACCTGTTGCGTAGCTGAAATCTCGTTGTCTTCGAATGACAAATTCATCTAATGTGGTAATTTGCCCCATAGAAATGCATTTTTATGATAATTTTGCCAAAGATACAGTTTCCAATGAGTTTTGAAGCGTAAAATCCTCACAACTCTTTGTTATTGTTTAACTTACACTAAGACAGGTCACACGTTTTGAAGCACTTACAAGGATTAAACCACTATTTCGTTACCTATAAATGGCACTTCTTTTGGGGTATCCTTTTTGTTGCTGCTTCAAATTACTTTAAAGTGCTTCAGCCCCAAATCATTCGTGAGGCGCTCGACCTAGTATTTGAAAATCTAAAATTATACAATAACATCAGTGGCTTTGAGTCACAATCCGTTTTTTACGAATATGTAGCTGAAACATTGATGTTTTTTGGGGTATTAGTGCTCATCCTTGCCTTGATCATGGGCATCTTCATGTATTTTACCCGACAGACAATTATAGTGATGTCCAGATTGATCGAGTATGATATGCGAAAAGCCATTTTTGCACATTATCAAGAGCTCGATCTCGGGTTTTACAGAAAAAATAATACTGGAGATCTAATGGCTCGAATCACTGAAGATGTAAATAAAGTTCGGACCTATTTAGGACCGGCGGTACTCTATGGTATTAACTTGTTTTTTCTCGTCAGCTTTGTCATGTACTCCATGTTCAGTGTAAACGTGAAGCTATCTATCTACACTCTACTACCACTACCCTTGCTATCCATTTCGATTTACTATGTAAGTAATATCATTAATCGCAAAAGTAGTGTTATTCAAAAACAGCTGGCGCTGCTAAATAGTCTGGCCCAGGAAGTATATTCAGGAATCCGAGTCGTAAAATCATATGTTCAGGAAGGACCGATGGGTAAGTATTTTCTCTCTGAAAGCAACAACTTCCGATCTAAAAGCCTTTCTCTGGCCAAAGTAAATGCCCTATTTTTTCCACTGATGGTGCTACTCATTGGCACATCCACCATATTGACGGTCTTTGCAGGTGGAATTCAGGTTATGGCCGGTACCATCACGCCGGGAAATATTGCGGAGTTTGTTATTTACGTGAATATGCTGACTTGGCCCGTAACTTCTATTGGCTGGATTGCCTCTGTTATTCAACAAGCAGAGGCCAGCATGGAGCGAATTGATGAGTTTTATAAAACACAACCTGAAGTCCGGGATTCGGGATCGAAAGAAATCGGTGAAATTGAATCTATTGAATTTAAGAACTTGAGTTTCACATATCCTGATACAGGAATTGTAGCATTGGAAAAAATCAATTTCAAGGTGAGTTCTGGCGAGAAACTCGGAATTGTTGGGAAAACTGCATCTGGAAAGACTACCATCATGGATCTTCTCGTTAGAATGTTTGAGCCTACAGAGGGAGCTATATTGATCAATGGGGAGGATATCAGAACTTATAAACTGAAAGAACTTCGTAAAAAAATTGGCTATGTCCCGCAAGATGTGTTCCTCTTTTCAGATACCATCGAGGATAACATTAGTTTTGGTTTACGCAAAGCAGAGTCAGAGGTAGATGTAGAAAACCCGATTAAAGAATATGCAAAATATGCCTCAGTCCATGAGGATATCATGGAGTTTTCCAAAGAATATGAGACTTATGTTGGTGAAAGAGGAGTAACCCTTTCCGGTGGGCAAAAACAGCGGATTTCCATTGCTCGAGCACTGATTAAGGAGCCAGATATTGTTTTATTTGATGATTCCTTATCTGCCGTTGACTCATCTACCGAACAGGAAATTATATCATTCTTAGGCGACTCACTCGACCAAAAAACCACTATTATGGTGACACACCGATTGAATATTCTGAGTGAATTTGACCGGGTCATTGTTTTAGAAAATGGAAAAATTGTTGAGGAAGGAAGCCACGAAAATTTGCTCAAAAATCAAGGAACATATGCCCACATCTTTGAGAGACAGCAGGTAGGAAACGGTTCGGCAATAGACTTGAGTTAGAAATCGAACAAACGCATCTTTTCTCTGCATTTTTTGTTCATATTAAGAGCAAAACCTATATATTCCATATTATCTTTTCCTGAATCCACCACATTTTTTTTACATTTGTCACGAGGACAAATTATTAACTATAATTGTAAAGTAGTGGAAAAAGGAAATAATCCCATGAATGACCCGGTTTATTCTAACAAAGTTAGAGCAGGAAGAAGACGAACTTATTTTTTTGATGTGCGGAAAACCAAAGGCGACGATTACTTTGTGACTCTTACTGAGAGCACAAGACGAAGTGACGATAGCGGCTTTAATCGACATAAAATTTTCCTGTATAAGGAAGATTTTAATAGATTTTTAGAAGGACTTGAGGACTCTATAAATCACATCAAGAAAAATTTAATGCCTGACTATGACTATGCTGAGTTTGACAAGAAGCACGAAGAATGGGACAAGCAAAACGAATTAGATGAGAAAAATGATAATAGCGACTCCGGTGATACAAAGATTGAGTCAGAAGACGATATGAGTTGGTAATCGCAATCCACAAGTATTTCAACTAAAAGAGGTTGTTTTGCAGCCTCTTTTTTTTTTGGCGCCCCCTACTTAAAGGGACGGGCTATTCGCTCATAGCTGAGTCCGCACTCACTGGCATCCCTACGGCTTTGTAGGGTTTCCTTGCGGTCACCGCCTCGCTCTAGGGGCTGCTTAGTGAATGCGGCCTCATCTGCCGCTTCTATCCCTGGCGCAACAAGTGAGTTTTTTTAATATCTCATATAACTTACCCTAAAATGATAGAGCTTTCATACGCTGATTGATGACAAATCCTAAGTTGGTCCTTGAATTAAAAAAACCTTAATTTCTCATGACCCTACTCAGCCCAAAGTGGAGAAGAGTACTCCCCTGCATCTACACGCTCTTTAATACCTTGCCTGACTGCCTCTAAATCGTCCTTATAGGTGACTCCCAACCATTGGCTATCCGTCTCTAAAACATCAATGCTTATTTGCTTTTCCTGAAGTCGATTATCAATTACGAAAGGTAGGTACAACTCAGATTTTTCTTCCTTATAACGCTGAATAATAAACTGATTAAAAGCATACTCTAAAACTGGGAAAAGGGCAGGGTGCAAACCCCATAGATTCATTGAAACGGGAGCTGATTCAGTTAAAACACCTGCATCATCACCAAATACTATCTGGTCACCTTCCCGGCGAATATTTTCGTGTTCTTCTATTTTAATTAATTTACCGGCCTCGTCCACCTGGCAAATCCCTCTGGAAACTGACCCGTTTTTAGATAAAGTTTTGACCAAAGGATAGGCAACCATAGCAAAATGATCGGGCCTTACCTTATTATTTAAAAAAGAGCCAACTTGTTGTATAGCATGTTTTCCATAAAAATCATCAGCGTTAAAAACAGCAAATGGTTTATGAATTTTATTGCTCGCGCACAACACCGCATGACCAGTACCCCAGGGTTTTGATCGTTCTGAAATATTTAAATGCTCAGGCACAAACTGATGCAAGTCTTGGTATACAATATCTACCTGAATGCGATCTCTGTACTTTGAAGCTACCTGCTGTTCAAAATCTTCACTAAATCCTTCTCGAATTACAAACACCACCTGATCAAAACCAGCTTGAATCGCATCATATAGCGTGTAATCCATAATTGTCTCACCAGATGGACCTACTGCGTCCATTTGCTTTAGTCCCCCGTAACGGCTTCCCATACCCGCAGCAAGAATTAATAACGCAGGCTTTTCCTTATTTACATGACTCATATTTAATTATGTATTTAAACAAAGGTAATATTCTTATCTTGGTCCTCAAAGTTGAAAAGAGCATGACATTACATTGGATCGATGGGCTCATAATCGTATTTCCTCTTTTCATATTTATAGCCTTTGGTATATATAATCGGCGTCGGGCCTCAAAAGACGAAAAAGAATATTTCCTATCTGGAAGGCAATTACCCTGGTGGCTATTAGGTATTTCCATGGTAGCTACTACCTTTTCAGCAGACACCCCAAATTTAGTTACAGATATCGTGCGGCAAAAGGGCGTAGGTGGTAATTGGGTGTGGTGGTCCTTTCTGTTAACTGGGATGTTAACGGTCTTTTTCTATGCCAAATTATGGCGTCGGTCTGAAATGGTCACGGATCTCGAATTTTATGAACTTAGATATTCTGGCAAAAGTGCCGCCTTTTTAAGAGGCTTCAGAGCCCTGTACCTTGGATTTTTCTTTAATGTGGTCATTATGGCTGGTGTTATGCTTGCTGCTATAAAAATCATGTCTATCATGATGGGATGGTCGAGCTTTCAAACCCTTCTCATCAGCGGGTCAGTAGTATTAATCTATTCAGGACTTGGAGGATTGCGGACTATTATTTACACAGATTTGATTCAATTCGTGATAGCCATGGTGGGAACAATATGGGCAGCGTATTATATTTTGAATATGCCCGAAATTGGTGGTTTAAACAGCTTACTTTCAAATGAAGCTGTTACCCCTGCCCTATCCTTTTTCCCAGACTTTTCGAACTCTTCAGAATTGTGGGTGATATTTATTTTACCTCTAGCCATCCAATGGTGGAGTGTCTGGTATCCCGGGAGTGAGCCAGGAGGTGGAGGGTATATCGCTCAGCGAATGCTTGCCGCGAAAAATGAACGCCAAGCAATGTATGCAACATTATTTTTTAATTTCGCTCATTATGCATTGCGGCCCTGGCCCTGGATTCTGATTGCTTTGGCCTCTATTTGCCTCTATCCCACTGTAGCAGATATACAAACTGCATTCCCCGATCTAGACCCATCAATATTGGGTCACGATCTAGCCTACCCCGCTATGCTAACTGAGTTGCCAACTGGGCTACTGGGTCTGATTTTACTTTCTCTCATATCTGCTTTTATGTCTACCATCAGCACCCATCTCAATTGGGGAGCAAGTTACCTCGCGCACGACTTTTATGGACGTTTCATATCTCCGCAATCGAAAGGAAGGGAGCGCGTATGGGTCGGTCGTATTTCTACACTTCTTTTAATGATAGCTGCTGCATTTTTAGCTCTTTTTTTAGAAAATGCGCTAAGTGCTTTTGAGATTCTCTTGCAAATCGGAGCGGGAACAGGCTTACTTTTTATTTTGAGATGGTTTTGGTGGCGAATAAATGCATATAGCGAAATTACCGCTATGGGAGTTTCTTTCTTAATCGCGATTGCTTTTGAAACTCTCCCCTTCTTCCATGCATGGCAGGCAGATGAAAAATTAATCACAGGAGTGGTACTTACTACTTTTGCTTGGGTTTCGGCAACTTTCCTTACCCAACCGGAGTCGCCGTCTACCATGTACCGATTTGTATTGAAAGTCAAGCCTCATCTATTCGGATGGCGATCTGCTATTAGAAAATACAATTGGAATCCGTCTACTATTAAATCAGAAGACTCTATGGGTCAGCAGGTTGCCGGATTTGCCCTGGGCATCGCAGCAATCTACAGCCTGCTATTTGCCACAGGTTATTGTCTTTATGGCCAATGGACCGCATTTCTTGTTTGTCTATGTGTTTTGATTCCTTCAGCTTACGGCGTTTTTCGAATACTCAGCAAACAGTTTTCCCGAAATTTGTAATTATCTTTAATTGAAGTAGCTAAACAAAAAAATAGTACTACCTTTAAACTATAATAGTAATACTATTATTTACAATAGTAATTCTAAATATGAACAGGATTGTTACTCATGTAAAGTTTAATGTAAATTCGGACCTATACCTAAAGGATCCGGAAAGTAGTATCATTGGTAAGCGCATTTTGAGTGAGTCCATTAATATCATAGACCGACAAGGATTCGAAAATTTAACCTTCAAAGAACTCGCTCAACAAGCTCAGACTACAGAAAGCACGGTTTACCGGTATTTTGAGAATAAGCATATGCTTATTTTATACCTTAGTAATTGGTACTGGTCTTGGTTGAACTATAGACTGCAGATGGGATTAACAAATATTGGAGCTGGAAAGAAAAAATTAGTGAAAGCTATTGAAATACTTTGTCGACAATCTGAAGATGATAATCTGATAGAACATATAGACTTAGTAAAGCTGGCGCACTTGATTCATTTAGAATCTGGAAAGATCTTCAGAGTCCGAGATGTTGATCAGGAAAACCAACAAGGGTTTTATTTGCCATACAAGCTACTACACGAAGCGGTGAAAGATATTATTTTAGAAGTAGAAAGTAGTTTCCCTTATGCAGAAAGTCTAGCGGCTTCCATCATTCAAGGGATACACCATCAACACTTTAATTATGAGCACTTTCCAACCTTGACAAGTATGAAAAATACAGAAAGCGATATTGGAGAATATTTCATCAACTTAACTATGGCTTGTATTTCCACTTCTCAAACACCTTTTTGCAATGGAAAATAAAATTACGCCAGTCAAGCGCCTATTTCGATTAGCAGCTTTAGACAAAAAAGATCTAGGAGTGGTTTATGTCTATGCTTTTTTGAGTGGGATTATATATCTGTCTGTCCCCCTCGGTATTCAATCCATTATTAATCTCTTACAAGCCGGTAACACAAATCAAGCCTGGGTACTCATGGTTTTGATCGTATTGGCAGGGCTGCTAGTTTCAGGTCTACTTCAGGTCTTCCAACTCTCTTTAGTGGAGACTCTGCAACAAAGAATATTCGTACGCTCCAGTCATGAATTCAGTTATAGGATCCCGAAAATAACTTGGGATGAAATGAGTAAAAAGTACCTTCCTGAACAAGTAAACCGGTTTTTTGATACCATGACAATCCAAAAGGGACTATCCAAGATCCTATTTGATATCTCAACAGCTATTATACAAATATTGCTCGGTTTACTTTTATTAGCATTTTACCATCCCTTCTTCATTGGATTCGGATTTGCACTGCTTATCATTTTGATTCTCATATTCTGGTTTACAGGAGCTAAAGGTTTGGGAACTAGTTTAGAGGAGTCCGCACATAAATATAATGTAGCTTTTTGGTTAGAAGAGTTAGCGCGTACGAATGGCATATTTAAAATGAACCCTTTCTCTACTCTACCTCAACGTAGAACCAACCATTTAGTGAATCAATATCTCACTGCCCGTAAATCTCATTTCCGGGTTCTTCTTACTCAGTACTACAACATGGTGGGCTTTAAAGTCATCGTAGCGGCAGGACTACTTATACTAGGTGGAATACTTGTTTTTCAACAGCAAATGACTTTAGGCCAGTTTGTCGCTGCCGAAATCATCATTTTGTTAATCGTTGGTTCGGTAGAAAAGCTCATACTTAGCATTGATGTAGTATATGATATACTGACTGGAATAGAGAAAATCGGCTTAGTAACTGATATGAAACTTGAGCGACACGAAGGAAGAGATTTGGATATTTCTACACACCCTAAGGGCCTGGCGATTAATCTAAAAGATTTCACACTTGAATCTTCCAACAAAGAGCGCATCTTACTCAATAAATTGAACCTGAAAATAGAATCAGGGGAACGTATAGGTATTATAGGCCCACCTGGATCAGGAAAGTCTTCTTTGTTACATTCGATTTCTGGTTTTTTCACCACCTATAGTGGCCAAATTATCATTAATGACAACCAACCACTTGGAGCGTTGCGCATAGACTCTCTACGAGATAAAATCGGATTTAATTTTACTGAAGACAAGATATTTAATGGAACTATTTTTGAAAATATATCTGCGGGTGGCGAAAATTTAACTACCCCAAGTTGCCAGCGAATCATAGATGTCGTGGGCTTGAGAGAGTTTGTTAATAGTCAACCCCAGGGCTTAGATGCCGAAATTAGTCCAATGGGTGAAAAGGTTTCTGGAACCGTGCGCAAAAAAATTGTTCTAGCGCGTGCACTCAGTGCAAAACCTAAACTACTTTTGTTTGAAGATCACATACAATCGGCTCCGGCCTATGAGAGAAAATCCATCTACGATTATCTTTTAGACAAAGAAAATCCATTTACGGTACTTGCAATAAGCATGAATAAGGAAATTCTAACAAGGTGTGACAGGGTAATTGTGCTTAAAGAAGGAAAGATATTTGATAAAGGCCCTTTTGAGGAACTAATTAAAAATCCGGATATTAAATCGTTTATAGATGCTTAATATTTCAAAGAAAGGTAATCCAAAAGATGTCTCAGAAGCAAATTTTGATAGCTACCAGAGAGTTAAAACCTCTGATTTTCATAAGCGTAATGCCTATATAATATTAGCTATAGGCGCATTTTTTTCTATTTTCTTATTTCTCCCTTGGACCCAAAATATTAGGTCGAGTGGAAAAGTAACTACTTTGAGGCCTGAGCAAAGACCACAAAAGGTTATGTCCCCCATTGCGGGACGAGTTGAAAATTGGCATGTTCGGGAAGGGGACTTCGTGGAAAAAGGAGATACTTTAATTGAGATATCTGAGATTAAGGAGAAATATCTAGATCCTGAACTGGTGCAAAGGACAGAAGAGCAATTGCAGGCAAAAGAGTTTTCCGCGGAATCCTACGATGAAAAAGTGAAAGCACTGAATAACCAAATAAAGGCCCTTCAACAATTACGTGTCCTCAAATTAGAGCAAGCAACAAATAAGAGAGAACAAGCCGAACTTAAAGTGCAGCAGGATAGTCTTGATCTAGAGGCCAAGAACACTGATTATGAAATCGCTATAGAACAGTTCCAACGGATGGAACAAATGTATGAAGATGGCGTCCGAACTAAAGTAGATCTGGAAAAACGAAAGCTTAACTTACAAGAAACGGAAGCTGCTTTCCTGGGAACACAAGCCAAATTATTAGGTACTCGAAACGAGCTCCTAAATGCCATTATCGAAATCAATAATATCGAATCCGAATTTCAGGATAAATTGGCTAAAGCTCAATCGGAAAAATACTCCGCTTTGAGCATGAAATTAAATGCAGAATCAGAAATCGCTAAACTCAGAAATCAGCGACAAAACTATATCAATAGGCGCAACATGTATTTTATCTCTGCGCCACAAGCTGGTTACGTGACTGAAGCTTTGACGGTGGGAATTGGAGAAACCGTAAAAGAAGGTACTCCCTTCTTGAGCATTATGCCAGAAAACTATCAGCTGGCCGTGAGTTCTTTTGTTCAACCCATTGACCTTCCTCTTCTGGATTTGGGACAGCGAGTGCGCATACAGTTTGATGGTTGGCCGGCCATCGTTTTCAGTGGTTGGGAAAACATCTCGTACGGGACTTATGCCGGTCGGATTGTGGCCATCGATAACTTTGCAAATCAGAATGGACAATATCGTATTCTCATCGCGCCCGACCCAGATGAGTATCCCTGGCCAGATCCACTCAGACCTGGAGGGGGCGCTATTACACTTACACTGTTAAAGGATGTGCCGCTCTGGTATGAAATATGGCGACAATTCAACGGGTTTCCACCTGATTTTTATAATATGGACCCTCCTGAAAAGATCAATAAAATCCCATTGCCTAAATGAGAAATATCCTGATTCTTTTCTTGGTGAACATAATTTTGCCGCTCATCCCGAAACTATCTGCTCAAAGCGATGACAGGCAGGTTTTTCAGGTGGCAGACTATATTCAAATGGTCCAGGAGCAATACCCCCTTATTGAACTTGCTAATATTCAAACTGATATAGGCGACGCTACCTTATTGCAGCGAAAAGGAGCCTTTGATGTTGTTTTGGGAACAGACTACAGCCAAAAATTCTTTTCGGAAACAAACTACTATCGGATATTTAATGGAGGCGCTCAGTGGCAGAGCCCCTATGCATTTAAACTGCAAGCTGGGGTAGATTTAGCAGATGGCATATATCTCAACCCAGAACGCAACTTTCCCTCTTCAGGTTTAGGCTATTTGGGCATTACCATGCCATTAGGTCAAGGCCTGCTGATAGATAAAGCACGGGCCGGGCTGCGCGATGGAGAGCTATTTCAAGAACTCCAAATGCAAAAGCGCTTGCAATTCCGAAATGAAATCATGTCACTAGCCCTTATTGCTTATTTTGAATGGATTCAGGCAGACCAATTGTATCGAACATATACTGAAATAACTGAAGCTGCCCAAGATAGATATGAGTTTGTTATCCTAGCCTACGAAGGTGGTGACTTAGCCCCTATTGATACCCTCGAAGCCTCTATGCAATTGAGACAACGCCAGCTTGAACTTCTGGCTGCCCAAAATAAACGCTTAAGTGCACAGGCCAATATCCAAAACTTTATTCCCAGCTTTAATCTCAGTGAGTGGCAATCGCCATCTTTCGATGAAATTTCTGCCCTTTGGCAATCACGCTCATCTGAATTTTGGACAAACAGCTTATTAGAACACCCTAAAATTATAGACCTTCAAATTGAAAGAGAGCGTATCCTAATTGATAGGAGATTAGCAAGAGAAAGCCTAAAGCCAAAGGTGGACCTAAAATACCAATGGTTGAATTCACTGAATCAAATACGCACTGGTGATATAA
>Ga0209944_1000062_pt1 | contig 40983 bp, 31 predicted proteins | sample SalPonR1_C_D2_MG_FD_185701 | JGI IMG/M metagenome (GOLD analysis project Ga0209944, IMG submission 185701) | Salt pond soil microbial communities from South San Francisco under conditions of wetland restoration - Salt Pond MetaG R1_C_D2_MG... ...
CCTGTTTACCGTTTCGAATTATCGTTCGGTCGCACTCGGATGCCTGCTGGTAGTTTCCGATGGGCTCTCCAGCGGCGAATGGACGCCCGGCTTTTCCGACAGGGGCTTTAAAAATAGCCGAGACCGGGTCTGTCAACATCTACCCGCCATATTCGAAGCAGAAGGGGCGCCTTGATGGCAAACGGCGTTGATCCCAAAACCGAAGAGCGCGCCGAATTCCTGCGCAGGGAGCTGCATCGGCACAACTACCGGTATTTTGTTCTGGATGATCCGGAAATCTCAGATACCGAGTATGACCGGATGATGCAGGAGCTCATTGGCCTCGAGCAATCCCATCCCGAACTCGCCCGACCCGATTCCCCCTCTTCCCGCGTGGGCTCTGAGCCGCTTGAGAAGTTTGACAGTGCGGCCCATTCGATTCCCATGCTGAGCCTGGATAAAGGTTTCTCCGATTCTGAAATTTTAGAATTCGACAAACGGGTTAAGCGCTCACTCGATACCGCCGAGGATATCCGCTATACCGCAGAGCCCAAGCTGGACGGCGTGGCGGTCGAGCTGGTCTATGAAAACGGCCGGCTGTCAATGGCATCAACCCGTGGGGACGGGGAAGTCGGGGAGGTTATCACCCCCAATATCAAGACCATCTCTTCGGTACCGCTGGTGATCGATTCGTCGGGCGAAACACCGCCGCCGGCGCTTCTCGAAGTAAGGGGCGAGGTGATCATCTCCAAGGCCAATTTCGAAGCCCTTAATAGGCGTCGGCTCTCTGAGAACCAGCCCCTTTTTGCCAACCCGAGAAACGCTGCTGCCGGCTCCCTCCGCCAGCTCGACTCACGGATTACTGCCCGGCGGCCATTGGAAATCTTTGTCTACGGTGTGGGCACCGCCCCGGCGCTTACCGCCGCTGATTCGCATGCCGAGGTCCTCCGCGGGCTGGAAGGCTTCGGATTCCGCATCAATCCGCTGATCCGTTATCAAATCGGCCTTCCGGAGATTCTCGAATACTACGAATATTTAAACGCGAAGCGGCTCTCGCTCTCCTATGAGATCGATGGCATGGTGGTCAAGGTGGACCGGCTCTCCTACCAACAGCGGCTCGGCACCACCTCGAAACGCCCGAGATGGGCCATTGCCATCAAATTCGAGGCGCTTCAGGAACGGACCCGTGTCCTTGACATCCGGGTCCAGGTGGGGCGAACCGGCGCGCTCACCCCCGTCGCCCATCTGGAGCCGGTCAATGTCGGGGGGGTAACCGTCAGCCGGGCTTCGCTTCACAACGAGGATGAGGTCAAGAAAAAGGACGTCCGGATCGGGGACCAGGTATTCGTGCAGCGGGCGGGGGACGTGATTCCGGAGGTGGTAAAGGTGATTAAATCCGTCCGGGACGGCTCGGAGAGGCCTTTTGAAATGCCCGGGGCCTGTCCGGTTTGCGGGGCAAGGGCGGTTCGGGACGAAGAGGCGATCACCCGATGCATCAACGTGGCGTGTCCCGCCCAGCTAAAGGCGAATATCAAGCATTTGGCTTCCAAGGCGGCCTTTGACATCGATGGACTGGGCGATAAACTGATTGATCAGTTGGTTGAAAAAAACTACGTGCGCTCGTATGCGGATATTTTCGGGTTGTCCTGGGGGGGACTTCGCCAACTGGAACGAATGGGGGACAAATCCGCAGAGAATCTGGTCAACGCTATCGCGGCGAGTAAGGATGTCCCTTTCTCCCGGTTTCTGTATGCCATTGGCATTCGCCATGTGGGCCAGCATACCGCCGCCATCCTTGCCGCCAACTATAGAAGCCTGGATCAACTGGCAGAGGCGAGCCGGGAAGAACTTGAAGCGATAGACGGCATCGGGCCGGTGGTGGCGGCCAGTATCGCCGAATTCTTTAGCCGCAGGGAAAACCTCGCGACGATTCAGGCCATGTTTGAAAACGGCGTCGTGATCCGGACCTCAGCGTCTGAGTTACTCCAGGACGGGGAACTGACGGGTCGCACATTTGTGCTGACCGGCAAGCTCGAAACCATGACCCGCGAAGACGCCAGAAAACGAATCGAGGCGGCCGGCGGGAAGGTAACCGGCTCCGTCAGCCGAAAAACCGATTATGTCGTCGCCGGCGAGTCGCCGGGGTCAAAAACGGACAAGGCGAGGGAGCTTGGCGTTACGATTTTAGATGAATCGGAATTCAAGACGCTTATTTCGTGAGCCGTTGTTTAAGTTGTATTGCCGGCAACCAGAGACCCCTGGCTTGAATTCAGTAGGATGGTGTTTAATGTTTTAACCAGCCTGTTGTTAAGGAGGTGCAAGCTATGGCAGATAAAAAGAGAGTCCGTGCCGTCATCAAGGGACGCGTGCAGGGGGTGAATTTTCGAATGGAAACGTGGCGGGCGGCCGAACAGATCGGCGTATGCGGATGGGTCCGCAATAAAACCGACGGCAACGTGGAAGCTTTGATAGAAGGGGACGTATCAAAGGTCGATCAGATGATCGAATGGTGCCGGAAGGGTCCGCCCGTTGCCCATGTAACCGATATCAAGATAACCGAAGAATCCTATCAGGGGGATTTCCAGGATTTCAGCGTGCGATACACGAATTAGCGTCCGAATTATAAAAAAAACGGCAGCGATTTTCAGAAGAAAACCACTGCCGTTCAAAGATTTAAGCGGGCTAAAAACTTAAATCGATTCCCTTAACATTTTACCCGGTTTGAATTTCACAACATTGCGGGCTTTGATCTTGATCGGTGCACCCGTCTGGGGGTTGCGTCCGGTTCTTGCTTTGCGCCGTACTTTTGCAAAGGTACCGAACCCAACAAGGGTAACCTTGCCATCTTTTTTCTTGAGCGCTTTGGTAACGCCGTCCATAAAAGAATTCAACGCAGCGCTCGCCGCAACCTTTGAAATACCGGCATCTTTAGCCATTTTTTCGACAATTTCTGCTTTTGTCATGATTCCCTCCCTTTTTAAAAATTAAAGGTTAAAAAAGCCCTGATTATTAGGAACCTTATAGTAGGCATTACCCCTTGTCAATACATAAAATGTGATTTTTTCAATTTTTTTTAAAATAAAGACCTGTTAAGCTCCTTGTCCATTGCTTTTCAAATTACACAGGCATCAAGATACTGTATTAATATGTACTGAAAACCCCATTATCATGGCATCTGCCGAAGCATGGCCCTTAAGTCAGGACGAAGAGACTCAAGCGTTAGTTGATCATGGAAAAAGGGGGGCATATCATAGAGGTGGGGCAAAATTTTTTTGTCAAACCGTTTTCAGGCAACTTTGTACGCCTTCTTGAATCAAGGCTCGCCAGGAACTACAAAAGGGCATCAATGAATAACTGGGGGTCAAAAGGTTGAAGGTCGGAAATTTTTTCGCCGATCCCGATGTAGCGAATGGGTATATTCAACGTATGGCTGATACCAAGGACAATTCCGCCTTTAGCCGTACCATCGAGCTTGGTCAACGCAATACCCGTAACCCCCAGGTCCTGATGGAACATCTGTGCCTGTGAAACCGCATTTTGACCGGTGGTGGCGTCGACGACCAGCAGGACTTCATGGGGGGCGTCAAGAATTTGCCGTCCAATGGTTCGCGTGATTTTTTTCAGCTGCTCCATGAGATTGACTTTCGTATGCAGCCGGCCAGCCGTATCAATAATGACGATATCCGCCTCCCGGGCCAACGCGGCTTGAACCGTGTCATAGGCGACTGCCGCCGGATCGGCTTTGTCCCGGTGTTTGACGATGTCGGAGCCGGCGCGTTCGGCCCAGATTTCGAGCTGCTCCACGGCAGCGGCCCGGAATGTGTCCGCCGCCCCTAAAACGACTTTTTTGCCCTCGGATCGATATTTGGCCGCCAGCTTCCCGATGGTCGTGGTCTTGCCAACGCCGTTGACCCCGACCACCATGATGACATAAGGCCTGGAGAAACTTGCGGGGGGCTCGCCGTAGTCGATGAGCGAGCGCATTTCTGTTTTCAACAGATCCCTGAAGGCCTCCATATCCTCGATTGACCGGGCGGATCTGGCCAGCCGCGTGATCAGCTCAGTGGTTGTGTCGACGCCGACGTCGGCAGTTATCAGCGCCTCCTCGATCTGTTCAAGCGCCTCGTCATCTATGCCCCTCCCACTCGTAATGGCGGATTCGATCTGGCGGGAGAAAGCGTTCCGGGTTTTTGAAAGGCCGTTTCTCAATCGTTTAAAAAAACCGACGCCTTCTTCTTCTTCAATTTCAGGGGCCGGGGCGGTTTCTGCTGGCGCCTCGATGGGTTCGGCCGCCGGCGTTGACGTATCCGTCGGGGTGGGGGGCGGCTCTACGGCCTCTTCAGTTTCGATTTCGGCCTCTTTTGCTTCAGCCTCTTGAACGGCCTCCGGCGTTTCAACGGCTTCATCCGCTGTCTCCCCTGCCTGTGTCTTTTCCAGAGCGCCTTGGGGCGGTGCGGCACTTTTTTTCATCCGGCGCCGGTAACGGAGGCGCCGGATGATGCGTATCAGTAAGAAAATGACAAGGATCCCCAGGATTTCGGGCAAAAAATCGGTCATAGGGGCAAGCACCCGGTCAAAGAAAGATGCCGTCGTCTCTAACAGGTTCAGGCCGAATTCGATCATTGGGTCTCCTTTGCCGGTTGGGCTGTATTATCAGTGGATGATTTCTCGTTTAGGATCCGTTCCACATCTACGGATACGATTTTTGAGACGCCGCTTTCGCCCATGGTAATGCCATAGAGCATATCGGAGAATTCCATGCTGTTTTTGTTATGGGTCACCATGATAATCTGGGATTTCTCCCCGATGATTTTCAGTAGCTCATTGAACCGATGGATGTTTACCTCGTCCAGCGGCGCATCGATTTCGTCAAGAAGACAGTAGGAGGCGGGATTGATAAGGAAGATAGAGAAAATGAAGGCAATGGCGGAAAGCGCCTTTTCCCCGCCGGAGAGCAGGCTCAAACGGCTCAACTTTTTCCCCGGTGGATGGATCATCAGTTCCACGCCGGTTTCCAGGGGATTATTCGGTTGGGTCAGCACCAGCCAGGCTTTTCCCCCTTCAAACAGGCGGGGGAAAAGCTCCCTGAACTTCTCATCGATCGCAGAAAATGAATCCATGAAAAGCTTCTGGGTAATTTTATTGATTCTCTGGATAACATTCTGCAAATCATTCAAGGCCCCCACCAAGTCGTCGCGGTGTTCGACAAAAAAATCGTAGCGCGCCTTCTGTTCTTCGTAGGCGGCAATGGCCCCCAGGTTCACCTCACCCAGCGACTCGATTTCTTTTTTCAGCTCCGTGCGTTCGGCCTCAATACGGTCGATGGAAAAATCGGCATCTTTTACCATCCCCTTGTATTCATTGACATACTGGGTAAACGAGGCCGCATATTTTTCCAGAAAGCGGTTGGTCACGTTGTCCTGGTTGATTTTGTATCTTGACAGGTCAAGCTCGAGCTGGTGTTTTTTTTCCTGGGTTTTCGTAAGGTTCTGCTGGGTATCGGAGATAGTGCTTTCAATGGATTTTATCTCTTTTAGGAGCGACTGATAGTGGTCTTGCTCGGATTTGAGGTCCCGATTCATCGCTTCCAGCGTCTCACGTTCTTTTGCAATCCGGGATTCCAGTGTTTTGCTGGATGCTTCAGCGCTATGCTGCCGCTCGGTTTTCGCCTCAATGTCGGCGTTGATATTCTCGATCTGAGAGGCGCCGTCCTCGCTGAATTTACGAAGCCGGCGAAGCGTCGAGCGGGAGCTGTCGAGCTCAGCCTGAAGTTTGGTCATATCAAGCTTTAGCTCCATCTCATGCTGATCATGGGACTTGACGGTTTCCGAGAGGGCATCGATCGTCTGCCTGGTTTCATTAACCGCGGCCTCCGCTTCCGCGATATCCCTTTTGACGGCCGCAAGCGCCGTGTCGTGCGCTTCGATCTCGGTTTCTATGTCCGTCTTTTCACCTTCAAGCCGTTTTTTTTCCAGGCAGATGATTTCATGCTGCTGGCGGGCGTGCTTTAACCGTTCAGCGGTTTTGTAAAGAGACTTTTCAAGCTGGTTTAGCTCATCGTCAATCGTCTTCTGCTGCGTATTCATTTCGTGAAGCCGGGTTTCAAGCTTCCGGATCCCATCTTCGAGTTCGCCCTGGACTTTCTCCTCCTCTGTGATGCGTGCGCCAATTTCCTTGATCCGATGATCAAGCTCCCGGATCTCGTGTTTTTTTTCATAGATGCCGGTAAGCTTACTGGTGCTGCCGCCGACCATCACCCCGTTTGATGAGATGAACTCCCCGGTCTTCGTCACAATCGTCGTATGCGGCGAGGCCTCTTTTATCTGAAGGGCCGTTTCAAAATCCTCGGCCACCACCATTTTGCCGACCAGCTGTTGGATCGCCCCTTCAAATCCATTTTGGATGGATAGGTGATGGATCAGGAAGTCGGCCCCGGGGGTCTCACCCAGAGATGACTCGTCTTTACCTCCGGCCGGATACAGGGGCATGAATCCGCATCGGCCCAAATCATTTTTCTGCAAATAGAGGATCGAATCCACGCCGGTCTGTCGGTCCGATACCAGAATAAACTGCAGTGCTTCACCCAGGCAGGCCTCGAGCGCCAGTTCATAGCCGTCATCAGGGGTGACGGCGTCGGCAATGGTGCCCCGGATGGCTGCTCCTTTTTCCGCTGTCTGTCCGATAACCGATTTCGGATCCTTCATAATGGCCTTCACGCCGTCCCTGTACCACTCATAGTTGTCTTCCATTTTTTTAAGCGCCGCGTATCGGCTGCGCAGCTTGCTTCGCTCATTGGTCAGGGTGTTGACGGTTTTTACCTGTTTGCCGAGCGCCTCGTTTTTTTCCGAAAGCCGCTTTTTCGCTTCATCGATCTGCGTGCGAAGCCCGTCGCGTTGTCGGCCGAGGCTTTCAAAACGCTCTTTTGTCTCGGATTCAGTTCCGGAGAGCTCCTCGACCCGCTTGGATGCTTCGGTTTCATCGCTGATTAGGCGTTTGAGCCGCTTTTTCAGATCGTCCTTGTTGGCCTGGGCATTCTGGTAAATATTCTGATACTTGGCCTTATAGGCGGAAAGCTCCATGACCCGGTTCTGCTTTTCCTCCAGCTTTTCATTGGCGCTTTTTAGCTGCCCGCGGATGTCTTTCGTTTTGGCGTTTTCCTGCTCGATAGTCTTCTGAATCGCTTTTATATCCGCGTTCAACCGTTCTTCGTTTTCCACCTCCTCTGAAATTTCGGCATCCAGTTTCTCATTCTTCTCCACCAGTCGGTCGTAGGAAGATCGCAGGTCGGCAATCTCCTGTGCCAGTCGATCCTTTTCCTGTTGCCGGTATTCGAGTTCCGAGGATAGTTTGTCCATCCGGCGCTGCTTTTCATTGGCCTCTGATTTTTGCCGCGAAATGGCCCTGTTTTTTTCCTCGGTTTCTGATTGCAGCGCCTCCAGGCGGGCGTTTAACTCTTCAAGTGCGTCGGCATCGTCGGCATCTTTTTGGGACAGCCGATCCAATTCGGCCTCGGTTTTTTCAATCTGCTCCGCATAGACCAGATAATAATGGACGGCCACCTGGATGTCGGCCGCTTTTAACCGGCCCTGCAATTCCTTATAATGCCTTGCGGTACTGGCTGCCTGATAGAGGCCGGCCAGTTGCTGCTCAATCTCATTGATGAGATCGTTTAGGCGATCCAGATTTCGGCGGGTGGTCTCCACCTTTTGAAGGGCTTCCTTTTTACGGGTTTTATACCGCATCACACCGGCCGCCTCTTCGATAAAACTTCGTCTCTCCTCCGGGGAGGCCTCAGTTATCGCCCCGATATTTCCCTGCTGAACGATTGCGCAGGATTTTGACCCCATGCCGGTGCCCAGAAAGATATTGTGGATATCCTTTAACCGGCAGGGCTGCTTGTTTAACAGGTAGACGCTTTCACCGGATCGATAAAGCCGCCGCGTTATCATGATCTCGGAATAGGGGCGGATGGCGTCGGGGCCATTTGTGCCGTCATTTGTCAGGATAAGGCAGACTTCGGCCAGGTTGGTCGGCGGGCGCCGATCGGTTCCGGCAAAAATCACATCGCCCATTGATTTACCGCGCAGTTGCTTGATGCTCTGCTCGCCCATCACCCATTTGATCGCATCAAAAATGTTGCTCTTCCCGCAGCCGTTCGGCCCCACCACAGCGGAAATGCCCGGCGGAAAATCAATAACGGATTTCTCCGGAAACGATTTGAACCCCGAAATTTCAAGACGCTTTAATCGCATAAGACAGGCCTGTCGTGGACCGGAAGCATACCTTTTGCGTCAGGTTTTAAACTGGGAAAAATAATGTCCAATGTTGGCGAATTCTTTGTGGATGTCTTTTTTTAGACTTGATATATAAAAAATTTTATATTTTTTAACCCGATTTGAATCGACTCTGCAATAAAAAATTATAACGTGGGGAAATGGGATGGGACTGCCGGCCTTGGTTAAGAAGTACTGGTTTTTGACTGGTTTGGCGCTGGTTTTTGTGGTGACACTGGCGGATGTGACCGAGATGACGGCTGAGGCTGGCAGGTGGTGCAAGCAGCACCACGGGCCGAACCTGGTCATCTTCCTGGTATTCTTTTTTTCCGGACTGATACTCGATGCGTCCCATCTCAGGGCGGGGCTCATCAATATCAAGGGAACCGTTCATGCCCTCATCCTGATTTTCCTCATCTCCCCGGTTATCGCGGCAGCCCTTCAATTTCTCCCCTTTAGCACGGCGATAAAGATCGGGCTGTTCCTTGTCGCCGTTATGCCGACCACGATGAGCAGCGGAGTCGTGATGACCGGAGCCGCCGGGGGGCGTATGGCCCACGCTTTGGTCATCACCGTGGTTGCCAATATGCTGGCGGTGCTCACCATTCCGATATCCCTGTCCCTTCTGCTCGGGATAACGGGAAAAGAGGCGGCCATCGTGATCGACAAGTCGGCAGTTATGGCAAAGATCGGATTGTTCGTGGTCCTTCCATTATTGGCAGGCCTTGCCGCCCGTTTTAGGTTTTCCCGCTGGATTCCGTCGCAGAGCCACCGGTTTCAGCTGTTCAACCAGCTTCTTATCCTGGTTATCGTTTGGATGGGCATCTCCCAGTCGAGGCCGGTTGTATTGGAATCCGGGGCCCAACTGATCGTCATCGTTCTGCTTATATTCGCATTCCATCTCATGCTCCTCTATACGGCATGGACAAGCATTCGGTTCCTTAAGATCCCTCCCGGGGAGCGGGAAAGCATTCTATTCATGGGGATTCAGAAGACCCTGCCCCTGTCGGTTATTCTCCAGGTCACGTTGTTCCCGGAATACGGCCAGGCGCTGCTGGTATGCGTGGGGCATCATTTTATCAGCCTCATGATTGATGGGTTCCTGGTGGGGCGCTTGCGCCCGGCAGCCGGTTAAACGGTTTCTGAGGAACTTCGGGGATTATATTATATACTTACTCCCCCCTTAAACGCTCAGAGGAAGCTGTTTGAAGGATATGACGGTTTAGGAAGTCGACGATATCTTCCCGGTAGGCGACGGGAAAATCGTTGTGCCCGCAGTCATAGGAAACCATTTCCGCGTTTGGCGAGGCTTCATAAAGCCTTTTGCCGTGCCGCCAGGGAATCACTTCATCCCGGAGGCCGTGGATAATTAACACCGGGTTTGGATAGACGGATACGGCTTCCCGGTTCTCGAATGGATCCCGGGTGAGGCCGGCCGGAGCCAGATACCGTTTTACAAAAAAACGGGTATCGGTAAAGGTGCCCATTAATATCATCGCGGCGGACGGTCTGTGGCGGGACAACTCGCAGACGGCGCCGCCGCCCAGCGAACGCCCGAAAAAGACCACCCTGGAGGCATCCACATCCGGCCTTTTGGCAATCAGATCATAGGCGGTGGTAAACGTTTTTGATATGCTTTCCAGGCAAGGACGTCCCGGAGACCGGCCGTATCCGGGATATTCGACCAGCAAGACCCCGATGCCGCGGTCCGCCATAAAACGCGCCTCTGCCAGGTTGTCATCAATCAACTCTCCGTTTCCATGGGCAACGATCATCACAGGTAAAGGCGGGGTCCCGGTTTGCGGCTTCACAAACCAGGATTCCACTGACCCGAAACCGGTCGGAATCCAGACAACCTCATCCGATGTATCGGAGAAGTCCGGCCGGGACGGGGTCTGAATGATATAGCGGGGGAACATGACCGGTCGCTGCGCCAGAAAAATCAGGCCGCAGTAAGCCGCATATAGAATGCCGGCGCCGGCGATCAGTTTAAGAACCATGAGACTTGGTATACCGTGTTTTTAGGTCAAGCATTCGGCGGACCGAGGCCCGCCCGGCCTCATAAAGCGCGTCATCCCCGCAGGTGGATGCCAATATCTGATCCCGGGCGGCTTCAATGTTGGGGCCCGGGTGGCAGATCAGGGCGATATCCACGGATGCGCCAAGCACCCGCCGGATAACGGTTCTGATATCATAATGCTTGCGAACAGCGCCCATGTCAAGATCGTCTGTAATCACAAGGCCGTTATAGCCGAGTCGTTGACGAAGCAGGGTATGGGCGATTTCTGTGGACAGACTGGCCGGCCACTCCGGATCGATACGGGAATAGCGGATATGGGAGAGCATGATACCGGCCACACCGTTTGCAATGGCCGTATTAAACGGAATCAAATCATAGGCTTCAAGCTCGGGGAGGGGGCTGTCCAGGCTCGGCAGCTCATAGTGGGAATCTATGGTGGTTCTGCCAATGCCTGGAAAATGTTTGGCCACTGAGATCATACCGTTTTTTTGCAGGTGGCCGATCACCGTGCTCCCCATGTGGGCCACATATTGCGGATCATGTCCGAATATGCGTTTGGCGTTGACGCTGTCGAAGCCTTCGGGGGCGACATCCAGGACCGGCGCCATGTTCATGTTAAAACCGACGTCAGTGAGCTCTCCGGCAGTTATTTCCGCGAATTCGACCGCATCCTCAATGCCGCGCATGGCATAATTACCGGGAAACTCCGTGAACGGCGCCTTGAGCCGTGCCACTACACCACCTTCCTGGTCCACCGCAATAAACAGGGGCGGTTGGCCGCAGGCCCCGGCATAATCCTGAATTGCCCCACACAGCTGACGGATCTGTTGCGGACTGCGGATATTTCTGGCGAACAGAATGACTCCGCCCACCTTTAGGGTATCGATCTGAAATTTTAGGCCATCCGTCAGCTCCGTGCCGTCAAAGCCCACCATCAACCGCTGACCGGCAAGCTGCTCGGGTGACAACGCATCAATAGGCTGCATCTCTATCCCGGATTAAAAGGAAGGATACTATCTAAGCAGGAAACAGAGCCTCTCAGAGAGCACCCCCCGGTTAATCTTTTGATTAACCTAAATTGGCCTTCTGAAGTTTTTTGGGCGTATAGCTGCACAATGGCTCTTCGGCCAGGTAATCGCCGGTGGCCTCATAGGCTCTGGCGCGGCATCCGCCGCACACGGATTTGAATTCGCAGGCCCCGCATTTGCCCTTGAGGTTGTCGAAATTTCGAAGCGCGTTAAATATTTCTGAATGCCACCAGACATCGGCAAAGGAGGTTTGAGTGATATCGCCGCAGTTCAGATCCAGGAACCCGCAAGGCTGGATAATGCCGGTATGCGAAACAAAACAGAAGGCCGTGCCGCCAAGGCATCCACGGGTTACCGCATCCAGTCCATGGGTATCATAGGTCACGGCGATGCCCTCTTTGCGGGCGCGCTGCCGAAGGATCCGATAGTAATGCGGCGCACAGGTAGCCTTGAGCTGAAGAGGGGTCTTTTTCTTCTGGTCATAAAACCAGTTCAGCGTGTATTCATATTCCTCTGCCGTAATCGCCTGGTCGATAATATACTTGCCCCGGCCCGTGGGTACCAGCAAAAAAATGTGCAGCGCAGCGGCCCCCAGGTTCTCAGCCAGCTTCAGAATGTCGGGGATCTGATCGTAGTTGTATTTGCTGATGGTGGTATTGATCTGAAACTCGACCCCCTGGGATTTTGCCGCCTCTATTCCCCGGAGGGCGCCTTCGAATGCGCCTTCAACTCCGCGAAAGCCGTCATGACGCTCTTTTGTGGCGCCATCCAGGCTCACGCTGATGCGCTGGATGCCGGTGTCTATCATTTTCCGGGCAACTGTCTCCGTAATCAGCGTGCCGTTGGGCGCCATGACCATCCGAAGCCCTTTTTGGGTTCCGTATTCGGCCAGTTCAAAGATATCCTCCCGCATAAGCGGCTCGCCGCCGGTTAAAATGATAATCGGGCGGCCGACCTCGGCGATCTGGTCGAGCAGGCGCAAAGCGGCGGACGTATCCAGCTCCCCGGCGTAGTCCTGGTTCTTTGCGGCGGCCCGGCAGTGGGCGCAGTTCAAGTTGCAGTTACGGGTGACCTCCCAGGCCACCAGCCGGAGATCAGCGTTCTTGACCGGGGATTGTCCGGTCGGTGAATCGGTGTCGGATTTTTCAGGGGGCAATGCGTTCTTCTCCAAAAAAATGTTTATTTTGCGGCATTCAATACAGAGGCGGCTTCCAGGGCAAAATAGGTCAGGATCATGTCCGCCCCCGCCCGCTTGATGCCGGTCAATGTCTCCATCATGACCTCTGTTCCGTTGAGCCATCCCATCTGGTCGGCTGCCTTGATCATGGCATATTCGCCGGAGACATTGTAGGCGGCTACCGGCAGATCGATCTCCTCGCGTACCCGGTGGATGACATCCAGATAGGGAAGGGCGGGCTTGACCATGATAATATCGGCGCCCTCCTCGACATCCATGGTAACTTCCCGAATGGCTTCTAAGGAATTGGCCGGGTCCATCTGGTAGGTTCGCCGGTCGCCGAACTGCGGCGCAGAATCGGCGGCCGCCCGGAACGGACCGTAATAGGCGGAACAATACTTGGCCGCATAGGACATGATGGGGATATGGCTCAGATCCTTATCATCCAGACCCTCACGAATGGCGTTTACCCGGCCGTCCATCATGTCCGAGGGGGCGACCATATCCGCCCCTGCCTCGGCATGGGAGATGGCGACGCGCGCCAGCAGATCAAGGGTGGCATCGTTGTCGATAACCCCCTTTTCCACCACGCCGCAATGGCCGTGATCGGTATACTGGCACAGACAGACGTCGGTGATCACCATCAGCTCGGGCCGTTTTTTCTTGATTTCCCTGACGGCCCTCTGAACAATTCCGTCCTTGGCATATGCCCGGGTTGCCAACTCATCCTTTTTTTCAGGAATGCCGAACAGCATGATTGCCGGGATGCCCTGTTCATAGGCGTTTGTCGCCGCTTTTACCAGATGCTCCAGCGAGAGCTGGAAATGATCGGGCATGGAAGGAATCGGATGCTTTACATCCTTGCCGTTAATGGCAAACAGCGGCAGGATGAGGTCGTCGACGGAAAGCGTGGTCTCCCGTATCATACGGCGAAATGCCGGTGTTTGCCGCATTCGTCTGGCTCGATAGTCCGGAAAAAGCATTTTTAACACCCCTTTATGTCGTTGCCGCGGATTTCTTCATCCGTCAGATAGCAGGCCGGATCCGGCGCCCAAATATCTCCGGTTACGGCTTCGGCCCGAACCCTGAAGTTGCCGCCGCAGATATCCAGCCACCGGCAGTCGGCGCACCGGCCGGTAACATAGGCTTTTTTGTTCTTGAGCTTTTTCATCAACGGGTCCGACAGGTCGGTCCAGATCTCGGAGAACGGCCGTGTGCGCACATTGCCGAAACTCCTGTGCCGCCAGAACTGGTCCGCATATACCTCGCCGTCCCAGCTGACACAGCCGATGCCCCGTCCGGAATTGTTGCCTTCGTTCATGCTGAGCAGCTCAAGGACCTCCTTTGCCCGCTGACTGTTCTCTTTTAGCATGCGAAGATACAGGTAGGGTCCGTCTGCATGGTTGTCAACGGTCAAAACCTCCTTGGGTTTGCCAAGATCATGCAGACGCTTTGTCCGGTCGATAATCTGATCCACCGTTCTTCGGGTCTCCTCATGGGAGAGATCCTGATCCACCAGGGAGGAGCCGCGGCCCGCGTATACCAAATGATAGAAACATATCCGGGGAATGTCGCGCGCTTCTAAAAGATCAAAAAGAAACGGCACCTGCTCGGCGTTATACCTATTGATGGTAAAGCGCAGGCCCACCTTGATGCCTTCCGCCTGGCAGTTTTCGATGCCCTTCATGGCCGCATCGAAGGCGCCGTCCACGCCGCGGAATTTATCATTTATGGCCTTGTCCCCGTCTATGCTGATGCCGACATAGGAAAGGCCGATATCTTTAAAAATCTTGGCTTTCTCCGGATCAATAAGGGTTCCGTTGGTGGAGATAACCGCCCGCATGCCCCGTTTGATGGCATAGGATGCGAGCTCCGGCAGATCCTTTCGCATTAGCGGCTCTCCGCCGGAAAACAGGAGCACCGGTGCCCCCATCGCCGACAAATCGTCAATCAGACGTTTGCCTTCCTCTGTGGAGAGTTCGTTGTCCTGCAGTCCAGCTTTGGCATGGGCATAGCAATGGATGCATCTCAGGTTGCATTGCTGGGTGATATTCCAAACCACCACGGGTTTTTTATCTTCTGAAAACTGAAGCAGATGAGAGGGCAGATCCTTCGACTGACGGCTGTAGCGAAGGGCATCGGAAGGTTCGATCGTACCGCAATAGAGTTTTGATATACCGATCATAGCGTTTTTTTTCTTTCAAGGAACTCGACAATATTTAATATTATTTTAGATACTTTCGCTGCTGTCATTCCGAGAAGCGAAAGTGACGAGGAATCTTATTGGTCAAGGATTTCTCGCTAACGCTCGAAATGACAATGCGAATATTTTTTGCGTGCCTTTCTGCAAAGATGCCCCGTTAGCGGAATAAACCGCTTTTTACGAAGCCATTAAATTTAATCCAATAACAGTTACGGCGTACATCGGTGTACGCCGTAACTGTATTGTTTAATCCCTTATAAAATTAATCGGATCGTGTAAATGGTTTTTATATGCTCGAATTGTCCTCGTTGTGCTTTTTGAGATCAACCGCAGCCAGGTCCGCATCCGCCTTGTTGAACTCCGCCTTGATCAGCTGATTGAGAAAGGTTTCCGGGTTCTCCAGGGCATAACGGGAGATAAAGAAGCGGTTGCGTCCGGTCTTCTCACGGATCAGCTTAAGCCCGTATTCAAAGTCTGCCGACAGTTTGTCGTCTATCGCCCTGATGGCGGCGGAGCGATCAATGAGCTTGGCCAGAATAAAGTCCACCGCATCCTCTTCAAGCACAATGTTTATCTCATGCCGGTTGTAAAACTCGATTTCAATCCGTTTAATCTGATCATAATAGGATTTAACCGCTTTTACCGCCTGAGCGATTTCGGCCACATGGTTGCAGTAGAACTCCGAAATCCGATCAATTCGGTAGGCAGAGAGCGGCAATCCGTATTGGCCGGTCAAGCTGTTCCGGTTGTTTTGGAGATAGGTTTTAATAAACCCCTTATATTCTTCCGTAATTTGATCAAACTCCGCCCGTCGCTGCTCACCGCCCATACCGCTTAGCCAGTTATTGAGCACGGTTTCCGGATTCTTTATTACCTCCAGGGTCACCGGAAAATGTTTGATATTGGTGGAGGGCAGATGGGTTTCAAACGGAATCAATGCCTGTTCGATAACGCTTACCAGGCCCCGGGCCCCTGTATTTTCCCCCAGCGCCTGGCTGGCCAGATGCGAGAGGGCATCATCCGAGAATTTGATATCGATTCCATAGGTCGCGAAATCCATCCGCTTGTTCAAGAGTACCGGGTTGTTGGGATTTCGTAGGATATTGAGCAGATCCTCATGCGTCAACTCTTCAAAAATCGCCTTTACCGGCAACCGACCCACGAATTCGGATTCAAACCCATATTCAATCAGATCTTCCGCCTTCGCTTGCCCGAGGATACTCACCGTTTTTTCCTGCGTGTTCATTTTCGCCCCGAAACCGATGCTCTGATCGGTCGTCCGTTTTTTGATGATTTCCGGCAGCTCCGCAAAGGCACCACTCATGATAAAGAGAATATTTCTGGTATTGATCGATTTTTTTTCGCGTTTGCCGGTTTTTCGGAATTGTTCAACCTCCTGGATCATCGAAATCGGATCATGCGGCACCTTCATCTCGACTTCGGTCTCCTCCATCGGCTTGAGCAGCGCCCGCTGCACGCCCGTACGGGAGACATCCGCCCCGACATAGTTTTTGCTGGAGGCGATTTTGTCGATTTCATCGATATAAATGATGCCGTACTGGGCGAGATCAATGTCGCTGTCGCTTTCACGAACCAGGTCCCGCACCAGGTCATCCACATCCCCGCCAACATAGCCGGTTTCGCTGAACTTGGTGGCATCCCCTTTAACAAACGGGACCCCCAGTTTTTGGGCGATCAGTTTGATCATGTAGGTTTTGCCGACCCCCGTCGGACCAATCATCAGGACATTATTCTTGATCCCCCCGGTCATTTGTTCTCCGCTGGCGTCCTCTCCCTTCTGATAGCGGATTCGGTTGAAGTGGGTACAGATTTTTGTTGCCAGGACCTGTTTGGCGAGATCCTGGCGAATAATATACTGATCCAGATACCTGATCAGTTCTTCGGGCCTAAGATCAAAGTTAATATCATGACGATTCTTCCCACTCTCAGAGCTGTCTTCGGATTGCTCTGACTGGGGCATGACGATAGGGGATACGATCTTTACCTGATCCCCGTATTTACGATTCAGAAAATCGCTGATCTCTTTTTCTATTTCTCGTGGATTCGGTATTTTTTCGTTTTTTTCTTTCATAGCATTTTCAATATAAGCACAATACGTTTTATATTCAAGAGCCGCAGGCCTGAAATTTATATGGGGACTCGGCTATGAAATGCTTGCAATTGATGGATTGATTATTATAGTATAAAAACATAGTTCATGAGTATAAACAGTATTTTTTAAAACCTGACAATCTCGTAAAAAGCGATTTATTGCGCTGGCGCCCCATTTTTGCAGAAAGTAACTCTGAAAAGCGTCCGCATTGTCATTTCGAGCGGTAGCGAGAAATCTTTAACAATCAAGATTCCTCGTCACTTTCGTTTCTCGGAATGACAGCAGCGGAAGCTTCTAAGATAATATTAAATATTGTCGAGTTTCTTGGAAGTCGATTTTAGGATGGCAAAGTAAAAAGTTCAAGATCAAGGCGCGCAAATCCCGAGGAATGCAGCGTACTTAGCTGTACGTGAAATTCCGAGGGATGGAAGCGCAACACAGATATTGGACTTTTTACGAAGCCATCAAAATTAAATCTTCAAAAAATTGAAACGCTCAATTTAGGTAAAGGATCACCCCCATCATTTACGCCGGGCATACGAAAGCCTCGGCCGTTATAAACCCCTATCAAACAAAGGAGGCCATTATGACCGACAGTGTTTACAAATTCATCGAGATGGTTGGCACCAGTCCGAACTCTTGGGAGGAAGCGGCAAGAAATGCCGTGGAGAGGGCCGGCAAATCATTGCAGGATCTCCGGGTTGCTGAAGTCAAGGAAATGGATATGAAGCTTGAAAACGATAAGGTCACCTTGTTCCGTGCGGTGGTGCGGCTCTCGTTCAAGTATCGGGGGGAATAGAATAAAAAAGGCGCTCCAGGACGGGGCCCTTGCCAACAAAGGCTGAAAAAAAAATGGGGGGCGGATGAAAGAAAACATCCGCCCTTTTTTTCCATTTCCACATCAAACGGCACATCTGTTCCCGGGCGCAGCCGATACCTGCGCTTTCTGTATCCTTTCCCGTATAGGCGGCCATCGGGTCGGTTATATGATTTGGTTGATTCCTGTATATAATCAGATATAATCCCGCCGAGCCAAGTCTTGAATTCTGTCATCATACCGAAAACAGGCAGGGCATATGAAATTAAAAAAAATGATGGGGACGGCCATTGTTGCTTTGCTTTTATGCCCCGTTTTGGCCTTTGCCGGCAACCCACCGGCTGACGAAGAGCTTTTTGACTTGTCGATAGAGGAACTGGCGGAGGTAGAGGTGGTCACTGCGGGGCGACAACCCCAGGCTATCTCAAAAGCGCCTGCGGCGATGAGCGTGGTGACAGCCGAGGATATTAAACAATTGGGCGCTACACAGCTTTCCGAAGCCTTGCAGATGGTCGTCGGCATTCATCTGGGGCGTACCAACTCGTTTTTTTCACTGGCCGGAGGGATCAGGGGATTTCATAAGCTGCCCGCCAATAAATTTGTATTCCTGATCGACGGCATTGCGACCTCCTATGAAGTCTACGGGATTCCGGAGCTTTTCCAGCTGCCGATTACTTTGGAAGAAATCGAAAAGATTGAGGTCCTGAGAGGGCCCGGCTCCTCTTTGTACGGGGCAAACGCCATGTTCGGGGTAATCAACGTCATAACCAAGGATCCCGCAGACACAAAGGGGACCTCTTTTTCCATAAAAGCCGGCGAGGACCAGACGTTTTGGGCCTCGTTAATGCAGGGCGGATCGGTCAAGGATCTCGACTACCGGATTGCAGCGGGCTGGAAGGAGACGGATAACGACGATTTTATCGCCTGGGCCAATGATCCGGAGCAACGATACTATAAATTCAACGCCTCGCTTGATTATCACCTCGATCCCAACTCGACCCTGTCCATGTTTACCGGCTACATCCATCCTGAGGAGATGGATATCCTCCTCGAGAGTACTGGGCCAATCGCCTTCTCCGACGGGGATACGATTAAGACGGTCCTCAGCTATACTTCGGAGGATCCCAATATTACCCTCAAGGCCCACCTGAAACACATGGACGAAAACGACGGCGATTCCCTCGGCAAAAAACAACTGTATTTTAAGATGGGCGAAAGAGGGTTGGAATTTCAGCACCAGTTCCGCCCCCTTAACCGGGATACCCTCATATGGGGGGCAAACCTGAGCCAGAAGTACGCAGACGGCCCCAGCATCGATGGAAGGGAAACCCATAACAACGTGGGGATCTATTTGGACAACACCTACGCCCTTACGGATCAGATAAGCCTCAACACCGGCATTCGCTATGACGACCATACCTGTACCGGGAGTTCGGTATCCCATCGCGTCAGCCTCATGTATACGCCGTACCTGCACCATCATTTCCGCCTTACCTGGGGAAGCTCTTTTCGCAACCCGGATTTCATCGAATGCTACTATAACCGGATAAGCCCTTACAAAAACGGCACATATCTGCGGGTATTCGGCCAGGATGACAACGACCCCGAAAAGGCCATGACCTATGAACTGGCCTATATGGGGCAGCTCTCAGAGAAGTGCAGTGTCAATGCCAATTTTTTCTATTCGGAGCTCGATGATTTCATCTATTTTATCCAACACGGAAAACCCTATGTTGACGAAGCGGTCGGCGGTACCGTTATCCCCCATCCTTTCACCAATATCGGTGACGCCTATCAGTTTGGCGTGGAACTGGAGTTTAGCTACCGGCTGACGCCGTGGTTAAGCGCAAAAGCCAATTACACCTATCTTGACCAGCATGAAAAGGACGAGCGGGTCGAGCAGCTTCTGGCGATGACACCGCATAATATGGCCAGCGGCCAGCTAAGGGCCAAGTTCGAAAACGGGCTGTCCGCTAATTTGACTGTTCACTATAAAGACGTCACACGCTGGCGCCGATATACATGGGAAAGCCCGGAAGGCCATACGACAGCCGGCGGTTTGGCCGACAGCCATACCTATGCCAACCTGCGGGCAGGCTATGCGTTTGAACTGGCCGGCAGTCCGGCAGAGCTCGGCATTGCCGTGTATAATGTTTTTGGGACGACATTTGATGAGTATCCGCTGGACACATCCGATGTGGCCAGGAGAATTACTGGAAGCTTCTCTATCCAATTCTGATGGCTTCATCCTATAACCAACAGAAAATGGCGGGTGAATGGAAAGACCCTGGAAAGTATTGATCGTAGAGGATGACGAGTCGGTTCGGATGAGTCTCGAGGCCCATTTTGAGGACAAGGGGTTTTCCGTCAGGCGGACGGATACCGCCGAAGAGGCCATCCAAATGATGGAAAATGAACGGGCCGATGCGGTCATCATCGACCTGCGACTGCCGGGAATGGGCGGCGAGGCGCTGATCCGCAGACTGCACGAGCTGTCCCCGAAGACGGTTTGTGTGGTCTATACCGGCTCCGTGAAATTTAACATCCCCGGCGATATCAAGGAAATGGAATCGGTATCGGAGACCGTTTTCTTTAAGCCTGTGGATGACCTGAACGCAATCAGCGATGAAGTCTGCAGGCTCCTGGATATTTTAAACGGCGAATGCGGGTAACCGTATAGATAGCATCATGGCCCATACAGCGACGGTTTTTCATACATGGAAAAAAAGCGGGCAGGCGCTTGCCTGTTTTGGTATCATTTTGTTGTTGGGTGTTTTTTTCACCAGCCCCGCCTTTGGCCTTCGCGCCGGAGAATACGAGATAAAATCCGCCTATCTGGAAAAAATTACGCGTTTTATCAAATGGCCGGATCATGGGACGGCAACGGGGGGAAAGTCTTCCTTTGTTATCGGGATGGCGGGGGATAACCCGTTTTACGGGGTGCTGCAAGAGGATTACAGAAGCCGGGAGATCAAGGGAAAACCCGTTCGGATAGTAAAAATCGCCTCTGTGGAGGCAATAAAGAACTGCGACCTGCTCTTTATCTCCAGTTCAGAGGATGACCGGCTTGAAAGATATATTCGAACGGCCGAACGCTACCATGTTCTAACGGTGGGCGATACCGCCGGATTTGCCGAAAGGGGCGTCCATGTAAACTTCTATGTGGAAAGGCAGAAAGTCCTCTTTGAGATCAATCCGGCGGCGATGAAGAGGGCCGCCCTAAGCGCGGCGTCTTTGCTTCTGGATTACGCCACAATCGTCAAACCCGACCCTTAAAGAGTGAAGTTTTGCTACGATGTCGATCAAGAAAAAGCTGATAATCATTATTCTGGGGATTACCCTGTTTACCCTGACAGTCGGTTTCGTGTTTGTTTCCGTACATGCTTCAAGCTATATGAAGGATAACCTGGCGGCCACTGCAATAAAAAACGCCGAACTCACGGGGCAATATGCCATTGTTCCCCTGACTTTCGGCGACAGGGGGCAGGCGGAAAAGAATCTTTCCGTGTTACGGAAAATACCGTCCATAAAAAAAGCCGTGATCTATGATCGGGATAAGAACCTGTTTGCCGCCTATCGCCATCCGTCGGCAGGCCAACTTCCAAGCATTGCATTTCATAGAGACTATCAGAGTTTTAAAAAAGGCTTTTTCCATGTCTTCCGGCCGATAATCCATAAGGATAAGCCTTATGGGACCGTCTACCTCGCCGTGTCACTCGAACCGCTGGTTCAAAAAACCAAACGCAGTATCCTTATCTTTGCCGGCTCGCTGCTCGGTTTGATCGCCGTTGCCGCGCTGCTGGCCTCGATATTTCAAAGAACGGTGACCGCCCCGATTTTGAAGCTGGCCGATGTCATGGGCCGGATTACCACGGAGCCCGACTATGCCACCCGTATCGAAAAAACCACCGCTGATGAAATCGGAACGCTCTATGACGGGTTTAACAGTATGCTGGAAAGGATCGAAAAAGGGCAGGCGGAATTAAAGGCGGAGCGGGATTTTTCCACCGGCATTATTGAAGGAACGCCTGCTCTTGTTTGCGGTATTGCGCCGGATGGCACGACGACATTCATCAATCCTGCCGGGGAATCGATCACCGGCTACGCAAGGGATGAAATTATCGGAAAAAATTGGTGGCAAACCTTGTTTCCGCAGGACGAATACCGCCAGGTGGAAGAGTTTTTCCGCGATTTCGAAAAAGGGGATGTTTATGACTATGAAATGACGATGACAGCGAAGGACGGCTCCAGAAAAATCATTCTCTGGAACTCCATTAACAGGACCGACGACGCCCGGGACGTTACAGAGCTAACCGGATTCGGCACCGATATTACCCAGCGCAAGCAGGCCGAGGAGAAGCTCCGCCATCTTCGCAACTATCTGGCCAACATTATCGACTCCATGCCTTCTATTCTTATAGGCGTCGACAACGAAACCCGGATCACCCAATGGAACCGGAAGGCGGAAAATCAAACGGGGCTTGCGCCGCAGGAGGCCATGGGCCAACGCCTCGTTGACGCTTTTCCCCGCATGGAAGAAGAGATCGGGAAAATCGAAGAGGCCATGCGTAACCGGCAGATACAGGAGCGATCAAAGGTCGCCAGACAGTGCAACGGCGAAACCCGGTATGAGGATGTAACCGTTTATCCGTTGCTGTCCAACGGGATAGAGGGGGCTGTTATCCGTTTGGATGATATTACCGAGCGCGTGCGTCTCGAGGACATGATGATCCAGTCGGAAAAGATGTTATCCGTTGGGGGGTTGGCTGCTGGCATGGCGCATGAAATCAACAATCCGCTCGCCGGGATTATCCAGAATGCCGAGATGGTTAAACGGCGCCTGACCGAAGATATTCCGGCAAACCGGAGCGCGGCTGAGGAGGCGGGCACCAGCCTGGATAAAATCCGCGCCTATCTTGAATCGCGAAGACTAATCCGAATGCTGGAGCATATCCATACGTCCGGCCATCGGGCGGCAAAAATTGTCAAGAACATGCTTAGCTTTGCCAGAAAAAGCGAATCAAACTTTGCCCCCCATGATCTTGCGACCCTGCTCGACCAATCCGTTGCCCTGGCCAGCACCGATTATGACCTGAAAAAGCAGTACGACTTCCGAAAGATTGAAATCATCCGGGAGTATGAGCCGGAAATGCCGAAGATCCGATGCGAAGCCAGTAAAATACAGCAGGTCTTTCTCAATATTTTAAAAAACGGGGCCGAGGCCATGTCGACCAACGAAGTAAAGAACCCGCAGTTTGTCTTGCGGGTGATGCGCGATAAAAATATGGCCCGGGTGGAAATCGAAGACAACGGGCCGGGGGTGGAAGAGTCAGCGCGTAAACGTCTGTTCGAGCCTTTTTTTACGACCAAGCCCGTAGGTATCGGCACCGGTCTGGGATTGTCGGTTTCATATTTCATTGTTACCGAAAACCACGGCGGAGAGATGAAAGTGGACTCAATGCCCGGTCATGGGACAAAATTCATTATGCGCCTGCAGCAGGATCCCCGCACCGGTAATAATGACCGATAACAGGCGTTGGCAGTCTCGTAAGAAGCGATTTATTGCGCTGCTGCGGCAAACTTGAAAATCGCTCAATTTAGGTCTAAAAAACATCCGCATTGTCATTTCGAGCGGTAGCGAGAAATCTTTAACAATCAAGATTCCTCGTCACTTTCGTTTCTCGGAATGACAGCAGCGGAAGCTTCTAAGATAATATTAAATATTGTCGAGTTCCTTGGAAGTCCAAGATCTGTGTTGCGCTTCCGTCCCTCGGAATTTCACGTACAGCTAAGTACGCTGCATTCCTCGGGATTTTGCGCGCCCCCTAATCTTAAACGGGGCTTGAACTTTTTACTTTGCCATCCTAAAACCGACTTTTTACGAGATTGTCAACTCTATCCTAAATTGAAACGCTCAATTTAGGTCTAAAAAACATCCGCATTGTCATTTCGAGCGGCAGCGAGAAATCTTTAGCAATCAAGATTCCTCGTCGCTTTCTCTCCTCGGAATGACAGAGAGTTAACCTTCTGGACGCACCCACCAAACAGAAAAAGCCGCAACCCACTAGGATTACGGCTTAATTTCTGCGAAAGGTGCCGAGGGGCGGAATCGAACCACCGACACGGGGATTTTCAGTCACCTGCTCTACCGACTGAGCTACCTCGGCGAAAAATTTAATAGTTGTATAAAGAATAATCCGATTGGCTGTCAAGGGCTTTTTTTACAGATATCACCAAGCAGGCACTGGATCAGGGTGCATGCAGCAATAGCGGCGGTTTCCGCTCTTAAAATCCGGGGCCCCATTGAAATGGGGGTAAAGCCATGCTCGCCGGCTTTTAAGGCCTCTTCTCCGGTAAATCCGCCTTCCGGCCCGATCATCAGGAATACGTCTTCAATGCCCGGCCAGAGGCTTTCTTTATTTGTCAGGGCGGATTCGGCATTTTCCCAAAAGAGGAGTTTTTTATCCGAATATTCGCCAAATTGCAGGGCGTCATTAAAGACAGCGGGCGCCGAGATTTCCGGGATACGCCCGCGCCGGCTCTGCTTAACCGCCTCTTTGGCTATCGTCTGCCATCGGCTAATCCGGGCGGAGATTTTTTTGGCCGGCGGATTTGCAATGGACCGGGCGGTGAGAACCGGCAAAAGTCGGGTGATCCCGAGCTCAGTAAGGTGTCTGACCAAAAAGTCCATTTTCTTTTCTTTTAAAAATCCAATCGCCAGGGTCAGCCGGAGATTGGATTCTGCGCCCGTAGGGTATTTTTCATGCACGTAAACTTGTACCCGGTCCTCGGCAATCGTTTTTATCTCCGATGCATAGGCATATCCGGAGCCGTCTATGAGTTCTATAGAATCCCCGACCCGCAGGCGAAGCACCGTTTTTATATGATGGGCTTCGTTGCCGGTAACCGTTGTTTCGGCTTCGGCATGAAGATGGTTTTCAATAAAGAATCTTCGCATGACAGTCGCGCAAATAGTCGCTTTGGACCACCCGATCCAGGCTTTCCTATTAAAGTAGGCCTCTAAAAGATAAACGTCAATAGCCGAAAATTCGTTTTTCTTGACATGAGGTGCCGGTTTTGATAAAAAAATATTGAATTTATTAATTTTGATGCCAAAGGAGCGGCGCATATGGTCGAGAACTCCGAAAATCGTCCTGAAGAGGGGCGGCCTGATCCGGAATTGGAAGATACAGAGGAAGTGATCGAATTATCCGATATTGCTGTCGGCACGACGCAGGAGGATGAGGAAATCATAGAGTTGACCGAAGAGGTCCTCGACGAAGCCATGGGCGCGGTGACCCGTACGACGGGCGAAGATGACAATGAAGAGGTGCTTGACTTATCAGAAGCCGAACAATCAGACATAGGCGACGCGGCGGCGTTATCTGAGCCCGAGGGCGGCGAAGATGGCGCTTTTGGCTCAGAAGAGCCTATTGCTTCGGCTGAGAAAGAATCTGAGGAAGTTGAGGAGCAGATTTCCCACGAACTCGATGACTATTTCGGCGTTGATGAGCCGGTTAAAGAGGCGGTGCCCGAGGAACAGACGGAAATGGCGCCCGCTTCCATGGAAAGCGAGCCGGATCAGCCGCTTGATGAATCCGCATCCTCAGAGGCGCTGGAAGCTAAAATAGAACGGGTGATAGAGGAAAAATTTGCCGAACGAATGGAAAAAGTATTTTCGGAGATAATAGAAGCCCGTCTGAAAGAAAACATGGAGCAGCTGAAAAAAGATTTGCTTGAAGCCAGGGAGAAATAGCGTCTGGCGAATAAAACGGGCAGTCTGTCAGCGCTGACGTTGACCGTCCCGTCAAAATTGATTCTAAATGGGGGTTATTAGCTAATAATCAATCCCCATTTTTTTGATCTCTCACACCGATCTTATGGTAAATGAAAGCAAAAAAACGATGAAAAAAGGCTACGCACCTGAAGAAGTGGAAGCCAAGTGGTACGCATACTGGGAACAGAACAAATTGTTTGCCGCATCCGAGCAAAGCGGGCAAAAACCGTTTTCCATTGTTATCCCCCCGCCGAATGTGACCGGCGTTCTGCATATGGGGCACTCACTGAACATCACGCTGCAGGATATACTTTGCCGGTACCGACGCCTTCGCGGGGATAATGTGCTCTGGATGCCCGGCACGGATCATGCCGGCATTGCCACACAGAACGTGGTTGAAAAAAACCTCGCCTTACAGGATACTAGCCGGCATCAAATCGGCCGCAGGAAGTTTGTTGAGGCCGTCTGGGATTGGCGCCGAAAATACGGCGATGCGATTATCAACCAGCTCAAATCTTTAGGCGCCTCCTGTGACTGGGACAGGGAGCGCTTCACGATGGATGAGGGGCTTTCAAGGGCCGTTCGAAAGGTATTCGTGGAGCTATACGAGGCCGGTCTAATCTATCGCGGCAACTATATTATCAACTGGTGTCCAAGATGCCAGACCGCCCTTGCCGAACTAGAGGTCGAGCACGAAGAGGAAAACGGCCATATCTATTATGTCCATTATCCACTCACGGAGGCGGGCGACGGACCGATCGTCGCCACAACCCGCCCCGAGACCATGCTGGGCGATACCGCCGTGGCCGTGCATCCGGAAGATGACCGATTCCGACATCTTCACGGCCGATCCGTCGTTTTACCGCTGACCGAGAGGGCGATTCCGGTTATTACCGATTCATATGTGGACATATCCTTCGGCACCGGGGCATTGAAAATCACTCCCGCCCATGACCCCAATGACTTTGAAATCGGAAAGATCCATGAACTGCCAAGCGTCAGGGTGATTGGTGAAGACGGATGTATGACCGAAGCCGCCGGCGAAAAATACCGGGGGCTGGATCGGTTCGAGTGCCGGCGGGTGGTCGTGCAGGATCTGAAAGACAACGGGCTTCTTCAAAAAATTGAGGATTACAGGCACAGCGTCGGCCACTGTTACCGATGCCAGACGCTTGTGGAGCCGAACCTTTCCAAACAGTGGTTTGTCAAAACCCGTCCACTCGCCGAACAGGCGGTTAAGGCCGTAGAAAACAGCGAGACAAAGATTGTTCCGGAAAAATGGAGGAACGATTATTTCAAATGGATGGAAGACATTCGGGATTGGTGTATTTCCAGGCAGATCTGGTGGGGACACCCGATTCCGGCCTGGACATGCGCCGATTGCGGTAAACTGATTGTGTCCTTTGAAGATCCAAAGACATGTCCGGCCTGCGGAAGCGGGCAGCTTGAGCAGGACCCGGATGTACTCGACACCTGGTTCAGTTCGGCGCTCTGGCCGTTCTCCACGATGGGATGGCCGGATCAAACCCGGCTTTTGGAAACATTTTATCCCACATCGGTGCTGGTGACCGGCTTTGACATCCTGTTCTTCTGGGTCGCCCGTATGATGATGATGGGCTGTCACTTCATGGATGAAGTGCCGTTCAGGGATGTCTACGTGCATGCCCTGGTCCGGGATGAAAACGGCAAGAAGATGAGCAAGTCCTCGGGCAATGTCATTGACCCCATGGTCATTATCGAGAAATATGGCACGGATGCCCTGCGGTTCACGCTGTCCGCTTTTGCCGCCCAGGGGAGGGATATCAAGCTTTCCGAAAAACGGATCGAAGGATACCGCAATTTCATCAATAAGCTTTGGAATGCCGCCCGATTGACGCTGATGCATGTGACGCAAGCGCCCGGCGGCATCGATTTATCCACCTCAGGCCTTGCCGATCGCTGGATGCTCTCGCGCCTGAAGACAGTCGCCAATAGGGTGGCCGAGGCGATTGACGGGTATCACTTTAATATCGCGGCTAATGAAATCTACCAGTTTGTCTGGCATGAATTCTGCGATTGGTACCTGGAAGCCGCCAAACCCGCTTTATACGGTAAATGGGGAGAGGGCCGGCAGCAGGCAGCCCTGAAGGTTTCCTGGCGGGTACTGCATGACACGTTGATCCTGCTCCACCCGTTTATCCCTTTTGTTACCGAAGAGATTTGGCACCTGCTCCCCGGCACCGAGGGATCGATCATGAAGGCCGTTTATCCTTCAGATGCCGCTGGGTTTGATCAGTTGCCAAATGATCCGGCGGCGGAGGCGGACATGGCCCTCCTCATGGAGGTGATTAACGGCATTCGAAATATCCGCGGGGAAATGAATATTCCGCCCGCTTCGAATCTGGACGCTCTGGTTCAAACCGACAGCGCCCGCCATCAATCGCTTATTAAAAACAACAAGGCGTTAGTTTCCAATTTGGCCCGGCTCGATTCCCTCAGCATAGAACCGGCCGGCGAAAAACCAAAGGCTACGGCTACAGCCATTGTGGATGATCTCGTTATATCGGTTTACCTGAAGGGGGTTATCGATTTCGCCCGGGAGACCCAGCGGCTGGAAAAAGAAATCGCCAAGCTTGACAAGGAGATCCAGGCGCTGTTGAAGAAGCTGGAGAATGATGACTTCCTCAGCAAGGCACCGGCCGATGTGATCGAGAAGGCACGGAGCCAGTATGATGAATATGTCGAAAAACAGGAAAAGCTGGTAAACAACCTGGATAAGATTAAATCCATTTCCGAGTATCAATAGCCCATGGAAACCCCGGACGCGAGTCTTTCTTCATACCACTTGGAGCAGCTGATCGAATTGGCTGTTATTGAGGATATCGGCCCCGGCGATATGACCACAGACGCTATCCCCCGCCACCCGGCGCTGAAAGGGGAGGGGACGATTATTGCCAGGGAGCCGGTCGTGGTTGCCGGCCTGGAGGCGGCACGGCGGGTTTTTCTGAAGATGGACCCGGGAGCCACTTTTTTGCCGGAATCCTCCGAGGGTGCGGAGATTGATGGCGGCACCGTAATCGCAAGGGTCCGGGGAAATTTTCATGCCCTATTAACCGGTGAACGGATTGCCCTTAACTTTCTGCAGCGCCTCTGCGGAATTGCCACCCATGTGCGCGCCTATGTGAATGAACTCTCCAATAGCCCCGTACGGCTTGTGGATACCCGCAAGACCAATGCCGGATGGCGGGCACTGGAAAAATACGCCGTTCGCATGGGCGGAGCAAATAACCACCGCCTTGGACTATATGACGGCATTCTTGTTAAGGACAATCATATTGCCGCATTCGGGGATATCCGGACCGCTGTTGAAAAAACCCGCCAAACCGCATCCCATCTATTAAAGATCGAGGTCGAGGTCTCAACCCTTGAACAGGTCAAGGAGGCGCTTGCAGCCGGCGCAGACGTGATTATGCTGGATAATATGAATGATAGTGAAATCCGGACGGCCCTGGCGGAGATCAACGGGAAGGCACTGGTGGAGGTTTCCGGTCAAGTCGCGCGAGGCGAACTGAAAAAGCTGGCAGATATGGGGGTGGATATCATTTCCGTGGGGGCATTGACCCATTCCGCCCGATTTGTCGACTTGAGCATGGCCATCTCCCCCCTTGATGCGCAATAACGTATCTTTTTCCCCAGGCGCGCTGCGAAACTAAATGAAGGGTTGAAGCGCTGATCAATGATCCCCATTCGCGATACGATTCCATCCAGACACTATCCCATCGTCAATAATACGCTGATCGGGATCAATATCGTGGTTTATCTGGTCCAGCTGTCCCACGGCAATGGGATGACCCGGTTTGTCCTCACCTATGGGTTGGTGCCCGCCAAGTTTACCATACCCCAGATTGCCGCCCATTTTACCGCCGGCCAGATTGTTTTCTCGCTGGTTTCCTTCATGTTTTTGCACGGCGGCTTCCTCCACATCCTGGGCAATATGTGGTCGCTTTACATATTCGGCGACAATGTGGAAGATCGGCTGGGCTCTGTCTATTATTTGATTTTTTACCTGCTATCCGGGATCGTATCCGGATTATGCCACCTTCTTCTGAATATGGATTCAACAGTCCCCACCATCGGGGCGAGTGGGGCGATCGCCGGCGTTATGGGGGCCTATTTTATCCTTTATCCATACGCCAGGATTCTAACTTTAATCCCCATCCTCATCTTTCCCCTGTTTATTGAAATCCCTGCGCTTTTCTTCTTGGGGCTCTGGTTTTTCATGCAGGTATTTAATGCCGCCATAGGCGGCGGCGCGATGAGCGGGATTGCCTGGTGGGCCCATATAGGCGGATTTATCTTTGGCGTACTGGCCTTAAAGGCCTTTGGCGTGTTTCCGGAGACCCGTTTTGGCGATATATTGAAACGGGTCTCCATGCAGAAGAAAAAAAGCCCGAGGCTGCAGGTGATGCAGCCGTTCATGGGTAACCGGGAGATTAATTTGCACGAAACTATCCGGATCACGCCCTATGAGGCGGCAGCCGGCACAAAAAAGATGCTTAACCTGCCGTTGGGGGCTCATAACCGGTTTTACCGGGTCAGTATTCCGCCGGGCATAAAAGACGGTAACGTCCTGCGACTGAGGGGACTGGGACGGCAATCGCCGAAAGGAGAAAACGGCGACTTGTATTTAACCGTGAAGATTGAGCAGCCTTGGGAAAAACAGTAGTAAGGGCGTCAGACGGCGGACCGCTCGGGAAGCAAATGGGCGATCCGGTTGCGCCCCCTTTTTTTGGCAATATACATGGCATGATCCGCCCGTTTAACCAGGTCGGAAATCGAATCCGTCTCCGAATACTCGGTTGCACCGATACTGACGGTCACCTGTGTATCATCGATATAATCAAGGGTCTCGCTGTTGATATTATCCTTGATCCGTTCAGCAACGGTTATTGCATCCTCACAAGTCGTTTCCGGGAGCAGCACGGTGAACTCTTCGCCGCCGTATCGATAGGCCGTATCCATGGTGCGCATGCAAGAAGTGATCATGCGGGCGACGCGTCGCAGAATGCGGTCCCCTTCCAGATGGCCGTAAGTGTCGTTGAAATGCTTGAAGTGATCGACATCGAGCAACAGGATGGAAAACGGCCGCTTGTATCGCCGATAGCGATTGATTTCCTGCTCGATCTGGTTGTAGAAGTGCCTGGTATTGAAGAGCTTGGTCAGATCGTCGGTAATCGCCAGTTCCTTTAACTGCTCGAGAATCATTGTTCGCTCCTGAGTCAGATGGCGCTCCCGCAATACGCGCTTTAGACGCAACTGCAGCTCTTCGAATTTGATCGGCTTGAAAATGAAATCGTCCGCCCCCTTGTTGACCGCCTCTTCATAGGTGTAATCGCCTGTGTAGCCGGTAATTACGATGACATCGCTGTCGTAGTGATTTTTGATATAGCTGCTCAGCTCCAAACCATCCATACCGCTCATGATAATGTCGGTAATAATGACGTCCATATGCTTATCGCGGAGAAAAGCCATGGCCTCCTCGGCACTGGAGGCCGAAAATGCCTGATAATCCATTATTGATAGGAATTCATAGATAGAATCCCTGACAGCCGGATCATCATCGACGATTAAAATTTTGGCGGACATAAATTTTGACCGTTGCTCGTAAAGGTTGTGAAAGACGCATTGACATGTTGCCGGATAATTTGGTAAGCAAGCGTGTTTTCAGAATAATTTATTTTTTTTTTTTACCATAGGGAATAAAACAATGTCAATTGACTTTTCTCTGAGCAGGGATAATATGGACTTTTAGATGGATAATATTCGAAATTTCAGCATAATTGCCCATATTGATCATGGCAAATCCACATTGTCCGATCGCTTGATACAAAAAGCGGAGATCGTATCGGATCGGGATTTCATGGATCAGGTTCTGGACTCCATGGACCTCGAGCGCGAACGGGGGATTACCATAAAAAGCCAGACCATTTGCCTGCCTTATACGGCAGCCGACGGCCGGCTGTATTATTTGAATTTGATTGATACACCGGGCCATGTCGATTTCAGCTATGAAGTCTCCCGGGCGCTGGCCTCCTGTGAGGGGGCGCTGCTGCTGATCGATGCCAGCCAGGGCGTGGAGGCCCAGACCATTGCCAATATGTATCTGGCCGTCGAAAATGATCTGGAGATCATCCCGGTGATTAACAAGATTGACCTGCCGTCGGCGGAGGTCGAAAACGTCAAGGAGCAGATTGCTGAAGATCTTGGATTGGACCCGGATGATGCGATCCTTTGTTCAGCCAAAGAATGGATGGGTATCGAGGCGGTTTTTGAAGCGATTATAACCCATCTCCCCCCGCCATCAGGGGATCCAAAAGCCCCTTTGAGGGCCTTGATATTTGACTCCAATTATGACCCCTACCGGGGGACCATCGTCCATTTCCGTGTTTTGGACGGCCGGATCAAACCCGGCGATGAGATCCTGTTTATGTCAAACAAGGCCGCGTACACGGTAGAAGAGGTGGGCATTTTCCAGTTAAAGCGCGTTGCCCAGAAGGAAATCAGCGCCGGCCGGGTGGGTTATCTCATCGCCGGGATCAAAACCGTTAGCGATACCCGGTGCGGAGATACCATTACCTTGAAAAAACGCCCCTGCGATAAGCCGTTAAGCGGTTTTAAGGAGGCCAAATCCGTCGTCTTCTCCTCTGTTTATCCCGTATCCACAGATGATTACCCCGAGCTTGCCTCGGCCTTGGAGAAGCTGAAACTAAATGATGCCTCCCTCGTCTATCAAAAAGACAGTTCAGTGGCGTTGGGCTTTGGGTTCAGGTGCGGCTTCCTGGGCCTGCTTCATCTGGAGGTGGTGCAGCAGCGGCTGGAACGGGAGTATGGCCTGTCTCTCATCATTACCGCGCCATCCGTGGAATATGAAATCGAATTGCTTGACGGGACGACCCTAACCATTGACAACCCGGTCGATTATTCGGATCCCGGCAAAATCGTGAAAACCCGGGAGCCCTATATTCGGGCCTCAATCATTATTCCGGACAGCTACATGGGCATAATTATGAATCTTTGCCTGGAACGCCGGGGCATCAATACGGATTACCAGTACTTTACCAGCAACCGGATGGAAATGATTTTTGAGCTGCCGCTCTCCGAAGTCGTCTATGATTTTTATGACAAGCTGAAAACCGTAACCCAGGGATACGGCTCGTTTGACTATGAGATCATCGATTACCGGGAATCCGACCTGGTCAAGCTCGATATCCTGATCAACGGTGAACGCGTGGATGCCTTGTCCCAACTGGTCCATAGGGACAAGGCGGAGGAACGGGCCCGATTCGCCTGTGAGAAACTGCGGGATGAAATCCCCCGGCATATGTTTAAGATCGCCCTGCAGGGGGCAATCGGATCAAAAATTATCGCCCGGAAAACGATCAATGCCTATCGCAAGGATGTCACGGCCAAGTGCTATGGCGGGGATGTGACCCGGAAGCGAAAACTGCTGGAGAAACAGAAGAAGGGCAAAAAACGGATGAAAATGGCGGGGGAGGTGATGATTCCGCAATCCGCATTCCTGGCCGTGCTGAAGAGCAAGGATTGAGCCGCGGCAGCCGCACGGCGCCCGCAGCGATCAGACCGGTTATTGCCCGCATATCTCAAAGCTGTTGAAGAAATAGCCGATTTCAAAGGCAGCGGTTTCATGCGAGTCGGAGCCATGCACGATGTTTTTTTCGATGTCTGTGGCAAAATCCCGTCGGATGGTCCCTTCAGCAGCCTCCTTGTAATTGGTGGCCCCCATCAGGCGGCGATTTTTTTCAATTACCTGATCGCCCTCAAGCACCATGACCACAATGGGTCCGGAGGACATAAAATCGGTGAGGCTGTCAAAAAAGGGGCGGTCCTTGTGGACGGCGTAAAACCCTTTTGCCTGTTCCTTGTCCATATGAAGCATTTTCATGGCGGCAATACGCATATCGTCGGCCTCAAACCGCTTGATGACTTCGCCGATCAGTCCGCGCTGGACGCCATCCGGCTTTATAATTGATAATGTTCGCTCCATCCGACCGCTCCTTTCGTTTGGAAATACTGATTGAGGGATGATTACAAAAACATTTTTCCTATCAGAAGGCTGTTGTGAGGTCAAGAAATGTCGGGAGGCAAAAAGGTCGGATAGCCTCAAGAAATGCCATAACTACAATCTCGTCTGGATTGACAAACATTTTCGATCATCCTATCTAGTATCCACCCATAAATAGGATAATGCAAATTAGCCATTTCTTTAACATCCAACACCCTTTTAGGAGGTCCTATGACACCATCGGCATTAGATCGAATAGAGGTTTATCAGGGCGATATTACCAAGCTCGACGTGGATGCGATTGTCAACGCCGCCAATACATCGCTTTTAGGCGGCGGCGGGGTTGACGGGGCCGTTCACCGGGCCGCCGGCCCCGAGTTGTTGGAAGAATGCAGGACCCTGGGCGGATGCCCGACAGGCGAAGCCCGAATCACAAAAGGCTACAACCTGCCCGCCAGACACGTGATTCATACCGTAGGCCCGGTATACAAAGGAAAGCCTTCGGATGCCGACCTGCTGAGCGCCTGCTACAAAAACGCCTTCAAGCTGGCTGAAGATTACGAACTTTCGTCAATCGCCTTTCCGGCTATCAGCTGCGGGGTCTACGGATATCCGATCCATGAGGCCTGCAAAATTGCGGTGGATACGACGCTTGGGGTGTTAAAGCGGACGGATACTCTCGAAAGGGTTGTTTTCGCCCTTTTCTCGGAAGCCGATGCGGCCACCTATCGCAATTATATCGATTCGCTCGGTTGACGTTCGACTTTTGGGCTCAAGGGCTGATAAACGCCTGCAAACCTGCAAAATAAATGCAGCTGATCGTCATTAAACCGACGCATGGAAGCCAGAGAAGCCGATAGACCGCCTTTATATCGGCTTTAAAATATTCATTCGACAGGATAAGGCAAAGATGCAGAGGGGAGAGAAGGACACCGGCAAATCCGCAGGCCATGGCCAGCATGACATAGGGCATAATGGATGCCGCGGGGTCCAGGGAATGGATCAGCGGGGCCAGAATCGGGAAGGTGCTGCCGACAAATGCCACTGTAATGCCGGTTATTAGGCCAACCAGAAAAGGCAGCACAATGGTTATGATAAAGAGCGGGATGTTTAGCATAATCAGCTCGTCGCTGATCAAGTCCACGGCTCCGCTGCCTTCGAGCATTTCTTTGAAAATCAGTATGGTAAATACCATATACACCATTTTTAGCATATCCCGGTTTGCCGAAAGCTTTAAGAGGCGGGATAGCTGCAGGTGATTTTTATACCCGACCCACGCGATGGCCAGGCACAGGGCGATGATCAGTCCGAGTTCCTTGCCTATGGAGATCGGCGCAGCCGCCCTGGATATCCACAGGCCCAACATCAACCCCGGAATAATAACAATCAGAATCGGCAGCAGTTCAACAAAAAACGGCTTTACCGACTGACGCGGCGGGTATCTGACATCCATGTCAATCCGGGTTTGTTTAAGCATCATCAGGCCGAAAGAGACAGAAACTATGGTCAGCGGGGCCATCACAGAAACGAGCAGCGCCAGGTTGACGTCCGCTAGCACCGTGGCCAGAAGAATCCCCGGATAAAGGGGCCACCAGTATTCCCAGATATGCCGGAACCAGTAGTTGATGAAGCTTAGCTGGCTGCCTGAGAGACGCGAGTTCTCACCGAGTTGTTTGACCATTGGTGCAGAAAATACGGCGCCGCCGGGCATGGGCAGCAATCCGATCAGGGCGGGAAATACGATCAGGTTGAGCCGGGGGTTGCCAATGAGGCCCTTAAAGGCATTCAGCATCCGCTGCATTTGCCCTGTCTGCTCCATGCTGTGGCTCAGAATCAAAATAAGGGAGACGATGGTTGCCAGGGAAAGCGTTTTTGGAAAAACCACCGCCTTTCCAATGGCCGCCAGCAGATTGGGCAGCGGCATCATAAACAGAAGGCTCAAAAAAAACGCACCCAACAGGAAGGCGCTTCCCAGAGACAATCTTTTGCGGATAGCAAACAGGATGGCGACAAATACCAAGCAGACCCGGATAGTGGCCGGTATACTGTCAAGGATACACATGCGGCGCCTGCGGCCTGGAAATCAATTATGCCTCAAGCCGGTTTTTTCACCAATCCTTGAGGCATAACGAAAAAAGCTCGTGTAATGATCCATTCGCGGGGGATTAATTGACGGCGTCTTTTAAGGCCTTGCCGGGGGTGAATTTCGGGACTTTCCTGGCTTTAATATCGATGGGGGCCCCGGTTTGAGGATTGCGGCCTTTTCTGGCCTCTCTCTTGACGGGTTTAAAGGTTCCAAAACCCACCAAAGTCACTGAATCACCTTTTTTCATGGCATTGCTGATACTGGATAAAATACAATCCACGGCTGCCTGAGCCTCTTTCTTTGTGCTGACGACCTTTGAGACCTCATTGACTAAATCTTTTTTGTTCACCGCATTGCTCCTTTCTTTGATGGTTAAAATGAATTAAGCGTGACCCCTCCCTTTAAATCCATAAAATTATGTTGAATTTTATGGTTCAGTGCCATTTTGGGTTTAACCCGATAGCGATATAGGCATCCTCGCGATATAAGGAATGATTAATCGTTTGGCCCCGGATAATAACTCCGCCTCTTAGCAGCGGAATTTACCCCCTCGCCTGAGAAAGTATCAGTTGCTCCTGAGATGCCTGGAATGCGGCATCAACATTGATCCGTAATATAAACAGACCTTACTTGCTTGAAATTCAAGTGTCAAGCAAAATTCCAAGGGCGCAAACTTGTGCTAATCAATTTATCGGGTATTATCCCCTTGCTTCAGCAGCCTCATAAAGTCGCCTGGATGGGATATAAGTATTTAAAATTTAATTTTTTTAAGGCTTTTCGGCAGTAGATGGATCCCGACTGTCAAAACTGGCGGTTAAAACGGATAAATACCGTAAAAATACCAGGCGATCAGCTGCGGCCCCAAAAACAGGTAGGCGATTGCCCCAATGGAGAGAAAGGGGCCGAAGGGCAGGGCGAATTTTAAATCTTTACGGGCAAAAAGCATAAGAAGGCACCCGACCAGGGTGCCGGTCACCGAGGCGACAAAAATGGTAAAAAAAACCCCCTGCCAGCCTAAAAAAGCGCCGATCATGGCTAAAAGCTTGATGTCGCCGCCGCCCATGCCCTCTTTGCGCGTTATCAGGTAATAACCGCATGCAATCATAAAAAGCAGGCCGCCGCCCAACAAAATACCATAAATTGAATCCAGGCAGGTCAATGGATCAAGCGGGAAAGAAGCCAGAAAGCCGATCAATATGCCGGGAAGAGAGATAATATCCGGAATTATCTGATGATCGAGATCGATATAGATGATTATGATTAAGGCGCAAATCAATGCAAAATAAATCAATGCATTCAATGTTAGGCCGAAATAGACGATAACCAACGCCGCCATTACACCGGTCAGGATCTCCACCAGCGGATAGCGGAGCGGAATCGATTGCCCACAGTGGCGGCATTTGCCATGAAGCCATAGGTAACTGAGGACCGGAATGTTGTCATAGAAACGAATGGGGTAAAGGCATGCCGGACATCTCGAAGGCGGCCGGATGATGGATTCGGAGGCGGGTATTCGTGAGATGCAGACATTTAGAAAACTGCCAATGCATGCGCCGAATATGAATGCCATTACGGGGATTGTCGGATCTGCCATTCTCTAAAGAATTTCGGGTATTAGGTATTAGGTTAAAAAAATCAAAAGCTTAGCGCCTCAGCGCCTTTTAGGTCTAAGTAGCTTCGGGTATTAGGTATACGCCTTTTAATCAATTTTTTTGCGCTGCTTTCTGTCAAGATGTCGCCGCGGCGCAACAGCGGGTTTTTTTACGAAGCCATCATTCCTGGTGGTCATATCATAGCCCGTCATGGGGTTAAAATGTTTTTTTATTATTGACATCCATATCATGGTGTTCAAAATTGCAAAAACTATTGCCTAAATCGAGCGGCCCCCCGTTTGACCGAATCAACTGCGGAAGGGGGAAATCCGTTGAGTTTTTTCAGTTAATGATTAGGTTAAATTTATCTTTGTGCCCGACGACGCGATCCGAGCCGCCGCCGTCATTTTGAAAAAGCGACGGCATGGAGAAGAGGCTTGCAAAATGGCGTTTTGGGACGTCAGGGCGTCAAATAAAACAAAAATTGATTCACAGAAGAATTTAACAGGAGAACGATGGCTGAAACGGACAAAGACGATCTCGTCACTTTGCTTCAGGAAGATGATCAGGTTGAGGACATTCCGGATAAGTTGCCTCTGCTGCCAGTTCGCGACGTGGTTATCTTTCCTGATATGGTACTGCCGCTATATATCGGCCGGGAAAAATCCATTCAGGCGGTCGAAGCCGCCATGGAAATGGAGCGCATGCTATTTCTCGCCACCCAAAAGGATCCATCTCTCGAGGACCCCAAGGCGGAGGATATTTTTCGGGTAGGCACGGTGTGTCGCATACTCCGTGTGCTGAAACTGCCGGAGGGCCATTTCAAGGTTTTAATCCAAGGGGTAGAAAAGGGCAAAATCGCCCGGTTTACGGCAAAAAAGTACTATTATAAAGTAAAAATTAATTTAATTCCCGATATTTCCTACGAGTCCATTGAAGTAGAGCATCAGGCGATGATGCGTAACATCCGGGAAAATTGTGAAAAAATACTTAATTTGAGGGGGGAGTATACCAGTGAAATCGGTACGCTCCTGGAAGATATTGAACATCCGGGTAAACTGGCGGATCTGGTATCATCGAACCTCAAGCTAAAAATCGAGGAGGCCCAAAGCCTGCTCGAGGTCTCCGATCCGATTGAGCGTCTTAAAAAGGTTAATGATTTTTTAACCCGCGAAGTCGAGCTTTCTGCGGTTCAGGCCAAAATTCAGTCGGATGTAAGGGACGAGATCTCAAAGAGCCAGCGGGACTATTTCCTCCGGGAACAGGTTCGGGCGATCAACCGGGAGCTGGGCGATGATGAAAAAACCGAGGAGGTCTCGGAATACAGGAAGCGGCTTAAACAGGCCAAGCTGCCTAAAGAACCGGCCAAGGAAGCGGAAAAGCAGTTAAAGCGTCTGGAGCAGATGCACCCGGATTCCTCGGAGGCCACCATCGTCAGGACCTATCTGGACTGGCTGGTCGAACTCCCATGGAGTAAGACCACCAAGGATATACTCGATATTTCCCGGGTCAAGCAGATGCTGGATACGAATCACTATGGATTGAAAAACGTCAAGGACCGGATCCTGGAATATTTGAGCGTCCGCAAGCTAAACCCGAAAAAAAAGGGCCAGATTCTATGTTTCGTCGGGCCGCCCGGCGTTGGCAAGACGTCCCTCGGGCAGGCCATCGCAAACGCCATGAACCGCAAGTTCTTCCGGTTCTCCCTTGGCGGCATCCATGATGAGGCGGAAATCCGGGGGCACCGGCGGACCTACATCGGATCCATGCCGGGCCGCATTCTCCAGGGATTAAAGCACTGCGGTACGAAAAATCCGGTATTCATGATGGATGAAATCGACAAGATCGGCAGCGACTTTCGGGGGGACCCCTCCGCCGCCCTATTGGAGGCACTTGACCCGGAACAAAATGTGCAATTCAGTGACCACTACCTGAACGTGCCCTTTGACCTTTCAAACGTGCTGTTTATCCTGACCGCCAATCTTACGGATACCATACCTTCGGCGCTGCTTGACCGAATGGAAGTCGTCCATTTATCCGGTTATACGACCGAAGAAAAGCAGATTATCGCAAAGACCCATCTTCTTTCGCGCCAGAAAGATGAATGCGGGCTCTCGGAGCCGGATTTAAAGATCAGCGACAGGGCCTTGAACCAAATAATAACCGAGTATACCTCCGAGGCGGGGCTGCGCAATCTCGAACGGGAGCTCGGCAGTATCTGCCGCAAAGCGGCCCGCCGGATCGCGGAAGGCCAAAAGCCGCCATTCCAAATTACGCGCAACAATCTCCAGAACTATCTGGGGGTGCCGAAATACCTTCCTGAGATGGACCAGGAGGAAAGCCAGGTCGGTCTGGCCACCGGTCTCGCCTGGACCCAGGCCGGAGGTGAAGTGCTCTATGTTGAGGCCTCGCTGCTGGAAGGCAAAGGAGAGCTTATTATAACCGGTCAGTTGGGCGAAGTCATGCAGGAATCCGCCCGGGCGGCTTTCAGTTATGCGCGGTCGCGCCGGCAGGATTTCGGTTTGAAAAAAAATTTTTTCGAGAACCTGGATATTCATATCCATGTGCCGGCCGGCGCCATCCCCAAGGACGGTCCGTCCGCCGGCATCGCTATGGCCACCGCATTAATATCGGCCCTGACCCATCGGCCGGTGAACACTTATGTGGCGATGACCGGAGAAATCACGCTTCGCGGCCGGGTACTGCCGATCGGCGGACTCAAGGAGAAATCCATCGGCGCCCTGCGCTCCGGCATCAAGACCATTGTCGTTCCGGATAAAAACAAGAACGAACTTACTGAAATCCCGAAAAGCGTCCGGCGAAAAATACGGTTTATACCGGTCAGTTCGATTGACGAGGTGATTGCCATAGCTATCGGAGAGGACCTGGTGAATCCTTCGGAAAAAAAGACAGCGGCTAAAAAACGATAATGGCCAAGGCATATGAGAGTCCTGTCGGTTGATACGGCCACGAGGGTATTAAGCGTGGCGGTTATTGAAAACCGGACGCTGCTGGCCGAGTTGACAGTCAATCACGGGCAGACCCACTCCACCCATTTGATGCCCGCGATCGATGCCGTCCTGGAACACTGCCGTCTGTGTTTTAAGCAGCTTGACGGGTTTGCCGTTTGTGTCGGGCCCGGCAGTTTTACCGGATTGCGTATCGGACTTAGCACCATCAAGGGATTGGCATTTGCGGTATCCAAACCGATTGCCGCTATATCCGCCCTGGATGCGCTCGCTTACCAGTTCCCCTGCGTTTCACATACGATATGCCCGATGATTGATGCCAGAAAAGGGGAGGTCTATTCGGCCGGCTACTCATTTGTCGCAGGGGAGTTGAGCCAGCTATGGCCCGCCAGCGTCTCAACCCCCGAGGCGGCTGTTGGAGACATTTCGGCCCCCCGCCTGTTTGTCGGCAGCGGGGCCCTGTTATATAGAGACCGGATTTCGGATATTGCCGGCGATCTGGCATTATTCGCGTCCGACGGACAGGATTATATACGGGCGGCAACGATCGCAATGTTGGGTCACCGCCTTTTGGCCCGCCAGCAGGGAAGGCCGCCTTCGGCGCTAAACCCCTGGTATATTCGGGCTTCCGATGCGACACGGCGCTTATCCGCTTCCGCCCGAAAAAAGTAACGCCGATCGGAATTCTAAAACTATTGACAAAAATAATAATAATGAATAATATAATCTGATTCTACTATAATTGATAGTATGATTGGGTGTCTATGGATTCTCGGTTCACTCGAGTGGATCCTCCCCAGACGAGCGCATTACCCATTGCAGAGCCAGGGTATCCGCTTATCTATGCGGCCGCCTTCGCTACGCTTATATTTGCCCTCTTGGAAATA